>Ga0247824_10000240_pt1 | contig 25061 bp, 33 predicted proteins | sample 13C_PalmiticAcid_FD_194412 | JGI IMG/M metagenome (GOLD analysis project Ga0247824, IMG submission 194412) | Soil microbial communities from agricultural site in Penn Yan, New York, United States - 13C_PalmiticAcid_Day48 | ecosystem: Environmental > Terrestrial > Soil > Agricultural land...
TAATCGATGAGAAAGAAGCCAGAACCCAAGCGCGATTCCCCCACCTACCAGCGCACCCCGCTAGTGGTATCCAAGGACGGCAAGACGTTCTCCGTGGACGCTGCTCAGGTCGTGGATCTTTTCGCCGATTACAAGCGCTGGGGCCTGCTGGATAAGGATGGGAGGGTGAAGGGTGGCTAAGCTTTCGACACCTGCGGACCTGGAGCGGTGGTGTGAGTTCCTTAGGGGGCTGAAGCTTCCGTTGGAGGTCACTCAGAAGCCGTGGAAGCCAGCGCGCCGGCTTGAATCCAATGCCTACCTGTGGGCGTTCGTCTATAGGCCGCTGGTCGAGGTGGCAGGACATGAAGAGGGCGAGTGGCACGAGTATTTCTGCTGCCGATACTTTGGCGCTGTGCCCTACATTCGGATTGACGGGACAGAGGGCGAGCGGCCGGTGCGGACGACCACGAAGAACGAGGCAGGCGAGCGCGAGGTTTTGAAGGGACAGCCGTTTAACGATTTCTTGGTGTTCGTGGAATCGGAGTGTGCCAAGCGTGGTGTGTTCATTGAGAGGCAGGGGGCAGTGTGACCGCTTACTACAACGAGATTGAGCCTTACGTGGCCCAGTGGCTTCGTAACCTGATTTCCGAAAACCTGATTGCGCCCGGAGAAGTGGATGAGCGAAGCATTGAGGACGTTAAGCCCGGAGACCTGCGAGGTTTTACGCAGTGTCATTTCTTCGCGGGATTGGGCGGATGGTCTCATGCTCTACGCCTTGCCGGATGGCCAGATGATAAGCCCGTCTGGACTGGCTCATGCCCTTGCCAGCCTTTCAGCGCGGCAGGTAAAGGAACTGGGTTTGACGATCAGCGGCATCTCTGGCCGGCCTGGTTCCATCTCATCCGCGAGTGCCGACCTGCAGTCCTGCTTGGAGAGCAGGTTGCAAGCAAGGACGCAGAGCCTTGGGTCGACCTTGTACACGCTGACCTGGAAAGCGTGGGCTACGCCTTCGGGTGTGTCCCGTTCCCGGCTGCGGGCGTCGGTGCGCCGCACATCCGAGATCGAAACTACTGGGTGGCCAACACCGAATCACACGGTAGTCGATGCGAAGCCGCGACCGCCAATCACTTCCGGTCGCAGGCCAACAGACCCGCAAATCAGCGTAGCGGACATTGCGGTTCACCTGGCGGGATGGCCCTCTCCGACCAAGGCGAACGGGGATGGCGGTCACCAGATGGGCGAGGCATCTGCAACGGGCCGGCGGCCGGACGGAACGAAGACCCAGGTAACGCTGCCTGGAGTGGCGAAGTTCGCCGGATGGCCGACTCCGATGGCAGGGACGCCAGCGCAGAACGGCAACAACGCAGCGGGGAACAACGACAGCAGCCGGCGAACGGTGGCGCTTTCCGGCTGGGGTACGCCGCTGACGAATCATGCGAACGGATCGCCAGAAGCGTTCCTGGAGCGGAAGCGCCGCAGCATGGCGAAGGGTTCGCAATCGATGGGAGTGTGCCTTTCGGACTTGAACATGCAGGTTCAGGCGTGGCTGCCGGGCCCGGCCCGCTACACGGCTTCTGGCGAGCTGCTGACTGGCTGCTCTGCCGGGATGGAAAGTGGAGGCCAGTTATCGCCACACATGTCGCGCTGGTTGATGGGTTATCCGGTACAGTGGGATACCTGCGCGCCAAGCGCGAAACCGAAGAAAAGGTAAGCCCACATGCCTCGACCGATGATTCCGACGCCGCCGAAGTTTTGCCATCACTGCGGGGTTCAACTGACGCGAAAGACGATCAACGGGAGGATGGAAGATCGCGGGGTATTCCTACGCAGGATCTACTGCAATCGGCAGTGCATGGCGCTTGCGATGGTCAAGGAAACCTGCACCAGCAAGAGTCACACGCGGATGAAGGCGCATCGCCAAGTGAAGCCGGCATGCCAGAACTGCGGAAAGACGGGAAAGCTGCACGTCCATCACCGGGACGAGAACCCTTCCAACAATTCGCCGTCGAACTTGATGACATTGTGTCCCTCTTGCCATCGTCTTTGTCACTCGCCGCGCATGATGGCCGACGGATTGACGCCGAAGCCTTGCGCGCACTGTGCGAATCCATCTGTTCGGCAGGGTCTGTGCGGTACGCACCTGAGCAGGCTCAAGCGGTATGGGCATCCCTTGGCCAAGAAGCGAAAGACCGCATCGGGCTGGGTTTTGATGTACGAGCGTGGCGGAAGCTGGTTTTCCAGCCCCTAAGCACAGGGATACCCGGCCGCGTGGGACGACTGCGCGCCTACGGAAACGCGATCGTCCCGCAAGAAGCGGCCGAGTTCATCGGCGCCGTGATGGAGTGCGCATGATCGTCTCCAAGGCTCTCCGCGATAGCGCCGGCCACCACGAGGCGTATTGCACGCTACAGATCGCAGGCGTGTGCGGCGATTCGACCACGGCGAAGACAGCCGGTAATGTCCTGTGCCATTTCCGACTCCCTGGGGACGTTGGCGGCGCACAGAAGCCCGATGACCTGACGGCCGGTTTTGGCTGCGGGCCATGCCATAGGGCGATCGATAGCAACGGGACCACGCACGGGATCGAGCGATGCTCGGCCGAGTGGTACGGGTACGTCATGCGAGCCATGGTGCGCACGCAACGCTTCTGGACGCAGTACGGGTTCATCACGGTGAAGGGGCACAAGGCATGAGGCGCAAAGCAAAGACCGATTCAAACCAAAAGGACATCGTGGCAGCGCTCCGTGCCGCCGGCTGCGGCGTCATCGACCTTTCCGCCGTGGGTAAGGGAGTGCCTGACCTGCTGGTGCATCCGCCGACCTTCCCTGACTGCCGTATGGCCGTACTGATGGAGGTCAAGAACAAGCAAGGGCGCGGCGACAAGCTGACGCCGGCACAGGTCAAGTTCCATGCCGAGTGGAAGGGCTGGATTCACCGCGTCACCAGCGTAGACGAGGCCCTGGCGGCCATGGGAATCAAGTGAGCGGCGCAACGAAGGCCCGCAGGGGTACGCTGGCGAAGTGGGCGGATGGCCTGAGCGAGCCGGAGGCATCGGAGCAGTTGAAGCTGGCACGCGACTATCTGGCGATCCGCAGCAAGGGAAACCGCCGTTCGTCGGACGAAGTGAGTTATTTGCAGGCTCGCGTGTCCGCTTTGAGGCGCCGGCTCCGTGCGTTAGAACAACAGGGCGGATCCGCAAACCATACAGGGGGTTTGGAGTGAACAGTGACAAGGAAACAACAGACCCGCCCCGTAGTGATCCCGCTGGGGGAGCCGGTGGTGAAGATTCTGGCCGGAGTCGTCTTGGCGGTGCCGATCCTGAGCTTGATTTTCTGGATTCTCGATTGAGCCCGGAGACCCGAGAACTTCTGGCCCTGTGCCGCGCGTACTGCCGGCGTCGCCTGTTGGGATTGCCGGAAGCCCTTTACACGCCCGATCCTGGGCACTGCTGACCGAGGAGGTCAATGTGATGGCTAATCTTGCCGCCGGCCTCATGGGGGCTTTCTGCCTAATCTTCGTGTGGATGGGGTTCTTTCCCGAAGCTACGGCCGATGAGCGTCGCCGGTGGTGGATAGCAGCAGCGATTTTCGGGGTCATGCCAGCAGCCTACGCATTCAAGATCATGTTCCTGAGTTAGGAGGTCGCCATGGGCGGCGAGGAAGAGTAGAGTAGGATTGCGGGTCTCCCCACCCGCAGGGCCGGTGACATTCCCCTCATCCGCCCCGCGTGGCACCGGCGATACGGTGCGCTTCCATGCTACAGTTCCGAGCGATCCCACCGGAGCCGGTCATGGCCAACGACACCCTGGCATGGGGCCGCAAGGTCTCTCAAACGTTCCGGGACCGCGTGTTCTGGATCGGCGACGAGTTGGGGCTGGACCCCGACCACCTGATGGCCTGTATGGCCTGGGAGTCTGCGGAGACATTCCGGGCTGACGTGAAGAATGCCGCCGGCAGCGGAGCGACAGGTTTGGTGCAATTCATGCCATCCACGGCGCGCGCGCTGGGTACGACCACCTCGAAGCTGGCGGCCATGACGCCGGAAGACCAGCTCAACTACGTCTACAAGTACTTCCTGCCCTACAAAGGGCGCCTGAAGACCCTCTCCGACCTGTACATGGCCATCCTGTGGCCCAAGGGCGTCGGCAAGCCTGAGAGCTACGCCCTGTTCGTCAGGGGGCAGAAGCCGCTGGCGAACTACCAGCAGAACGCCGGACTGGACGTGAACAAGGATGGCATCATCACCAAGGCCGAGTGCAGTGCCAAGGTGCAGGCCAAGCTGATCCGCGGCATGAGCCCGGCGCACCGGTGGGTGGCCGCATGAGCATGCGCGAGGGGGAGCGGCGGAAGCTGAACATCTTGGAAGCCCTGATCATCTCGGCCCTGATCGGATTGGGCGGCATGATTATGTCCATGCGGGACAGTATCGTGGAGATGCGGGTATCGCAGGAAAGCACGAACAAGATGCTGGCCACGTTCCAACTTCAGATGGCCGGGGTTCCGGCGCTGGCTGACCGGGTGAGCCGGGTCGAGGTCAGGACCGAGAACCTGGAGGAAGGGCAGAAAGAGTTGCGGGCAACCAAGGGGCTGAGATGAGCGCAAGACAGGAATCTCTGAACATCGCCGGCGCCGTCATTGGGGTGTTGCTGGTTACGGTGCTGGCATTCCTGGCTTGGGCGCTGGTCTATGTCAGGGTTCCGCCCGAGAACGAAACGGCCATGAATGTCCTGCTGGGCATACTGTCGACCCAGGTAGGTATCGTGGTCGGCTTCTATTTCGGCAGCAGCTTGGGGAACAAGAAGCAGGCCGAGACTCTGGACAAGATGGCCGAGACGGCAAGAACGGTCTCTCAGGCAAACATTACGCCTCCCTCGGTGACGGTCTCGCCGGGCGAACAGGTCACTGTGGAGGGTAAGGAATGATCAACTTCGACCCATTGCGTCCGTATCTGTGGCTGATCAAGGCCGGCGCGGCGCTGCTGCTGGCGTCCACGCTGGTGTTCGGCGGCTGCCAGTGGCAGGGCTCACGGGACCGCGAGCGCATCAGTAAGCTGGAAGACGGCATCGCCGAGCGCAACACCGCGCTGAAGGCCGCTGCGGCCTCCCTGCAGGGCGCCGGCGACGCCATCCGCACTGTCAACGCGCAGGCCGAGGCCAACGTGCTGGCGGCCATGGAGCAGGCCAGGCGAGGATCGGATGCCGCCGCCGCCGCGCGTCGTGACGCCAAGAAAACGGCCGACCGTGTAGCGTCGCTGGAACGCGAACTAGAACGGGAGAAGACGACATGCACGGAAGGAAGGGCCAGGATCTGCGGAGTGCCGCTGCGATGATCCGCGTGGCTGTAATCACCGCTACGCTCGGACTGGTGGCGTGCCAGAGTAAGCCTCCGGTATTGCCCGAAGTGCCCAAAACTGTCACAGTCGTGGTTGAGAAGTACGTCTCAGTTCCGGACGATCTGACAGCCGAGTGCCCCGAGTACGAGCCGCGCGAGCAGTCGTACAACGAGGCCAAGCGGCTGGCGCTGATTCGGCTGGAATCGATCCAGGCGTGCAACAAGCAACTGGCGCGCATCCGCGCACTCTCGGGAGAGAAGACACCATGACGGCATCCGATTCATTCCGCGCCACGATCGGCTTCAGCATCCTTGCGCTGGCCGGCCTGCTGTTCGGCAACCTCGCCTCCGCACTGATCGGCCTGAGCGGGTGGGCTGCGTTCGGCGTTCTCGCCTCGCTGCTGTCGATAGGCTGCGCCTATGGCTCCCAGTTGTTCACCACGAACGGCCTATCGGCGGACGAGATGGTCCCGCGGGCTCAGAGCCAGACCGACGTGCAGACCCTGCGGGAGGCCGCGGCCTTCGCGCACAACTGGGGTCGCCAGCTCCAGCTATCGAGCCTGGGCACGGCCATCGTCGCCGGCATCTTCCTCGTGGTGTCGCTGCCGTGAAGGGCCGGCGCATCCGGTTCGATCGCCGTATGCCGCTGGTGGTGCTGGCGCGCACACGGGAGGAGGGCTTGGCGCACGCTGAAGCCAACCCGACGGACGCCGCGGTCACTTGGGTGGCCACCGACGACGCCGAGCCGATGCACAAGATGCCCCTGAAGTCCTTCGCCTACACCATCGTGTCGCCGCCGACGCTGGCGGTCTGGGCTGCTGCCGTCGAGCGCGGCGTTCCGTTGGGAGATCTGAAATGATGACCGAACGCCAAGCCGACCAAGCATGGGTTGAGGCTGACCGCGAGCGGAAGCTGGCGGCGGCGAATCGAAGCATAGGCCCGTCGCTCACGCACGTCCGCAAGATCGGCGGGCCGTGGCGGGCGCTCGGGCAGATTGTGGACCCGACTGTAGCCTTGCGCGACTCCATCGTGGCGCCGGACGGCTCCGTTCCGCCCATCTCCACCGAGTCGAACCCGTTCTGGAGGAGGGGTCATGACTGAGCAGATCGAAGCAACCGCCGACTTCGGCCACCGCCCCCGCCGGCTGGTGACGAACTGGGGCACCTGGGAGGTTCGCCTTCCGGTGGCCGGACTGGTGACCATGAAGCTGACCCGGGACGAGCAGACCGGAACCATCACGCCTTCGGCCCATGATGGCCAGGGCAACGCGATCGAGGCCGAGTTCGTCCGGCTGGATGGCGATGGGGGTGTGCAGTGAGCGACATGGACCAGAACATGCACACCCCGAGCGCTGGGGTGGCCAAGACCCTGAAGTGGATGAACCGCCTCGGCTTCGGCTTGGTCATCCTCGTGTGGGGCGCCATGATCATTTCCCCGCTGTGGGAGAGGGTGGTGGGGTGATGGCGGACAAGATCGCCCAGCCGGACGACGAACTGAGCGACTGGCTGCTCGGGAACGACAACGGGCAAAAGCCCATCCTGAGCCTGTGGACGGCCTACACCGACTACAACCCGGACACGCCGATGACCCGGCGCATGTTCGATGCCGCCGTTCAAGAGCATAGGGCAACCCGCAAGCCCGTCCGGGGAGCAGGAAGGCCGAGCATCTTCAGTCAGGAGACCATCGACTACATCTGCCAGGAGCTGGCCAAGGGCAGTTTCCTGACCGAGATATGCAGGGGCGATGCTGTGCTGGCCACGCGCGCCGACCCGCTGAACGACCTCCATACGCGACCGGATGTTATGCCGGCGCCGCGAACCGTTCACGAATGGGAGGAGAAGGACGACAAGATTTCCGCAGCGCTCGCACGCGCGAGAGAGATTGGCGAGGCCGCGCTTATCCAGGAGGGCCGGGCCATTGCGGACAATGCGTCCGAGGATTGGACGACGGACGCTGACGGCAACAAGGTCCTCAACCGCGAGCACGTCCAGCGGTCCAAGCTGCGCATCGAGACCCGGCTGAAGCTGGCGGCCGTGATGAATCCGAGGCGGTGGGGCAACTACCAGCGTGTTGACCATGACGTGATCGGCACGCTGGCGGACGACCTGAACGCCGCCAGGGATAGGGCGAAGGCGGCCGGCAGTGCAGACGAACCGCAAGGCTGACTACGAGGCGAGGCTGCGCTCGGACATCGGGGCCTTCCACGACGACCCGCTGGGCTATGCGCTGTACAACTTCCCGTGGGGCGTGAGGGGCACGCCGCTGGAGAAGCACAAGGGGCCGCGCGCTTGGCAGCGTCGGCGCATGATCAAGATGCGCGACGCCCTGCGCTCTGGGGCAGTCAGCAAGGGCGAGGTGCTGCGCCATTCGGTCGCCTCCGGCCACGGCATCGGCAAGTCCGCGTTCTTCGCCATGATCATCATGTGGGCGATGGACACGGCCGTCGACACGCGCGGCGTGGTCACGGCGAACACCGAGACGCAGTTGCGCACGAAGACGTGGGCCGAACTGTCCAAGTGGCACGGCATGGCGCTGACGCGACACTGGACGACCTGCGCGGCCACCTCGATTCACAGCAACCTGCCCAAGCATGAGAAGACCTGGCGCATTGATGCGGTGCCCTGGTCGGAGCAGAACACCGAGGCCTTCGCCGGCCTGCACAACGAGGGCAAGCGGCTCGTGCTGATCTTCGACGAGGCGTCCGCCATTGCCGACAAGGTGTGGGAGGTCGCGCAGGGCGCGCTGACCGACAAGGACACCGAGATTTTCTGGTTCGCCTTCGGCAACGCCACGCGCGCCACCGGCCGCTTCCGTGAGTGTTTCCGCAAGGAAAAGGCTAACTGGGACCACGAGCAGATCGACAGCCGCACCGTGGAAGGCATCAACCTGGTCGAGATCCAGAAGCTGGTGGACACCCACGGCGAGGACTCCGACATCGTCAAGGTCCGCGTCCGAGGAGTGTTCCCCGTGCTATCCGCCAAGCAGTTCATCTCCGAGAAGGATGTCGACGCCGCGTTCGGCCGGCACCTGAAGCCCGAGCAGTACGAATGGGCGCCCAAGATCATCACCTGTGACCCGGCATGGTCAGGGGACGACCCGCTGGTGATCGGCATGCGGCAGGGCCTGCGGTTCCAGGTGCTGCACACCATGGCCAAGAACGACGACGACGTGGCCGTGGCCAACATCATCGCCCGGCTGGAGGACCAGCACTTGGCGGACGCCGTGTTCATCGACTTCGGGTACGGCACGGGCATCGCGTCCATCGGCCGCTCGCTTGGTCGCGACTGGCGTCTGGTCAACTTCGGCGACGCTGGGCTGGATCCGGGCGACCTGAACATGCGCGCGTCGATATGGCGCCTGATGCGGGACTGGCTGAAGCAGGGCGGTTCGATCGAGGAGACCAGGAACTGCGCGACGAGCTGCTGGGGATCGAGACCAAGCCGAGGCTGGACGGCAAGCTGCAACTTGAATCCAAGGAGGAAATGAAGCGCCGCGGCCTACCAAGCCCGAACAAGGCCGACAGCTTGGCCATCTCGTTTGCCTACCCGGTGCAGGCCAAGCCGAGGCATATAGACGGAACACTGGCCGCTGTTGCACACTTAGACCGTTATGGCGGTCCCAGCCGGGACGCCGAGGTCTACAATCCGATGGGATAGGAGGTGTGCCATCTGTACTTCCAAACCAAAATCGCCCGCCCCCATCCCCAACGCCCCCGTGGCCATGCCAACGTCGATCGACGACGAGGTGATCGGCGCCCAGCGTGAGTCGCTGCGCCGCCGCCGCGGCGCCTACGGCCGGCAGCAGACCATCCTGGCCGGGGCGATGGGCGCAGGACAGCCGCCGACCATGCCCACGAAGATGGCCTTGGGGACCTGAAAATGTGCAGCTCGCGCCAGATCATCGACCCAGGAAACCTGCTCTTCAACCCGAAGACCAGCAAGTACGCCGACCCGTTTGGCCTGACCAAGACCGCTATCGGTGACCCGACGGGCCGCATTCGTAAGGAACACGCGGCGGTCAAACGCGAGAACATGCCGGCCAACCCGGGCACGATCCTCGGCTGGCAGAACATCAACGGCAACTTCCGCCCGAACAACGGCTCCACGGTAGGGGTCTGAGCATGGAAATGGCGCAGGCAATGCCTGGCAGGATCCCGGTCAAGACGAACGGGGAGTCCGAGACCTACAAGCTGCGCCGGTACGCCGAGTCGCGGAAGAACGCGCTACAGATGGAACTGGAGCAGTGGAAGACCGACTGCCAGCAGGTGGCCCGCTACGTCGACCCTGCGCGTGGCCGCTGGGACACCGAGAACAGCAGCCAGACCACGGCGCAGACGCCGAGCAAGCGCAGCCGCAAGGACATCATCAACAGCACGGCCACGACCTGCGTGCGCGTGGCGGCGGCCGGCTTCTCCTCGCACATGACCAGCAAGTCGCGGCCGTGGTTCCAGGTGGACGCCTCGGAGCCTGGCCTGCGCGACCAGTACGACGTGCGCGTGTGGTCCGGCGAGGTCACCGACCAGCTCCGTGACACGCTGGCCAAGTCGAACTTCTACAAGGCCATTCCCATGGCCTACACCGAGGATGTGATGTTCGGCATCGCCGCGATGCTGATGCCCGAGCATCCGGACGAGATCGTCACCTTCCACACGCTGACCTATGGCACGTTCGCCATTGGGCTGAACGAGTTCGGCGAGGTCGACACGCTGTACCGGTGGTTCCGCAAGACGGCGCGGCAGATCAAGCAGGAGTACGGCGAGGATGTGCTGCCTGACAACGTCAAGCAGGCGCTGACCAACAACAAGCCGGACACCTATTTCACCCTGCACGCGCTGATCGAGCGCAACCCGGACGAGAAGCCGGGCATGGGTCCGCTGGGCCTGCAATTGCCGAAGTTCCGGCCGTGGCGCGAGATGATCTGGATGTCCGCCGGCAGCGCCAAGGGCATTGGCTGCCTGAAGGTCAACGGGTACTACGAGCAGCCGTTCGTGGCCTTCCGGTTCAGTCCGGTGGGCGACGACGTTTACTCCACCAGCCCCTGCATCGACGCGCTGGGCGACATCAAGCAACTGCAGTACAACGAGGGCCAGAAGCTGAAGCTGGGCGACCTGATGGCCGAGCCGCCCATGGGCATCCCGGAGCATCTGCGCAACCAGCCAGCCAGCCTGGCGCCGCGGTCGAAGACGTACCTGCCGGCATCGCAGGTCGGGCAGACGGCCGGCGCGCTGTACACGCCGAATGCCAACGCTTACACGGTGGTCACCACCGAGATCCGGGAGTTGGAGGGCCGCATCCGCGAGACCCTGTTCTACCCCCTGTTCCTGATGCTGGCCAGCCTGGACGACCGGGAGCGCACCGCGACCGAGATCGCCGAGCGCCGGGACGAGCGTGCCACCGTGCTGGGCCCGACAGTGGAGAGCATCACCGACGAGGGTCTGGATCCGATCATCCTGCGCGTGTTCCGCATCCTGGAGCGCCGGCAGATGCTCCCGCCGTTGCCCGAGGCGCTGACCAACAAGCCGCTCAAGATCGAGTACACCAGCATCCTGGCGCAGGCCATGAAGGCATCGGCCGTGGGAGGCATCGAGCGCGCGTTCCAGTTCGTGGCAGCGCAGTTCCAAGCCACGCAAGACCCGGCCGTGCTGGACAAGTGGGATGCCGACCAGGCCGCCGACGAGTACGCCACCCGGCTCAACATCCCGCCGAAGATCGTGCGCAGCGACGAGTCCGTGCAGCAGATCCGCGCCGGGCGCGCGCAGCAGGCGCAGATGCAGCAGATGGCGGCCATGGCCAAGCCGGCGCTGGATGCCACCGCTGCCTACAAGAACCTGGCCGAGACGGTCCCCGCTGAGAACTCGGCGGCTGACCAGATCGGCGCCGTGATGGGGGCCTGATGGCATACGACCTTGACCGAGGCGAGAAGGACCGCAAGGCGCGGCTGGTTTCGCAGGCGGCGCAGACCTTCGACGCCGAGATGCGCAAGCGGATCAAGTCCATGCTGGACGTGGTCGACAACCGGTTGGTGGTCAGCCACTTCATCGCGCAGATCGACATCGACACCAGTCCGTTTTCGCCCAATGCCATGACGCAGTCCCACGCGATCGGCAAGCAGGATGCGGCGAAGTGGTGGATCAACGCCATTCGCGCGGCCTGTCCGGAGAAGGAGTTGCCGATGCGGCGCGAGTACGAGAAGGCCATGCAGTCCATCGCAGACCTAGACGGCAATTACTGAACCGTTTGACCTGAACGAAAACCGAGGTATACGATGGACACGAACAGCACCGAAGGCAGCAATCCCAACCCTGCCGACGCTGTAACCGCCACCGACACGACGACGCAGGACCAGAAGCCCACCGCGGCCGAAGGCACCGAAGGTCAGGAGAAGGGTGGCACCGACGCGGCTGCAACCGACAAGGACAAGACCGAGTCCACCGAGGACAAGGATCCTGCCGAATCGGACGGCGCACCGGAGCAGTACGAGGCCTTCACCCTCCCGGACGGCTATACGCTGGAAGGCGAGCGGCTGGAGATGGCCGTGGAGAAGTTCAAGGAACTCAACCTTCCGCAGGGCAAGGCTCAAGAGCTGATCGACCTGTACGTGAAGGCGGATTCCGAGAACGCCGAGGCCCGCAACGTCCTACTCGGGGAAGCCCGCGCGCAGCAGATCGAGCAATGGGGCACTGAAGCACGCACGCAACTGGGCGAAAGGTTCGACCAGGCTGTGGCCAATGCGGCCTTCGCCGCCTCGCTGGTGCAGGATCCGGAAGTGGTCAACGCAATGGAGCAGCAGGGATGGGGCAACCATCCGGCGATGCTCAAGATGCTGGACTTCTTCGGCTCCAAGTTCCGCGAGGGCGGCATGGACGGCGTCGGCGGCGGGCGCGGTGGTGGTGGTGACAAGCCGCTGGCCAGCCGCATGTACCCCAACATGTAACGCACACCTTCCCTGACCTTTCTGGAGAATCATCATGGCAGTCCTCGCCAATGGCCAGCCCACCCTGCTGGACGTTTCCACCCAGTTCACCGCCGACGGCAAGCCGCTGCCGATCGCTGAACTGCTGCACAAGAAGAACCCGGCCCTGAACGACATTCCGTTCGAGGAAGCCAACACCGCCGCCGGCCACCGCATGTCCGCACGCCAGGACCTGCCGGCCACCGCCCTGCGCCGCATCAACAAGGGCGTGGCGCCGACCAAGAGCCAGTACGGCACCATCCTGGAATCGACCGGTCTGTTCGCCGGCCTGGGCCAGGTGGATAGCAAGCTGGTCGAACTGGCCGGCGACAAGGCGCAGTTCCGCATGAACGAGAACGAGGGCCACATCGAGTCGATGGGTCAGCGCTTCTTCCAGTCCATGCTGTACGGCGACCCGAGCGTCACCCCCGAGGAGTTCCTGGGCATCGCCCCGCGCTTCGCCTCGCTGGCTGGCACCTCGTTGGTCAAGGAACAGATCATCGACGCCGGCGGCAACGACACCGACCTGACTTCGATCTACCTCATCGGCTGGGGCAACAAGTCGGTGATGGGCATCTACCCGAAGGGCAGCCAAGCCGGCATCGTGCACAAGGATATGGGCGAAGAGCTCGTTTCCGACGGCAGCGGTGGCCAGTACCCGGCCCTGCGCGACTGGTTCGAGCTGGACGCCGGCCTGGCCGTGTACGACTACCGCAACGTGGTCCGCATCGCCAATATCGACCTGTCGAGCCTGACGACCAACGCAGCGACGGGCGCCAAGCTGATCGAGCTGATGACGCTGGCACTGGAAGGCCTGAACAACACCGACGGCCTGAACCCGGTGTTCTACGTGCCGCGCAAGATCCGGTCGTACCTGCGCCTGCAGATCACCAACAAGGCGAACGTCTGGCTGAACATGAAGGAAGTGGCCGGCGAGATGGTCACCGCCTTCGACAGCGTGCCCGTGCGTCGCATGGATTCCATCCTCCTGAACGAGTCGCGCGTTACCTAACCGGTAGCGCCCTCTCCTTCAACTCTCACAAGGAACCCGCACATGTCCATCCTCGATCAACTGAACGTCTTCACCGACAACGTGGCGCTGACTGCCACGGGCATCTCGGACACCATCGACCTGGGCGACGATTCCATCGTCCGCAACATCGGTGGCCCGGACGCCATCTACTTCGTCCTGAAGACCGGCACCCTGCCCGTCGACACCGGTTCGGACGCCACGTTCCGCGCCCAGCTCGTGTCGGACTCCACCGCCAACCTGGCCACCTCGGCGACCACGCACATCGACACTGGTGTGCTGGCCTTCGCCAGCTTCGCGTTCGCCAACCGCGTGCTGATCGCGGCGCCGCTTCCGCTGGGCGAATACGAGCGCTACCTGGGCGTGCAGTACACGATCGCCTCGGGCCCGCTGACGGCCGGTACGTTCTCGGCGTTCCTGACCCGTGATCCGCAGTACTGGCGCGCCTTCACGGCCAACAACCCGACCTGGAAGTAATAGGTGGGGCGGGCTTCGGCCCGCCCTTCCCTTCACCTGGAGAACGCAATGGCACGTCTGCCGCAGCAACCGAAAGTCAAGACCCGCACCGAGCGCGAGGACTTGGAGGGTCGCCCCTTCGTCCTCATCGCTGGTGCGCCCCGCCACTACATCGCAGGCTTCGGCATCGTCGGCGCCGGCGATGTCATCACCCTGCCGCCGGGCGTCCAGCCGGGCCGCTGGCTGGAGCCCATCGCCGAGGCCGATGCGGCCAAGGTTGCGTCCAATCCTGGCCTAGCCTCCGAACTGGCCGAGGCCGCTGCCGAGCGCAAGCGCGAGCAGGGCATCGAGCCCCAGCCGGCGGGCATCGTGGTCGAGCCCGGCAAGCCGGAGGACACCGTGACCGAAGGCGCCGGCATCCCGGTCAGCGACAACGCCGCGGCCAAGGCCGATGCGGGCAAGGAAACGAAAGCGAAGTAATCCCCGGTTGCCGCCCTGCTCCCTTCCGACAGGGCGGCCTTTTTAGGAGCGCGCCATGGCTGCGGCCACCAACCTTGCACCGACCACCACTACGCCGGCCAGCGGTTCCGACATTACCGTCGCGGCTGGCGCTCGCGTCACCGTTGGCCTGTACGTCGCCGCCGGAAGTGTCCCCTCGCAGGCCAAGGCGACCGTCGCCGTCAAGACGGGCGGGGCGAATCTTCCCGTCGCCTCGCTGGGCTTTGGCGGCAACAATTCGATGATCCTGGAGGGGCCGGGCACCTACGTCGCCACCCTGGACACCGTCGACAGTTCGGGCGTCGCCGTCGGCATCTTCACCGACGCGGGGTGACCCGTGGCCTCCCAGACCGACATCATCAACCTGGGCCTGTACAAGCTCGCCCAGTCGCAGACGATCCCGGCGATCACCGACCAGAGCAAGGCGGCGACCATCGCCGTGCGCGTCTGGCAGCACGCGCTGGACCTGGTCCTGAGTGACCGACCGTGGGGCTTCGCGACCAAGTCTCAGAGCGCCGCGTTGGATGTCGACGCGCCATCTCCGGGCTGGGGCTACCGCTACTCCTATCCAAACGACTGCCTGCGCCTATGGAAGCTGGTGCAGCGCCAGGACCTGCTGACCAATCCGTCGCTGTCCTTTTGGGCCGGGTACGAGTGGCCGCTATCCATGCGCCTGCTGTACGGCTGGAACACGGCATGGGGAACGCAGGGGACGTGCATCGACGCGAACCTGGACGAGGCGGTCCTGATCTACGTGGTCCGGCTTACTGAGGCGGATACCGAGCGCCTGCCCCCCCACTTCGTCGAGGCGCTGGCCGCCAAGCTGGCACAGATGATGGCCGCGCCGCTGATCGGTGATGTCGGGCTCAACGCATCGACCACGCTGGAGCAGGGCTATCAGTTCGCGCTGGCGCGCGCGTCGGCCTTCGATGGCAATCAAGGGCTGGAGCAAGACGAGCAGACGCCTTCCATGCTGGCCAGGAGCTGACGATGGAGTTCACCCAGCCGAGCATGTCCCGCGGCGAGTTGGCGCCAGGTCTTCGCGGGCGCGTGGACACGGTGGCTTACTCGATCGCGCTGCAGCTTTGCCGCAACGTCTACACCAAGCCGACCGGCGGCGCCGCGTCCCGCCCAGGCCGCAGGTTTCGCGGTCGCGCCAAGTACGGCGACCGCTATACGCGCCTGATCGACTTCGTCTACTCCACCGAAGCCAAGTACCTAATCGAGGCCGGTGACCTGTATTTTCGTTTCTGGGTCAACGGTGCGCTACTGACCAACGCGACGAAGACGATCACCGGCATCACCAATGGCGCGACGCCAACGGTGACGGCTGTGGCCCATGGCTACATCACCGGCGACCACGTCCTGATCACCGGCGTGCGCGGCATGACGCGCATCAACGACCGCACGTTTCAGATCACGGTCACCGGGACCGACACGTTCACACTGGCCGGGGTCAACACGACCGGCTATGCGGCGTACACGGGAGGCGGTGCGGCGTCGCGCGTGGTGGAGGTGACCACCCCATACTCGGCCGCCATGCTCCGTGACGTTCGATACACGCAGTCGGCAGACGTGCTGTTCCTGGTGCACGGCGCGGTCCCGATCAAGGAGCTGCGCCGGCTGACGGCGAGCAGCTTCGAGCTTCGCAACTTCGGTTTTCGCCGTGGCCCGTTCCGTTCGTTCAACACGGACGAGGCGCGCATCATGGCGGTGTCCGGCACGCAGGGCGTGGTGACGGTGACGACCAACGTCGACACCTTCGATCCCGCTATGGTGGGAGGCCTGATTTACCTGGAGGAGAAGGAACTGCGAGGTGTGAAGCCGTGGGCATCGGCCGAGAAAAATGTGCCGCTTGGCGCATTGCGCCGGTCGGATCAGAAGGTGTTCCGCGCATCTGAGGTGCCTGTTGTCGTGTCGCCGGCCTACTACATCACCGGCTCGTCGCGGCCCACGCATTCCTCGGGTCGTGCCTATGACGGCCCGCAGGACATCAAGAACGACGGCGTCAACAACTACACCGTCGGCGTGGAGTGGGAGTTCGTACACAACACGTTCGGCATCGTGCAGATCACCGCGGTGACGGACGCGAAGACGGCGACGGCCACGGTCATCGAGCGCGTGCCGGACAGCATCGTGGGCACTGCGCCATCCCCGGGCAACACCTGGACGTTCAGCGGCGACGGCGTGGACACTACGTTTGCCATCACGGGGTCTGTCAGCAACAACGCCAACGACTACACGGTCACGATCGATGGTGTGCCGACGCAGTCAAACCCGTATTACCCGGGTGGCGGCGGGGTTGATGGCGGTGGTGGTGGTAACGTGCGGCCCGGCGGCGACTCATCGCCCGGGCAGATTCCTCAGTAGGAGCGTGAGATGGCCAGGCCAAGGGTCTATCGGACAGAAGAAGAACTGAAGTCCATGCGACGCGTTCGGGCTGCCAGGTATGCCGAGAAAAATGCAGACGTTCTTCGTGAGCGTCGAAAGGTAAAGTACGCTAAACACAGGGATTCTTTGCTGGAAAAGAATAGGGTCCGCAGGAGGCAAAAGCACGCCGAGTTCCGAGCCTTGAATCCCCTGCCGGCCAAGATGACGGAGGAGCAGAGGCGGGAGTCTGCTAGAGAAAACTGCAGGCGTTGTGAGAGGAAGAAGCGCGCCCTGAATCCAAGTGCCGCTAGAGAGAAGGTAAAGAAGTGGCAGGCAGAGAACCGTAGCAAGACGCTGGCCTGTAAACGCGCGTCGGAGGCGGCACGAGGCAAGAGAACGCCACCATGGAGCGACAGGGCGGCGTGCAAAATTTTCTACGTGATCGCGGTGCGAGTGTCCCAATGTACTGGCATCCCGTTTGAGGTAGACCATGAGATTCCTCTTATGGGCAAGCATGTGTCGGGGCTTCATGTGCCAACTAATCTTAGGGTTATTCCGGCAGCCGCAAATTGGCGGAAAGGTAATAGGGTATAGCTATGGCGCAGGGATGGTTTGTCTCAGCCTCCACGGACACGATCACCTTCAACGAGGCGCCGCCTGTTGGGGTCAACAATGTCGTGATCAATGAGTTTGCGGCCGGCGCTGTTGGCGGGACGGACGTTTTCGCCTTGGGCGCGTGGTCAAACTTCTATGGGTACCCACGGGAGATAGAGTTCTTCGGTGACCGCCTGTTCTTTGCCAGCACGCCCGCCGACAGTCAGGCGATATGGGGCTCCTGCATCGGCGACTACACCAACTTCGGCCGGTCGTCGCCCATCGTCGACAGCGACTCAGTGTCGTTCGTGATAAACAGCCGGCAGGTCAACACGGTCAAGGACCTGGTGCCGCTGGACAACCTGCTGATCCTGACCACCGCCAGCGAGAACAAGATGACCGGCAGCGCGGACGATGTCATCACTCCGTCGACCATCGGCGTCAAGAACCAGGGCAACAGCGGCACGGGTGACGTGCCCGCCAAGGTCATCGGCGAGTCCGCCATCTTCGTTCAGGAGGAAGGGCAGAAGATCCGTGACTTGGGGTACCAGTTCGAGAAAGATGGATTCCGCGGAAACGAGATCAGCATCTGGGCCGAGCATCTTTTCTATGGCTACACGATCGAGAACGTGGCCCACTGGAAGGCGCCGTGGTCCGTGCTGATCTTCACGCGCGACGACGGCGTACAGGTTGGGTGCACGTACCTGCCTGAGCAGGAGGTCGTGGGCTTCCACTGGCACGACACCGACGGGAAATGGATGGATAGCTGCAGCCTTCCGGGCAAGAAGGAAAGCGAGTTGTACGCGCTGAGTCAGCGTGTGATTGACGGCGAGACGGTCCAGTACATCGAACAGCAGGAGACCACCAGGTTCGCGACCGAGTCAGACATGGTCTACATGGACGCAGCGGTGACCTACGACGGCCGCAACACGACGGCGACCACGGTCGGCCTGACGACGGGCGGCGGGTGGACGGAGGACGATCTGCTGACCATCACCGCGTCGGCATCGATCTTCACGGCCGTGACGGACATCGGCGATGCTCTCCTGCTGACTGCGCCTACGGGTGAGTCGGTGCAGGTCATCATCGACGCGTACACCAGCGGAACGGTGGTGCAGGGGTATTCCGTTGGCACGGTACCGACGGTGTTCCGCACCGGTACGACGACGAGTTGGACGTTCCAGCGCGACACGATCGGGGGCCTGTGGCACCTAGAGGGCAAGATGGTCAGCGTGCTGCGTGACGCTGCGGTGGCTGGCCCCTTCCTGGTGGAAGAGGGGCAGATCACGCTGGACACGCCGGGCGGCGTGGTGCATGTCGGCCTGGGCTACGTGGCGCAGGTGGAAACGCTGGAGTTGAACAGCCCCGGCAATTCCTCGCTGCGGGATCAGAACAAGCTCGCTTTCGATGCGCGCGTGCTGCTGCTGGCGTCTCGCGGCGTGTATGCCTACAACCCTGCCGTTCCGGACGATGAAGGATTCCCCGTCGAGGGTAGGCAGTTCGAGAACTACGGGCAGCCGCCCTTCCTGAAGTCGGGCCAGTACGATTGCAAGATCACGGCCGGCTGGGGCGTGGACAACGGGCGCATCGGCTTCCGGCAGACCGACCCGCTGCCCATGGAGATCCTGAGCATCACCACGAAGGCTGCCGCCAGCGGGAAACTGGGGTGAAGGTCGACATCGTCCCGGCGACCGAGGAGCATGCCCGCGTCATCGCCGCCAACCCGCGCGAGGCGGACGCGGACGAGGTCCGGGCATCCTGCGGCCTGTCCGTGGGCTGGGCGCTGCGGTACGGCCTACGCAAGTCGACGAAGGTCTGGACCGCGATCATGGATGGGGAGCCGGTCTGCATGTTCGGCGTCACCCTGACCAGCGCGATCACCGGTACCGGTTCGGTCTGGTGCTTGGGCTCCAAGGCCATGGACCGGAAGGACGTGCGCCGGGAGTTCGTGCGTCATTCCCCGCATGTGCTGCAGGCGGTGCAGGAGCGCTTCCCCGGCGCGCTGTTCAACTGGGTGGATGTGCGCAACAATGCGGCCATTCGCTGGCTGGAGTGGATGGGCTTCACGGTCATGGATCCGCGCCCTGTTGGCCGAAACGGCGAACTGTTCCGACCCTTCTATATCAGGAGTTGACCAATGTGCGGGCCGGCTACTCCATACGTAATTCAAGGCATCATCGCGCTAGGCGGCGCCGCCTTGGCGGTAGACTCCCAGAACAAGGCGCAGGACTACCAGAACAAGGTCGACGCCAACAATGCGCAGCTTGCGCGCAACCAGGCCGCAGATGCGGCCGCGCAGGGCGATCTGGAGAGCGAGCGTTCCGCCTGGCGCACCCGGGCTATCGAGGGACAGCAGCGCGCGGCCATTGCGGCGCAGGGCATCGATTCCGAGTTTGGCACCCCGCAGGAGCTGCTGGGCGAAACGGCGCTGTTTGGCGAGATGGAGCAGCAGCAGATCCGACTGGACGCCGCACGCCGGGCCTGGGGATTCAGCGCTGACGCGCGAAATACCGAAAACCAGAACCGGGCCAGTCGGTTCGCCACGAAGTCGAAGAACAACGCCACGATCATCGGCGGCCTGATGCAGGCTGGTAACTCCTTCGCCAATATGGGGGGCTGACCTTGGTACAGCTAATTCCTCGCCCGAACATCCCGCAGGTCACGGCCGGTGGCATCCCTAGCGTTCGCAACGAGGCGAGGCTGGACATCAGCGGCCAGCAGCAGGCGATCCAGACCCTGACGCAAGGGGCGCAGGACCTGACCGCCAAGTGGCAGGAGCGCAACGACACCGCGGCGCTGCTGAAGGCCCGGCGCGAGCTGTCGGACTGGGAGGTCAACACCTTCAGCCCGGCCAACGTTGAGGGAGTGAACAAGTACCGCGGCGGCGAGGCGCTGAAGGCCGGCGCCGACCTGACCCCGAAGATGGACGAGCAGATCGGCAAGATCCGCGAGAGCCTGACCGGGACGCAGCGCGCGCGCTTCGACGCCATCGCGGGACAGTGGCGGGACGGCGTGTCCAACCGCCTGAACAACCACATGGATCGGGAGCATTCTCAGTACATCGAGCGCGAGGAAGTCGCGGCGATCGATCGCGTGTCACAGGATGCAGTTCTGGCCGGCGCCGCCGAGGACTTCGCGCGGCAGGACCAGGTGGCCAACGAGGCCATCGTGATGCGCCAGCGCCAGCTTGCCAGTCAAGGGTATGCCCCGGACAGCGAGTACAGCCGCGCGGCCACGCGCGAGATGGCAAGTTCGATTCGCGCGCAGACCGTGGCCGGACTGGTGTCCAGCAAGCCGCTGGAAGCCGCGGCCTACCTGGACAAGTACCGCGAGCAGATGACGCCGGCCGACCGCGTCCGCACGCAGGCGCTGGTGCAGCCGATCCTGGACGACGTGCAGGCCGACCGCGACGCGGCATGGGCGATGCAGGGCGGCGTGGACATTCCGCCGGCCGACGTGGCTGCAGTGCCGCGCGGCGCGCCGCCGCCGGCGATCGCCAAGATCCTGGACGAGGAGGCCGCGGCCGCAGGCATCCCGAAGGAGTACCTGTATGCGCTGGCCGAGCAGGAGTCGAGCTTCCGCGCCGATGCGGTGAACCCGGAGGTGCTGGATGATGGCGACCAGGCCACGGGGCTGTTCCAGTACCGCAAGACCAGCGCCGGCGGCATCGACCGCAAGGATGCCCGGGCGAGCGCGCGGCGCGCGGCGCAGGAGTTCAAGGCACGCATGGCCAAGGGCGGCGCCCAGTTCGCCGTGGCCGCGCACTTCGCGGGTGAGGGGGGTGCGGAGGCGGTGATCCAGCGCGGACGCACGGCCGAGAATCCGAAGACGACCCGGTACATCCGCGAGGTGGAGGCGCGCGCGGCGCGCTGGCGCGGGAACGGGCCGGCGGCCGTCATGCCGGCGGCGGCGACCGAGGCCGATGCCTTGACCCGGGCGCAGACCATCACCGATCCCGACCGCCGCGCGCGCGCCATGCGCAAGATCCGGGAGGACTGGTCGATCCGCGACGCGCGCGAGAACGAACTGAAGAAGCAGCAGGCCGAGAGCGCCTACACCGCTATCCAGCAGAACCCGAACCAGCCATTGCGACAAATCCTGGGCGCGGAGGCCTACGGCCGTTTCGAGCGCGAGGGCAAGATCGACGCGCTGGAGAACATCCGCAAGAACGCTATCGAGCGCACATTCGTGCAGGACGACCCGGTACTGGCGGAGGCGTATTTCCGCGAATCCATCCTCTCGCCCAACACCTTCGCCAAGCGTAATTTCTATGACGCCGACATCGCCAACCGGCTGTCGACGGACACGCTGCGCCAACTGGTCGCGAGGCAGGCTGACGTGGCCAAGCCGGAGAAGCAGGCCGAGTGGGCGACCGAGGCGCAGCGCATCGAGATGGGCTGGTCCCAGCTTGGGCTGGCGCCGAACCAGGACCAGAAGGCGGACAAGAAGACGCGCGAGCAGCGGCGCGATGCCTTCGCCATGCGCTACCGCAACGCCGAGAAGGCCTACATCCAGTCGAGTGGGCAGAAGCCTACGCCGCAGCAGGCGGACGCATTGCTGCAGTCGGTCGTGCAGGGCGTGGCGGCCGACATGAGCGTGCTGGATGCCAAGCTGACCATGGGCCCCTATGCGGGCGCGCCGGCAGCCTCGTCGGTGGACCTGGCCGCGGGCGTCCTGGCCCCTGAAATGCGGCGCGAAGCTGTGCAGTCCTACCAAGCGCGCTATGGCGCTTCCCGTACCCCGAGCGACGCCGATATCATCCGGTACTGGCAGCGCAAGGGGATGCAATGAGCCAGGACATCTGGGCCGAACTGGAGCAGGAAGACGCGGCCCGCCGGTCGCGTGGCGCAGCGCTGACGGCGCCGCCGGTGCCGCCGGAGACCATGAGCGAGGCTGTCACCATTGGTGCGCGCCGCGGTATTCCCGCGGGCGCGGTGGTGCAGGACCTGCCCCGATACAAGCAGCTGGACGAGCTCGACGCCGTACAGGAGGCCGCGACGCGGCAGCCGGCGCTGGGCGCCTGGCTGATCGACCCGACCAACGTGGCGCTGTCCAAGGGCGAGTTGCCGCAGGTCTCCCAGCTTGCCGAGTCGGTGGCCAAGACCAAGACCACGCAGGACCGGCCCTACGACTGGGGTCCGTGGGGCTGGGGTCAGTTCGTCGGCGACCTGGCGGGCAGCTTCGGCTCGAGCTTCGGCGCCACCTTCGGGCGCGCGCTGGAGGGTCAGGCCGACTTGCGCGGCTCCACGCATCGCACGCTTGACCGTCTGACGCGCGGCGCGCTCGGCGACACCATCGGCGACTTCATGGCCGACCCGCTGAACCAGCGAGGCGGGCGCGGCGTCGGCCTGAGTAACGACGGCCTGCGCACGTCCGGGCAGCGGATCCAGGATGCTTTCGGATTCACCCCGCAGCAGCAGTCCACGGCCACCGATGTGGCGGGCGGCCTTGGCACGCTGGGCGCCCAGATCGCCACGTTCGCGGCCACCCGCGGCGCTGGATCCACCACGCTCAACCTGGGCCTTGGCGCCAATCAGGGCGCCGACATGGCGCGCGAGGCTGGCGCCGAGGGCACGGCTGGCGGCGATGCCGCGGTGCTGGCGTCGGCGCCGGTGGCTGCAGCGCTGGAGCGTATCGGTCTGAACCGCCTCTTGCAGCGCGCGCCGCCGGGGATCAACAACGCCGTGGGCCGCTGGATCACGGACAAGCTGATCGCCGCCGGCATCGAGGGCACGCAGGAAGCTGCCGAGCAGTTCACCTACAACTTGATCGCCCAACAGGCCTACAACCCGGACCAGGCGCTGACGGAAGGGCTGCCGGAGAACTTCGAACTGGGCGCCTGGGTGGGTGCGATCGCGCGCGCCGCCACGGGCGCACGGTTCGCCAAGACGCAAGCCGAGCGCGAGGGCGAGCTGCTGGATGGCATCACGCTGTCGGCCAGCGCCGTTGCGTTGCGCGAGCGCAACCCCGAGAAGTTCCGCGAACTGGCGCAGAAACTGGCGGCGTCTGGCGCAGATCGTGTGTATCTGGACGGCGCCGAGGCGGCCACCTATTTCCAGTCCGCCGGTCTGGATCCGGCGCAGTTCATGGACGCCGACGCCCTGACCGACGCCGCGGTGGCGGGCACGGACGTGGCCATCCCGATGGAGCAGTGGATCACCGCCATTGCCCCGGAGCACGGCAAGGCGCTGTCCAAGTTCGCGCGCCTGACGCCGTCTGGCATGAGCCGCGCCGATGTCGAGCAGTTCAACGACCGCGCGGAGGCTGAGTTCGATGCCTTCCTGCAGAGCGTTTCGCGGGAATCCGAACCCGCGGACACCAGCCAGCAGGTATACGAGGACGTGCTGGGCCAGCTGCTGGGCACGGGCATGAACCGTCAGGCGGCCGAGGCCAATGCGGAACTGCATCGCCGCTTCTGGCAGACCCAGGCGCAGCGGTCAGGCCGCAGCGCGATGGACCTCTATCAGCCCTACGGCCTGCGCATCCAGCGCGAAGACCCGGCCGGCATGGCGATCCTGCGCGAGCGTCCGAGTGCGGACGCGGCCGTCGACTCGCTGCTGGGCCGGCTGGTGACGGGCGACATTCCGACCGAGACCCGGGCCATGGGCCCGTCGCTGGTCGAGTGGCTGGCCGATCAGGGTGGCATCAACGATCCGGCGATGGCCGGCGAGCTTCGTCGCCTGAACGAGTCCGACCGGGTGAACCGCCGCGGCAAGCCCAAGCTGGTGACCAAGCTGGGCAAGCCCCTGGATCGAGCGCGCGAGCTTGCCGTCGAGGCCGGCTACCTGCCGGAAGGCGCTGACCTGAATGCGCTACTGGACGCGATCACGCAGGAGGTGGACGGCGGGCCGGCCATTCGCGTGGGCGGCGACCAGGTGCTGGCCGACCAGCGCGCCATGCTGCTGGAGGCGGGCGATCTGCTGAACGAGGCCGGCGTCGACCCGGCCGATCGCGAGGCTGCGCGCCGGTTCCTCGTTGGCGACACGCAGACGCGGTTCTACCAGGACGCCCTGCCCGAACAGGACGAGGTGGCCGCGCTGAAGGCCCGCATCGCCGCGCTCGAGCAGGAGCTGCGCACGGACGAACTGACCGGCCTGCGCAACCGCCGCGCGTTCAACGAGGACGAGGCGCTGGGCTGGGAGGGCGTGATGGCCTTCGACATGGACGGCCTGACCGCACTGAATGCCATGGGTCACGAGGTCGGTGATGCCGCGCTGCGCGCCATCGGCGAGGTCATGCTGGCCAGCGAGACCGCGACCGCGCGCTTCTATCACACGTCCGGCGACGAGTTCTACGGCCGCGCCACGACGATGGCCGAGGCGCAGGAACTGGCGCAGATGATCCAGGACAAGCTGGAGTCTGTGGACCTGGACATCGTGATGGCCGGTCCTGACGGTCAAACCCGTGACTTCACCTATCGAGGCATCGGCGTCAGCCGAGGCGCAGGAGCAACCCCCAATGAAGCAGACCAAGTCGCCATCCGAAACAAAGCCGAGCGCGAAGCCTCCGGCGTCCGACAGGCGAAGGGAGATCCGGGGCCTCTTCGGCGCCTCATCGATCGACGAGCTGAAGGCAATCGGGACCGTCGTCAGCGTGTCGATCCACAATCGGAAGGATCACCCGAAGCGTCGGAAGACGGACTGACGGAGTTCAACCAGGACGATGCCAGCGACTCTATCCGACGCGGCTGGATCAACTTTGCTGACCGTGCCGCCGTCACCATCGGGCTGACCCCGAAGGCGGATCTTTCCACCTTCATCCACGAGAGCGGGCATTTCTTCCTGGAGGTGATGGGCGACCTTGCGCGTGATCCGAATGCGCCGCAGGACATCGTCGACGACTATGCCGCCATC
>Ga0247824_10000242_pt1 | contig 24976 bp, 25 predicted proteins | sample 13C_PalmiticAcid_FD_194412 | JGI IMG/M metagenome (GOLD analysis project Ga0247824, IMG submission 194412) | Soil microbial communities from agricultural site in Penn Yan, New York, United States - 13C_PalmiticAcid_Day48 | ecosystem: Environmental > Terrestrial > Soil > Agricultural land...
ACGCGACACTTTGCTACAGTATTTTTATGGAGATATTCCAGCACCGGATTCCGTTGATGAAGAAGGAGTGCCGACCACCTCGACGGTTGTATCGACGGATGTTCGTGATACCGTCATGGCAATCATGCCGTCACTCATCCGCATTTTCTGCGCGCCAGAGCACATTGTTTCATGCATGCCGAACCATAATGGTCAAGAGGAGATGGCCAAGCAGGCTACGGAATACATAGAGTATGTGTTCTGGGAGGACAATCCTGGATTCCTGCTGCTACACGACGCATTCAAGGATGCTCTTACGACGAAGACGTGCGTGACGCATTGGTACACCGACAATGATACCGAAGTGGTGACGCAAGAATTCGAGAATATCACTCAGGAGCAACTCCAGTTCCTCATTTCGGAGAACGAGACGATCGAAGTGCTCGAGGCGAATGCTAGCTCGACGCAGCCAGATATGCTCGAGACTGTTTCGCTGCGCTGGGAAGTGAGCAAGCCTACTTTAAAGATCGTGGGCATTCCGCTCGACGAGTTCCGGGTGGATCGGAAGGCGCGCAGCGTGGACGATGCGTCATTGATTGGGTTCCAGACCATCAAACGAATTGGCGAACTGGTGGCGGCTGGTTATGATGAAACCATACTTAGCCAGTTCACCGGGGCGACTCAGCCATATTCTGCAGACCGGATATTCCGAAATGTCGGACTGGATGAGAACAGCCCTCTCGAAGCATTCGAGATCGACTACGGAGAGTATTACGTTCGTGTCGATAAAGACGGGGACGGCATCGAAGAACTCCGGAAAATTTGCACAGTTGGCAGTAATAATACGATCATCGCGGACGAACCCGTTCAGTGGGCGAACTTTTCTGTCGGTTGCCCCGATCCGAAGCCGCACACGTTGATCGGGGATTGCCCCGCCGATTTGGTTACTGATATTCAGCGGATTAAGACGAATATGCTGCGCGGGTCGCTCGACTCGCTTGCGCAATCAATCTGGCCGCGAACAGTTTTCAATGAGCTGTTGGTGAACGTGGATGATGTTCTTAACGAAGAGATCGGGGCTGCAATTCGTACAAGAGGCGCACCGCAAGAGACCCTTATGTCCATCGCCCACCAGTTTGTGGGCCAGCCGGTCTTTCAGATGTTTGACACTATGGAGAGGCTCCGGCAAGTTCGTACCGGCATATCGGACGCGTCTAAAGGCATCGATCCTAAAGCACTCCAGAGCACGGCGATTACCGGCGTCGAAGCCATTATCTCTGGAGCCCAAGAACGAATTGAGCTTATCGCTCGACTCATGGCTGAAACCTGGCTCAAACCCATCTTTAGAGGACTCCTCCGAGAAATAACGAACCACCCGAACCAGCAGCGAACCATTCAGCTCCGCGGCAAGTGGACAGATGTTCAGCCGAGCACTTACGATCCTAACATGCGCATTTCGGTGAACCCCACGCTCGGTAAGGGTTCGGACGTTGCGCGGCTGATGGCTCTGCAGGAGGTCAAACAGACCCAGTTGCTAGTCATCGAGAAGTTCGGGGTCAGCAATCCGGTAGTCGGGCCGCAGGAGTTTATCAACACCGTAACCGACATGATGGCGATCGCGAACGTCAAGAACACGCAACGTTACTTCAAGGATATCCCGCCTGAGGTGATGGAACAGATCATGAATGCGCCGAAGGATCCCGATCCGGCTTTGGTGCTTGCACAGGCCGAGATGGAGAAGCGCCGCGTTGAGATGATCAAGGAGCAGGCGAAGCAGGTGGCGGACCAGCGGAAGCTCAAGATCGACGATGATTTTAAGCGCGACCAGTTGATGGTTACGAGCATGCTCGACGCCGCCAAGATCGAGGCGCAATTCGCGGTAGACGTAAACGAGCAGAGAATTTTGCAGGAAAATCAAGCTAACGAATTGGCACAGGAAGATGAAGGATCAGTTCCAGCTTGATGAACGTGCCGCTGAGGCAAAAAATATCCTGAATAGTCCCCTGTTCCAGGAGGCGATCAGGAAGATGAGGGAGCATCATATCGCTCGTTTAATGCAAGCAGTCGTAGGTTCGGATGAGGCTAAAGAAGCCCACGCAATGCTCAAAGTGGTCAGTGAGTTCGAAGTCAACTTTCAGAGCATCATGACGGACCAGAAGATGGATCAGTACTACAGGAAGGCGCAACATGGCACCGGATGATGATATGGAATCGGCCGCTCAGGCTTTCGATGCAGCTATAACTGCCGAACAGCGCGGCAATCCGCCTGCGCCTCCGGAGGATACTTCGAAGCAGAAACCCACTGAGCGGATGTTCGGCAATCTGGGGAAGACCGAGGTAGACGACGAATCCCCGGAGAAGGGTGGCGGCGATGATGAAGCCGACCCTGAGGCAACTATTTACGCCAAGCAGAATCGCGGAAAGGAGGCTAAGAAAGAAAATGAGACAGAGGCGGAAGACAACGAGTCCGAAGAAAGGGACCCAGAAGCCCTCGTGGAAGAAGATGAGGAAGACGACGAGCAAGAAGAAGATGACGGAGGGGTTGACGCAGGCGAGCTTGACCTATCCACTAAAGTAAAGGTGATGGTCGATGGTGAGGAAGCCACCGTTCCGCTCAAAGAGGCTCTCGAAGGCTACATTCGTACTGAAACCTTCCACCGTCGCCTTGGGGAGATCGAGGAAGGACGGAAAGTCGTTCAAGCTGCCGCCGCCGATGTCGTTCAAAATTTCCGGTATTCCCAGCAGCTAATCGAAACCATGGAAGGCCAGTTGAAGGAACTCGTTCCTCCTGAGCCGAATTGGGATGAGGAATTCGCCAAGGACCCGCAGAAAGCTCGGCAATTGCAGAAATACTACCAGCAGGTTGCCGATTTCAAGGGGAAGCTGCAGAAGCAGCGCGACGAGATTAACCAGAAGCAAGAGGCGCACAACGCTGAACAGCTGAAGGCTTATGCGGAGACGGAGGAAATTCGTTTCAATCGTCTAAACGCAAAGAATTGGGGTGTCGATCCGTCTAGAAAGGCGAAAGACCTCCAAGCAATGCGCCGTACGGCGCTAACGGAGGGCTTTACAGAGGAGGAGCTGAACGGCGTCTTTGATAGTCGCATGCTTCAGGTCCTTCTGAAAGCCTCTAAGTATGATCGCATTATTGCGACGAAGCCGAAGCCCAAACAATCGGCTGTCAAGTCAGTACCACCCGGACCGGGAAAACGTTCAGTGAACGGGACTGGTCGCAAAGGCATAGCTGACGCGATGAAGAAACTCGCCCGGACTGGAACGGTAGAAGATGCTGCTCCAGTCTTTGATCAAATCTTGCGCCAAAGGTAGAGAAAATGCCTAACAAAGTAGCAGGCGCTTTCACGACCTACAACGCTCAGGGCAATCGTGAAGACTTGTCGAATGCGATCTACAACATCGATCCGTTCGATACGCCGATCATGTCCTTGGCTCGTCGTCGTAACGTGAAGGCTCGTACATTCGACTGGCAGACCGAAAATCTGCCGAACGTCGATCCCAACAATGCCCAGCTCGAAGGTTTTGAGCTGACCAGAGCCGGTGGACAGGCAACTGTCCGACTGACCAACGTCTGCCAGATTTCGTCGCGCGATGCGACCGTTTCTGGTTCTCAAGAAGCCTCGGATGCAGCTGGTAAGGGCTCTGAAATGGGCCACCAGATGGCGATGAAGTCCAAGGTGCTCAAGTCGGATATCGAAACCATCATGTCGGGACGCCAAGCCCGCGTCGATGGCGACGATACTACTCCTCGCAAGACCGAAGCGATTGCACACTGGATCGCTCGTGCAGTCGACCGGAACGCGGTTGCAGGTGATGCCGTTATTGGAGTCACGGCTGGCCTTCCGGTTACCGCAACCGGCGCGTTTGCCGCTGTCGTAGCGGGTTCTCAAATCGCTCTGACCGAGGTAATGCTCGGTGATGCGATGGAAAGAGCCTATGGCAACGGTGCTCGTCCCGATACGTGGGTGGTTCCACCTGCTATCAAGCGTACTGTCTCCACCTTCAAGGGCCGCGCAACCACGCAGGTTCTCGTTGGGAAGACGGAAGTGGTCGAGACGGTCGACATTATCGCCACCGATTTCGGTCGCGTGAAGGTGATGCCGTCCTTGTGGATTCCGACTGACATCGGGCTGCTGCTCGATCCGGATTTCGTGGCTCTAGGGTATTTCCGGAACTTCCGGACGTACCAAATCGCGAAGATCGGTGATGCGGAAACTCGAATGATCCTCGCTGAATGGGGAGTGGAGATGCGGAACCCGCTCGGCCACATCCTGTTCAACGGAATCAAACAGGGCGCCGTCATTACGTAAGAACTCCTCGCCGTACGGCAATTGGGTGGTGTTACGTTCCCAGTTCCACCACCCCTTTTTCGGAGGGTAGTATGCCGTTCAAGTCACAAGCGCAGCGGAATCTCTTCCACGCAGCTAAGAATGACCCCTCGGTTCGGAGACGCACCGGAATATCCAAAGGGACCGCGGAGAAGTTCACCGAACACGATTCGGGCGGGAAACTGCCCTATCACAAGAAGAAGAAGCACGCTCCGGGGGTGGGCATCTTATCAAAATCGAGGTCGTGATGTTTGACCGAGACATTTATTTCGACAGCGTTCGGAACATTATGTTCGAAGGAGCGCTGACGCAACAGCAAGTAGATGGTCAGTCCGTCATTCTCGCGGTGTGGGAATATCAGGCTGGCGGAACACCGATGACGGATATCCGCTGGCTTGCTTATATGCTCGCTACGACTTACCACGAAACGGCTACGAAAATGTGGCCGATCCGTGAATATGGGCAAGGTTCCGGGATGAGTTACGGCACCACCTATTATGGGCGTGGGTATGTTCAGCTCACTTGGGAAGAAAATTATCGAAATGCCTCGGCAGCGCTTGGTCTCATTGATGATCGCGATCTTATCAAGTATCCTGATTTAGCTTTGGACAGTCTTATTGCTGTCCGTATAATGTTCCGGGGTATGGCGGAAGGGTGGTTCACTGGCAAAAAATTGGGCCAGTATTTCAATGCTGAAGAAGATGACCCAATTAATGCCCGCCAAATTATCAATGGAAATGATTGTGATGAAATGATAGCTGAATATCACGATCATTTCCTCGTTGCTCTGAATACAGCTAGTGTTCCGCTTAGTACTTGACAGCCGCTACAGGGTGTGCTATACTGATGACCGAATCTAAGTTCATATACCGCAACAGTGGAGGGGTTCGCAGGACGTCTATTTGGGACGACGATCACCCAGATCGATTAGTCGTTCATACTGAAGTAGATCTGGGCCGCATCGCTGAGAATAATCAGGAGATGCGCGAATTGCACCCTAGACGGAGTGCCAATAAGCTCTTGGCCAGAGGGGTGCCACTCACAGTCGCTGAACAGGCGATACGAGAGCAATGGGATGAACGAGATTGGGCTAAATGGCTCGATGATCCCGCTAACGCAATCTTTCGTGTCTGGCCTGGACGAGTGGGTAGATGAGTGCAATCAGCGACTTCTGCAATACCATCAGATCATGGCTTAATTTAGGCCCGGAAGTTTACGCAGACCCGCTGGTTACATCGTGGGTTCGAATGGCTGAGGAGTACCTTTCGGAGAATCTGCGTGTTAAGCATATGTTGCAAATTGACTCCTCATCGATTATTGACAATCGTGTTCTATTACCTTCTGATTTACAAGAACTGGACTCTATTCGCTTTGCTGGCAGCAAGCCTCTTATTTATAAGCCTCGCGGTTATTTTTACGCTAAAGATTATTCTAATACTGATAGATATACTATTATAGGTAATTATCTTGTGCTGGATGGCGTTGATGAGGTGAACGGAACGCCTGTTGAGATTTCGTATTATCAGAGCATCCCTCCGCTGGAAGAAGGTCCAAATTGGTTATTGCAGTATTATAGTCGCCTTTATGTAGTTTGTACGCTTTGGCATGCTTCGATGTATGCTATTGAAGATGATCGCGGGGAAAGTTGGGGCGCGGCTACCAAAGACTTTGTGTCAGATATGAATACTCGGCACCAAGTTGGGAAGGCCGCTGGTTCAGCGCTTATCAGCAAGCGGAGATCATTCGGATGAGTGGCCTTTCTTCTATCGGCGAGAATATGGTGTTAGATGCGTTGTTGGCGGCACGGTTTATTTCACTGCATACGTCTGACCCAGGCAATGCAGGGTCAAACGAAGTAAGTGGGGGCGGTTATGCTCGGCAACCTGTTGCGTTTACTAAGACAGGGGCAAACCCGACCATCGCAGCAAATACCGCAATCATTCAGTTCCCGGTTGCAACTGTTAGTTGGGGCACCATTACATCTTTCGGATTATGGTCCGCAGCTTCCGGCGGATCTTTTTTAGGAGGTTGGCCGGTTACAACGTCAAAAACGATTGGGCCGGATGATTCAGCACGATGGGAAGCAGGAAAGCTAAGGATCGGAACGGATGAGTTGATTCCATAATGGCTGACTTAAGCGAGTCTGATTATGGGTTGGGCGATTATGGCGATGGGTACTACTCTCTTCGCCCAATTTGGTTATTTGAGTCTGCTGTTTCCATTCTTGTTGACGCTGATTCTGATCTTGCTGTGTCTGCTTTTGGGGGATTTGAAGCAACTGTTAGTATTTCATTGGACGCTGATAGCTCCCTTAGCGTTTCTGATAGCTTCGAATCTGCGGTTTCGATCCAATTTGACGTTCGTTCCATCGAGAATTTCGATGTGTTTTGGGAAGGTTGGATTCCTATAACTGGGGGCGTTGGAAATTGGCAACCAATTGGACCGGATATGAGGCCAAATAAGCCATGGTCGACACTATAACTCCTAATCTAGGACTTACGAAGCCAGAAGTTGGCGCTTCTCGCGATGCGTGGGGCGCGAAGCTGAATGGTAATTGGGATATTGTTGATGGGTTATTGAATTCCCCAAATTTTGTGGGTGATCCTAAAGCTCCCACTCCTGCAACTGCGGATAACGATACTAGTATCGCTACAACGGCATTCGTAAAAGCTCAGAATTATGTCAGTCAGGCTTTCGCTGGAGCGACGTATGCCCCGATTAGTTCTCCGGTGTTGTCGGGTAATCCGACAGCGCCTACGCCATCAGCTGGCAATAATAGTTTAAGTATTGCGACGACTGCATTCGTTACGTCTGCGGTTGGTGTTGAAGCTACGGCTCGTGTCAATGCTGACGCATTAAAGGAGGATAAGTCAAATAAAGGCGTTGCCAATGGTTATGTGCCGCTCGATGCTTCCACTAAAATCGCATCAACTTATTTGCCAGCATATGTTGATGACGTGGAGGAATACCCCAATCTAGCATCATTTCCGGTAACCGGCACGGTTGGGATAATTTACGTTGCTCTTGATACTAACAATACTTACCGATGGAGCGGATCGACCTACATTCAGCTATCGTCTTCACCGGGGTCTTCGGACGCTGTTCCAGAAGGATCGGTCAATCTATATTACACAGCAGCGCGTTCGGTGCTGAAAGCTGATCTGGCCAGTCCGATATTTACCGGCGATCCGCGAGCACCAACACCTGCTACTGCTGATAATGACACTAGCATTGCGACGACGGCTTACGTTAAGTCTAATCTCGCGAACTACGTACCAACTAGTGGTTACACCGCTGCTGATGTCCTCTCAAAACTTCTAACCGTTGATGGAACTGGTAGTGGCATCGACGCGGACCTTCTGGATGGACAATCTATAGCTTTCTTTGCTACGCAGAGCAGTCAATCGGCGCAGGACGCTCTGATTAATCTGAAGGCCCCGCTTGCCGATCCGACGTTTACTGGTACGGTGGTTGTGCCTACTTATTCGCCATTAACGGCGTCGGGCAATGTTGCGTCTACTGCGTTCGTTGCCAATGCAATCTCAACATTTCAGACTAGCGCTAATATTGCTTACGTCAATACTAGCGGCGATACCATGACAGGCAAGCTTGTCACGGCAGCTCCTATTGCTGGAGGAGCTGGGTTAAACCTTGCCCCTGGAACAGCTCCCACTTCTCCGGTGGACGGTGATATCTGGGTGACGACTGGCGGAACTTTTGCTGTTCGTCTGAGTGGCAGTACTTATACACCCGCTCATACTAATTACGTCAATAATTTCACTGTTAAACAGAACTTTAAGTCAGGGGATGCTAGCAGCGCGTCTATCAACATACCACACGGAGTTGTTCCTGCATCGCCGGTTAACGGTGATTTATGGACGACAACTACAAGCGCTTACGCACGTATCAATGGCGTTACGGTTGATCTTGGCTCGGCCGGAACGACGATCTCCGATACGCCACCTTCCTCGCCTGTTGTTGGTCAGCTTTGGTGGGAAAGTGATAGTGGTAATCTGTACATTTGGTACAACGATGGTACCTCCACCCAATGGGTTCACGTTAATGGCGCGGTTGTAACTGGTGGTGGGGGTGGCGTTTCGTCGGTTTCTGGAACGGCTCCTGTAGTTTCTTCTGGGGGTTCTGCCCCTGTCATTTCGATGCCAGCAGCGAATATTTCAACTAGCGGCTATTTAACGCTTACTGATTGGGCAACGTTTAATAGTAAGCTGAGCGATGCGCCGAATGATGGCTTACAATATGTTCGTCAAAGTGGCGCGTGGAATAGTTTTATCGACGCTGAAACTCTCGATGGGCTTGATCGTGCCTTCTATCAGTCTCGCGGTAACCATACTGGTCAGCAAGCACAGTCGACCATCATTAACTTGACGTCTGATTTAGCGCTGAAGGCACCGCTGGCTGATCCGACCTTCACTGGTACTCCGGCAGCGCCTACTCCAGATACGTCTAGCAATAGTACCCGCATTGCTACGACTGCTTATGTCAGGTCGATGAACTATGCGCCGTTAGCTTCTCCAGCTCTTACCGGCACCCCGACAGCGCCAACAGCTGGAGTTGGCACCAATACGACGCAGATTGCAACGACTGCGTTTGTAACCGCAGCAGTAGCTGTTGGTGGAGGCGGTGGCGGTGCGCCATTGGATTCTCCTACGTTCACTGGAGATCCGAAAGCGCCGACACCAGCAACAGCCGACAACGATACCAGCATTGCTACTACGGCTTTCGTCAAGGCGCAGGGTTATCTCTTATCTTCGTCTTATACTGCAGCTGATGTGTTAGCGAAGCTGCTAACCGTTGATGGTGCCACATCGGGGTTGGATGCTGACCTTTTCGATGGTCAGGACGGCGCTTATTACCTTAATCGCGCTAATCACACCGGTTCACAGGCGCAGGGCACTATTACTAATCTCACGTCTGATCTAGCATTGAAGGCTAATCTGGCAGACCCGACTTTTACTGGTACGCCTGCTTGTCCCACAGCGGCGGTTGGAAGCAATAGTACCCATATCGCTACGACTGCATTCGTTAAGTCGCAGGGATATTCGACACTAGCTTCACCTACATTTACGGGCACTCCTGCGGCTCCGACAGCAACGGCTGGAACCAATACGACGCAGATAGCTACGACAGCCTTCGTGACTGGTGCGTTGGGTTCTTATTTGTTGTCTGCGAGCTATACCGCTGCTGATGTGTTGGCGAAGCTGCTCACCGTTGATGGTGCCGGAACCGGTCTCGATGCAGATTTGCTCGACGCACAGTCAGGAACCTACTATCTCGCGCGCGGCAACCACAGTGGAACGCAGACGCTAGCGACGATTTCCGATGCTGGAACCGCTGCGTCGAAGAATATCCATATTAGCACGACTGCGCCCGGTTCACCGGCTGTTAATGATCTCTGGGTGGATATCACCTAATGGCAAGCTATTACGTCTATAGCGGAGCAACTGGCGGAGGCACCGGGGCCGATTGGGCCAACGCCTTTACGACGCTGGCAACTGCGATGTCCGGCAAAGCGGCGGGCGACATATTTTATGTCGCCGACGACCATGCCGAGACGCAGGCGGCTCCTGTCGGTATTACCTCGCCCGGCACTGAAACAAACCCTTGTAAAATCTATTGCGTACGCCGCACCGGAGGATCGGTTCCGCCGGTTGCTGCCGACCTCAGAACGACGGCTACGGTGACGAACACCGGGGCCAACGCCATGACTCTGAGCGGCACGGTGTCGGAATGCTACGGCATCACGTTCACCAACGGCTCCTCGACAAACCAAACCACTTTGACCCTATCTGGTACAACTGGGAGAACGTGGCGCTTCGTCAACTGCAAGCTTGCTCTGGGTAATACCAACGGGTCTTCGCGCATCCAGATTGGGGCAACGGGATTCGGCTGCACTAACATCTTCGAAAATAGCACGCTGCAATTTGGCAATGCCAGCCAGCTCGCCCCCATTGTTGGTAACTTCATATGGCGTAATTCGGTTGCATTTACTGGTACCATTGCAACCAACACGTTTCAGGTGACTGCTGGTGGAGCAGTGATATTTTTTGAGGGTGTTGATTTCAGCGCCAAGACCAGCGGTAATCTTTTCGCTTCTACTAACTCTGTTGCGAAAATCACGTTCAAGGATTGCAAGCTGGGGGGTACAACCGTCCCCTTTGCCTCGACCGGCAGTTTTGGCCAGTTGGAGGCTGTGGTAATTCGTACCGACACTGGCAACGCCAATTACAAACAAGAACGCTACCAGTTTCCCGGTACGCAGACCATCGAAACTAGCATCGTCCGCTCTGGCGGGGCGAGCGATGGCGTTACTCCGTTTAGCCACAAGATCGTCACCACGGCCAACGCCCGCTTTGACATGGCATTTGAGTGCCTGCCGATCAGCATCTGGAACGACACGACTGGTTCGGCAAAAACGATCACCATCGAGGGTAATGCTGCTTCGCTGCCCAACAACGACGAAATCTGGATCGACGTGCAGTATCTTGGATCATCGTCTTTCCCGATAGCATCGAAAGCGACCAGCGCCAAAGCGACGGCGCTCGATACTGCTGCTGCCCTTTCGGCGGGTACTGGAAGCTGGGCCGGTGGAACAACCGCATTTAAGATGTCGGCGACGTTCACGCCGCAGATGAAAGGTCCGGTTACGATCTACGTGAAGGCTGCCAAGGCCAGTTCGACTTTCTACATTGATCCGAAACCGGTGATTACATGAGCTGGCCGGACGCTTCTACCACTGGAACGAGTGGAACTCTTACATCGGTTCCCGGCTCCGCTACATCTGGCACCGGCTGGGCTTGGGATGGTGTCGAAGGAGGCGTCTACACGACGGGTGATAATGCGACCATTCAGAATCTCAGCGTAAACGGCTTCATCTTCGTAAGGAACGGCGACACTGGCAACACTATCAGCAACTGCAAGTGCACGCTCGACAGTAACGATGTATTTGGCATCTACACCGAGGGCCATAATACCATCATTCAGGACTGCGAGGTTATCGCACCGGGTGGTAGCGATGCAGGCGGCATCGGCATCAATATGATCTGGATCGAGCAGGCGTCGGGCTGCACTATCACGCGCTGCGAGACGAATGGCGGCGAGAACGGCCTGATGCTGAGCGGCATCAACTGCACGGTCACCGACAACTACATTCACGGCATCGTGCTGGAGACCCTGCCGGGCGATCCTCACTCGGACGGCATCCAGCTGTTCGGCGGTCAGGCTTGCAACGGCACGTTGATAAGAGGCAACAACGTCATTGCTCCGACGACGTGGGCCACCTCTGCTATAATCATGGGCGACAACCTGAACCTCACGGTCGACGCTAATCGATTCCGCGGTGGCTATGCTGTGTTCCGCTACTACAAGCACAACAGCTGCGTCTATACGAACAACCGCATCGGCGATAAGTCACCCGTGGCTGGTGGAGCGCTGGTTACCGATAATGGTGGTACCGGCACGCCGACATGGTATGGCAACGTTAATGACGATAACAGTAACTTGATCGCAATGGACGGCACGGAGACGGAGGCGGAGATTGTTATGAGTCGTGAATACACCATCGGTGGGCCTTTTTTCGGTGGTACGCTATCCACCACGACGGCTCGCGATTATGCGGCGCTGAATTCGGCGATCACCGAGGAAGCGGCTGCTGGAGGTCCCAATGTTAAAGTATGGAATGGTAGCGCTTGGGTCCAGAAGCCACTCAAGATATGGAACGGTAGCGCTTGGGTCCAGAAACCGCTCAAGGTGTGGACTGGTTCAGCTTGGAGAACACTTTGATGCCTGCATTCGATTTTCCTAATGCTCCTATCGTCGGTAGTATTTATGCTCCGACTGGTGGTCCGGTCTACCAGTGGAATGGATTTGCGTGGGTATTAATAACCCCAGACACGAGCCGCTTGTTCACCCCAGCCGACATGCGAATGGCGCGTTCGATGGTTTGGTGGGACCCATTGGACCCTGCGACGATTACTAAAAATGTTTCTGATCAGGTTAGCCAGATGACTAGCAAGGGCGGGCGGTCTTGCACGGCGACCCAGACCGTCGATGCCAACAAGCCGATACTGGAGGCTGACGGGCTCCGCTTCAATGCGAGCCCCGCCCAGATGAACACTCCGGTCGCATCGAGTTCTAATTTTAGGCACAACCGCTGGACGCTGTTCATCTTCAAGGCGAACATAGCTGGCGCAGTTGCTGCAAACGGCAATTTCTATCGGTTTAATGGTTCAGCCACATCGCATGGCGACAGGCAACCGCTAGCGTCGTGGAACAAGACCAGCAACGTCGCCAACGTGAACTGGTACGCCAATAATAGCAACAATCCGCTCCCCATCACCATCGTGGACAACACCTGGAATTTCATGCTTAGCCGCATCCAGACAAACTCGGATGGGTTCTCGGTAGGCGGGACGCACTACAACTCCCTTAACGGCGGCACCGAAATTTCTACCGGTGGTGGACTGTGCCATCTGCAAATCCAGAACTCCCCTGTGGCTGGCATGATTGGGCACGAAACAGCCAACGCCTTTGATTGGAAGATGCGGCATATTTTGGTTGGCTCGGAGGAACTAACCCAAGCCGAAATCCAGCGATTGCAGGGTTGGGCTGCGTGGCAAATATATGCGCTCAATGGAACTATGGTTCTTCCGAACACCCATCCATATTACGTTGCGGCACCTACTTTCAGCGAAAGTGAACTTGCTGCGCAAGAACCATCTGAACGGACTAGCGTTGCTGAGTTCGACGCTGCTGTGTGGAGCATTGCCAACCGTTGGACGGGCGTGTTGGATCGTACAGGTCTAGGAACGCCGACGTTTCAGGAGGACTTCACCGTCGACCCGCGAACCAATGAGGTGATTGGGGAAGGGCCGTGGTTCAGTCCGGCGATCAGCAACACCGGCAACACTGATTTCTTTGCCAAGGGGTCTGCTAACGACACAGGTTCGGTCGTCGGTGGTCAGTTCATCATTAAACCGAAACGCGGTAGTTCTGGTGGCAGAACGTGGTCTACTTCGCTGCAGACTGTTTCTCGCACCGGCCGCATCGGCTACGTTCAGACATATGGCATGTGGGAGATCAAGGTCGCGCTGTTCGATCTCGACAGCACGCTCAACCCGGAATGGAGGCCCTCCGTCTGGTTCAAGAGTAACAACTTCAACCTCAACCCGTGCGTCCCCTACGTCGAGTTCGACCTGTTCGAGCTGTACAATCGGGAGGACCACAACGTCCACTCCAGCCGGTGGATACATAAGGCGGACTTCCCGCATCCCGACGATATGCAGAGCGACAAGTTCCAGAGTCAGCAAGGCTCCTCCGACATCGCCAATGCTGCGAAGTGGAACATCGCTAATTTGTTCGACGGCGTGTTGCGTACATGGGTTCTGGACCTGCGCGACCAGACCAACGCGTTTGTATACCTTGAAGACCACGAGTTCGCGCGCTGCCCGATCCTGCCGGAATGGCGAGTTCCATGGTATATCATTCTGTGGTGCGATTGTACTACCATATCTCCGACCACCGATGTCGGGCCGTGGGACCTAATGCATATTGATTCTGTCAAGGCGTGGGCGACATAGGAGACTAAAATGATCGGAACTCTCATAACACTCATCGTATATCTTCTAGTCATCGGCATTCTGCTGTGGCTAGTTTGGTATGTCATTGATGCTATTCCGATACCCGATCCCCCAGCTCGGTTTGTCAAGCTTGCCGTCATTGTTATCTGCGTCCTTGTGGCAGTGGTAATACTGCTCGATTTCGCAGGTATATCGACCGGCTGGAACGTGCCGAGACTAAATCCGTGACGTTACCGGAGCAGGCTGGGAAGGTTATTACCTCTACTGTCGATGCAATGAGGGGTTCCCCCGGTCTGCTTTCGGTGATACTGTTGCAAATGACGACGTTGGTGGTGATATTCATGGTATCTGAGCGTAATGCGGAACATCAACAGTTGCGCGAAATGGCCATATTAGAGCGTTGCTTCACAAATATGGGGAAATAAAATGGCCGACTCACTTACACCCAATTTTAATTTTACCCTCCCCGAAATAGGAGGTTCGGACGATACATGGGGGAATAAGCTCAATGCGAATTGGACGGCGCTTGATGCGCTGATTAAATCAAAATTTGATACATTGGCAACTCTAATTACTACTAGGCAACTATTCAACACAGCGGGGGCTTTTACTTGGACTAAGCCAACAGGATGCCGATTTATCCAGTTATGGGGAAGCGGTGCGGGCGCGGCTGGTGGGGGAGCTTATGGTATCGGTGCCGGGTATGTTTCTGTCGGCGGTGGCGGTTCTAGTGGCATCTGCGGCCATTCTAATTTCATCGATGTTAGGACAATTGCTAATGCATCAGGTATCATTGGCGCGAAGGGTATTGGCGTTGTTGCAGGAAATGGTGGCAATGGCGGTGAGACGACGATTACTATTGATGGAGTCGATTATGTTTTCGCTGGGGGTGGTGGCGGGCTTACTTCAGGGGGCTCTTATTCGGCACAAGTAGTTCTTGGCGCTGGCGGTGGGCCAACATCTGGAACCGTCAATGTAACGGCGAGCGCTTGGAACGGGCATGTTGGTATCGCGTCGTTCGGCAGCAATTGCGGAGCCAGTGGTGCGGGTGGTTCGTCATGGTACGGCGTTGGTGCCCCTTCAATAGTCTTTGGAGGGCTGCCAACTTCTCAAAACGGTGCGTCTGCCCACTCACTTTCTAGAGGCGCTGGCGGCGGTGGTGCGCTCGTCATTGCAGGAACACCGCACTGCAAGGGTGGCGACGGCTCTGATGGCGTGTTGGAAATTTTGGAATTTTATTGATCATGAGTAACATGGTCCCAATAGATATTCCAGCTGGCCTCGTCAACACGGCGTCGAAGGCTCGCCGTAGCTCTAATTGGCGTGAAGCTCACCTGATGCGGTGGGAAGGCGACACATTGGTTCCGATCGGTGGTTGGACGAAGCTGGACCTTCCTGCATTCGCATCGAAAGTGCGCCTGATCCATAAATGGATGACGAACGCTGGAATTATGTACACTGCTTATCTATGCGAAAGTCATTGCTATGTCGAGTTTAGCGGGTCTTTAACTGACATTACTCCGACCGGTGGAATGGCTCTTCCATCGGCTAATGTGGGCGGTTACGGCGACTATAAATTTAATTACGGCAAATATGGAACGCCTCGCCCTGGTGAAAACAGGCGAAGAAACTACGCTGCCACCTATTCGATGGATAATTGGGGCGATCAACTTCGTGTAATGACGAGCCATGATGGTCGTTTGCTTGGGTGGGACCCCGGCGCTGCTCCGGGAACCAAACTAACCGCTGTTACGAATGCCCCATTAAATAATCGTTCATTCATAATCACTCCTGAACGCCACATCATGCTGTTTGGTATGGGCGGCAAGCCAGATCAATTCGGGTGGTGCGATCAAGAAAACGACACGAATTGGGATTTTACTGATCTAGACAGCAGAGCTGGTTACTATGACATTGAGCCTTCAAGTCCGATTGTTGCCCATCAGCAATTTTTCGGTGGAATTTACATGGCAACTATGGCAAACAATTATTATATCCGACCGATTGGTTTGCCGTATGTCTACGCTTACGACCAAGTTGCCGATGTGGCAGTTCCCATCAGTCCGCTATCAATCACGCGAATTCCCGATGGAGTGATTTGGGTAGGCATAGATGGGTTCTGGATATTTAACGGTAATGCGACCGTTCCTATTCCGTGCGATATTTGGGACCACATCCAAAAGCGGGCTAATTTCGCAGCTACAATTGATACTGGGTTCATGGGGGTCGCCGAAAATAAGTCAGAGATTTGGTGGTTTTACGCCGATCAGAATGACGCTACCAAGAATCGGATGGTGATTATCTACAATTATCGGGATAAATGGTGGTCGATGGGCTGGCTGGGCCGAACTTGTTTAACTACATACGGGAATGACCCGAACCCCCTCATGTCGGATGGAACGTATATTTATAAACATGAATACGGGTTTAGCTACGCTCCGGAATCGAAACCATGGATTGAGTCGTTTACCATCAACATGGCTGCCGGCGATGGGTTGGCTACGTTCCATCAGATGCGTCCAGAAATTCTGGATGGTCGCGAAATGGTGCGGTTTAGCCTCAAAAAGCAGATGGATCGCTCCAACCCACATATTGAAACGCAGTCTCCTCAGCGGGGTGCTTTCGGCGATGGGCTAGTGGATTTCCGGGAAACCGCTCGAGACTTTCGGCTACGTGTTGACATGATCGCTGAGCAGAGATGGTCGATTGGTCAAATGTTAATGGATATTCGGGCAAGAGGTAAAAAATAATGCCGATCAAGCTTCCTGAAAAGATTAGTAATTTCTCCGAAGTTCACATAGCGGTCAAAACTCTTGCGTCTGAATTGGATCGGATGAGGGATCGCATGCTTAGCAGAGAAACTACGAATGAAGCAATCATGCTGAGTTCCCCCAACGGATCGGTGTGGCGGTTGGAAGTTAGAGATTCAGGGTCTGTAATTACAACGAAGATGTCATCTGGATGAGAATAACCGACCCAGAAATGGAGAAGAAGTTTAATCGGATGCTTCGTCAATGCGGTGGACTTTACGAGCTATCCGATATCGAACGGTTGATAAACGAAGGTAAGATGCAGAGTTTCGTGCACGGAGCGACTTGGATAGTGACACAGATCAACGAATTTCCTCGCCGAAAAGTGCTGGAGATAGTATTCGTGGTCGGAACTGTGGCTGAATCCATCCAGGCGCTACCGCAGATATATGCGTTCGCAGATAAGATAGGCGCGACGTTGATCATGGCTTCCAACGCCCGCGATGGATGGTGGACTTACGCGCAACCCGGATGGAAAAAGCTAGGGTCCATCTACGCTAAGGAAGTTTGATATGGCACCGAAAACACCGGCTCACACGACCCAGACGACCGAAGTTAAGCTTCCGGCGTGGGTTGAGGCAGCCTCGCAGAAGAACTACCAAATGGCGCAGAAGATTGCGGGCCAGAAATATCGGCCTTACACGGGTCCGCGCCTCGCTGATCAATCCGCGATGACTACGAGGGGCTATGACGTCCTCAACAAGGGTATCGGAGTTGCGGATCAAGACTACGCGGCGGCAACCGACCTCCTGTCGAAGGCTGGAGCGGGTCCGGACATTCAGAAGTGGCTCAACCCATACACCGCCGAGGTTGAGAAGAACGCAATGCGCAATCTGGAGGAGCAGCGCAGGCAATCGATTATGCGGGGTTCCGACGCTGCGGCTTCTGCTGGTGCTTTCGGGGGTTCTCGTCATGCTTTGACTGATGTTGGAACTAATCGGCAAGCTATCAAAGAAGCTGGTGATCTTTCGGCGAGGCTCCGCCAGCAGGGATTTGACACTGCGACAGCCAATGCGTTTGCGGATATTGCGTCGATGCGCGATACTGCTGCCGCTCGTCAAGGACTGGGTGCTCAGAAACAACGCTCGGTTATGACTGATGTTGGATCATTGCTTGGCGCTGGATCGCAAGAGCAAGCATATCGTCAACAAGGCATTGATGTTGCCCGCGAGAAGTGGGACGAGCCCCGTAATTATCAAATTGATAATCTTAACTTGCTCCTGTCTTCTCTCGGCATGTCGCCTTATGGCAAGACTGAAAATACAGTGAAGACTGGCACCTCAGAGGAGAAGGGGCCAGATTGGGCGACTGCGGGATTGGGGTTCCTCCAGATGTTGCCAATGTTAGCGGGTATATCTGACCGAACGACCAAGACCGATATCAAGAAGATTGGCAAGGACTCCACCACTGGCCTTTCGATGTACTCGTTCCGCTACAAGGGTGATCCAAAAACTTATCCGAAAGTGGTAGGTCCAATGGCCCAGGAAGTAGAGAAGAAGTACCCAGAGCATGTGTTTGAGATTGCTGGTAAGAAAGCAGTATCTCCTGCTATAATGGCGGCGGCTAGGATTGCAGGTATGCAAAATGCCTAAAAATTGGCGGCGGGGAATTCTCGCTCCCATCGAAAAAGAGTACGACGTCGATCCGAATAACCGGATGCGCGACACTGGTGAATGGCGTTGGGCTGTTCCCGGAATATTGGCTGATATTCCTGAACAGGTTGAGACGCTTAAGCAACATCAGTTGGGGCGGAAATATACCGACCAGGAAATTGGTTCCATATTGAATCTTGGCGGATTCGGTACGTCCCCAATTCGGGGTGGAGGAGTTACATTAAACGCTAAGCCTAATTATTTGGAATTGTTGCACGGCACTAATGCCCCGCCGTCGTTTAAAAGCGTAGCACCTAATCCAGATCTACATTTGACCCCTAATCCTGATACTGCTAATTATTTTGCAATGGGCGGTGGAGATCCGTGGGCTGAAATGCCGGTGGCTGGTGGTCGTGTTTATCCAGTCCTCGCCGATCCGGGGGCTAATCCGTTTAAGCGTGAATGGGGAATGCGTGATGTGTACAGATGGAACTCTGCCGAGGATTCGTTAAAACAAATACGATCGGATATTGAAGAAGGTACAACTATTCCGACTCCCCAGCTTCAAGAAATTATCAATGATTTAGAACAAGGTATCACAATACCTGAATCATTAAAGAGACGCGGTTATACGTCGGCAGAATATGAACATGCAGATATAAATGCTGATACTCCAGGAACTGCTCATTTATTCACTAATCCTGAGCAAGTAATACCAAAGTATTCACCAGAAGGTATATTAGCTGCGAAAGAAGGGCGGGTTAAACCTATCAAAGAAAAACGTCCATATCAGGAAGAAATTTTAGACGAGTATGCCGAACAGGAAATGAAAGAATTTCAGGATCCAGAATTTATCAGACAAACAGAAAGCGATAGGATGAAAAAACTTCGCAAGTATTGGGGATTTGAGTGATGGCTATGTCCGAATATGAAGCCTACGTTCGGCAATCAGCGGCTGCTCGCCATATCGATCCGGATGTAGCCGTTCGAGTCGCTCGCAGCGAAGGCGGGCTGAGTGACCCATTTCGGCGTGGTGAAGGTCCCGCGCCGAAAAGCCAGCTGTCCAGCCATGGTTCTACAGAGAATTCATGGGGACCGTTTCAGTTATACATTAGCGGAACAGGTGCGGGTCTTGGTGATCGCGCGCTTGCTTCTGGCGTCGACCCTCGTAAAGATTGGAGAGCAGGGGTAGATTTTGCTCTTGATGAAGTTACGCGAAAGGGGTGGGGACAATGGTATGGGGCGAAAAATGCTGGCATAACTGGAATGATGGGTGTTGGAGAAGGTGCTAAACCTCAAGGGGTAACGTTGAGCAGCACTCCTATTGGCAATGTGGTTCCGGGGGCGGGTCAGTTTACTCAAAATGTCAACACTCAGTTGGCAGATACCGGAGCCCCTCCTCCCGCTCCGGGCTCGGCGGCGGAAGCTGCTCCTACGTCCTTTTTAGATAAATTGAAGGGCGTTCTCGGTGGAGATGATGCTAAAGCGTTGACTAAGGCAGTTGGTCCGCGTGAAGGCGATACAGGGGAGCTTGCGCCGTCGAGTTTAGGCGCTTCGATGGCAGGAGCCGACGCGGCTCGAATGCAGGCTGGCCAGCAATTGATGGCAACGCTGCTCGCAGGAAGAAAGCGAAAGGGGGTAACGTTGAATACTCCTCCCCTTTCGATGATGGGGTAAGATATGAATCCTTTGTTAGACGCTCTGCTCGGCCTAAGTATCGGAGGGCTGCGGCATAACCCGGCCACCGAAAGGGCGAACCCTGTCTTGGATGCTCGGCAGCGCATATTGGCCGAAAGGTCTGGCGCCCAAGCTGCTCCGCAAGTGCCTCGCGAAGTTGGGGGTGTTCAGCCGGTGCAGCCGGAGGTCGCGCCCCTAGTGCCGCCCGACCGCGCGCAGCAGGTGAACGACACAGAGGTCGCCCCTAGGCTAATGCCCACGGAAACGATAACCGCGCAAGAGCAGGCGGTGAATGATAATTCGATGGACCCGGCGCAAGTATCAGACGCCTACAAGTCTCCGCCTGACCTTTCGCAGATGTATCTCGACATGATGAACAACACGATGCGCCAGCAGCAATTTAGTTCGGCCGCGACACTTATCGCTGCTGGACTTGCCCAAGATCAGAACAAGGGCAAGCTGATCGAATTGGCGGGCCAAGGTGGCGTGGGCGCGACCGGCCAAGGGGATATGTTTAAAACTATCTATGATCTTCAAACGAAAGCGTCCGAGGCGGCGCAGAAACAGGCGCTCCGTCAACGCCTTCCCGCCATCGCCAAGGCCCATGGTATTTCGCTGGAGGACGCCCAAGTAATGTTCGAGGGCGGGTCTCTGGAGGAATTCCTCAAGGAAGCGGCATCGCCAGAAACTGAGGTCGTCGAAAGGGCGGATGGATCGAAGGCTCTGCTCAACAGCAAGAGTGGTGAGGTAATTCGCGAGATCAGCGGCGCGAAGGCGCGTAAAAAGACATACGCCAAGGTTGGTAATAAAGAAATTCAGGTCTACGAGGATACAGGTGAGCCCGTTGATCCTAATGCGGTGCTTCCGACAGAGGTTAAGACTCCACCTAAACTTAAGTGGGAAGAGGAACCATCTACTGGCCGGAAGCTCGCTTGGGATGAAACTACGGGTCAAAGAGTGCCGGAACAAGACCTTGCTGGTAAGGCGGACATTGGATTTGAAAAGTTGGCCGACGGAACTATTCAGCCGATCGACAAGCGAGCTGGCAAACTTATGGGCGCTCCTTTCGGTCCGCGAACCGACATTTCTACCGAAGACATGAAAGAATATGCTGTTGCGAGAGCAGCGGCGGAAGCTCGCGGTGAGAAATTTGAAGATTTTGATATCTGGCTAGAACGCAAAGAGAAGATTCGCGGGCCGAAGAGCCTTGGCACGGAGAAACTTACAGATAAACTCGGAACTAACCGAGCCGATCAGCTCAATACTTCCTACGAGCAGGGCAAGGGAAGCCGCGAGACGATCGACTATGTTAATACCGCTCGCGAGCAGTTGGAGAAGGGTATCATTGCGGGTTCGGAGTTCTCACCGATCGAACTGCGCGGGCGCAAGCTATGGGCTGACATCCTAGGCTTCGGCGATGACGACCAAGCTATTTCTAACACCGAGACGTTCCGCGCCTCGCTCAAGGAAGTAGTGTTGAGCAAAATTAAAGCGCTAGGCTCTGGCACCGCTATTTCCGACGCCGATCGCCGGTATATTGATCAAGCCACTGGCGGCGACATCACACTGAATGAAGCCTCGATGCGGCGCATCTTCGACATTCTTGACAAGGGTGCCCGCAAACGAATCGATCAGTACAACCAAGAGGTTGATGAACTACTGGCTACTTTCGATGATCCAGCAGAGCGCGAAGAAGTCGAACGCAACTTGCCGAAAATCAGGCAGCCCGAACTTTACAAGTCTAAAGTAAAAACCCGTGAAGAAGGCGGCACTCGGCGCACTAAAGATGACTTGATGAAACAATACTTGCCGAAACCCGGAGGATAAAATGGCCTCGTACACCAATGATCAAATAAAGCAGGCCATAGAAGCAGCGAAAGCCGCTGGCGATACCGAAGCGGTTACCGATCTAACGGCTATGCTTGCGCAACCGCGACCAGCTGAAGAAGTGCAGGCTGAATATGGTGATCTGCCTTGGTACAAGAAGCTTGGGCAAGCCGTTGTCGACGATGCTCGCATTATGACTCACGGGGCTACTTTCGGCAATTCACCGGGCATTACCGCTACTCTTCACGATTGGCTTGGCGGAGCAGGCGACTACGAGACGAACAAGGCCGAGCTAGAGAATAAATATAAAGAATCGGCAACGCGCGCTGGGAATGCTGGTGTTGTAGCCGAACTACTTGGAGGTGTTCGTACCGGAATGCCTATTATGAAGGCTGGAGCGGCTCCGATCAGAATGGCGGGCGAAGCTATTGAAAAAATCCCAGCTGTTGGGAAATATTTATCCCCAATCGCCAGAGCTAAACTGCTGGCGGAAGGTGCTCCGGGTGGCGCTGTAATAGGTGGATTGACCGCAGCTGGGAATAATGAGAGCATCCCAGAAGGACTGGTAAAAGGTGGGGCAGTCGGCGGCGCTCTGGGCGTTCCGCTAGGATTGCTTGGAAAAGCTGGCGGATGGTTGGTTGGTAAGGGTGTATCCGATAAGATCGGCGGAGCGGTCAACGAAATGGCTGAGCAATATATAGGGGAAGCGAGTAAAGTAGCTGGCCGAGATATTCGCGACACTTTAACCGCCACGGGGATACTTGGAGCTGAAAAGATCAAAGAGGCAAATAGACGTCTCAGGAAAGAACGTGCAGGTAAGTACTTTCGGTGATCAGGCAACAGCTCTGGAGGAACGCCTGAGCTTCGAAAAGACAGTCTGGAATATGCTCTCCTTCATCTGGAGGGCGTTGTTGACTCGGTAATCGAGCGGGGTGCCGAATAGATCGACATAGATCACTTTTTCGGAGGTTTGCCCATGTCTGTGGTTCCGATCCTCGACCTGGCTTCGGTCATCAAGGGAAAAGGTGTTTTCGAAAAATATGGTTGTAGCACAGCGGTTCTCAACTTCCGGCCCGCCCAGAAGCGTGAACCCATATTTAGATGCGCGTATCTGCGCGAGGAGCATCCGGCATTTCGGATCATTGTTGAACAGATCCTGCTGATGGCGCAAAGCCTCTGTGCTCATGTTCCCCTGAATCCATGCGGGGTTGTAATCAGCGAACGATTCGTTGAGAATTTTAAACGCATACCGGTGGTTATAGCAGACGATTACTTTGCCAGTGATTTCACGCTCAAGGATCTCCTTGATGAGTTTAACTCTGGGGTTAGCAGTCGGCGAGATAAGTTCAGTGACGCTACCATCTTCCTTAATAATAAACCCGCTTGCTATCTGAGCCAGCTTGATATATTTGGTGATGGCAGCTTCGACCGTTACGTTTTCGTCGTTCTCGAGCCAAAGAACGAACTCCTGCTCCATCTGCCGGTATTGTTGGCGCATGAGCGGGGCCATCTCGTATTCACGTTGGGTATAGAGTTTCGGCGGGAGGTCAGTCCAATCGCTCTTCGTTGCCCGGAAAATAGCGTGATCCACTAGCTCCGAAAGGATGTCCTCATTTTGCGCCCCAATCACCTTTTTATTCATGTAGCCGCCCATCCGGCAGAAGGCCGTCTTGAAGGCGTAATAATTTTTACCGTCGAGCAGGCCGATCGCGCGCATTTGTCCCCAAAGGTCATGCGGGCCTTGCGTGATTGGCTTTCCGCTAAGGACGCGACGGAAGTTGAAGTGCTTGGCCAACAGGAGAGCGCTTTGGGTCTGCTCCGACTTGTTGTTTTTAAGCTGAATGCTCTCGTCAAATACGATAAAACAGGGCCGATTCTGGATGAACTTATAGATATAGTCTTGGACGTGTTGCGCCCTTATGGCCTCGTAGTTAACTATCAACACTGGTGGCCGATCGAAGGGACCACGGAGGAAGCGACTGTTATTGTAATCGTCGCCACTATTGTAAATGTGGGTGATGATATTCAAACCGTGCTTGGTAGCTTCATCAACCCAGCCCCCCTTAAATGAGTTCGGGCACACGACCACCATTCGGTGACATTCACCTTTGTTCACTTTGTCGAGGAAATCCATGTAGGCGACGAGGGTCTTTCCTAAACCCATTTCCATGAAGTAGGCGAATCCCTGCTTTGCCGACCCCGCCGAAAGGGCAGCCTGTTGAACATTTAGCAATTCCATGACACTCTCCTAGCGATCCCCTAGTATAACACGCCCCTGCCTCGCCGTCTAGTATATTTTCAATCCATTTTGGGTTCAGGCGTGTTGCGCCAGTCGGCTGATCCCCTATTTCGGATCGCTAAGAATATTAGGAACGCGAAATTAGCAGTGTCGAACAGCTCAATCGATGCGTTGGCATCTTCGATGTCCACTTGTATTTGTTCATTAAACTCCTCTACTTCGCCCAGCAACATATCTACCATTCCAGGAATATCCGTGACTTCTGGAGTCCGCTTGTGAGCGTTCAGATGCAGCTTCCACAGCATTCCTTGGAAAAATTCTCTCAGCCGCTCTTCAAGTAGCTCTAGCGATTGCGGTAATCCCAGAGTCATGGGTAATATCTTCAACCCTAGGTCCTCGCCCTTCGATGACTTGGTAGGGCGGGACGCCGAAGGGTCGGTTTGTTTTGAGGTCATCTAGGAACTCCTGTTGTTCATCCGGTGGGATATAGTTGAGAAAATTGGCGAACACGAAGTCTGGATGGTTGGCTTGCAACGCGTCATAGAATTGTTCCCAGCTGAACGTAGCCACCCTGCGAACGCGTTGCGTCACCGTGGTCAGTTCCGGTTCTACGCCTAGCTGTTCCCACGTGATTTCCTCTTGATCATCATACCAACTGCCTGATGAGAACCCATCCACGTCGCCTACTCGAATCGGGAAGGTACGGATCGACATATAAGTGCGTTTAACAGCGCTCGGCGGCAGGCCGGCATCGGTCAGACCCTGCGACACCGTGCACTCGCGTGATGTTGACTTCGGGTAAAATGGCTGATTGATCCCCAGCGAGAATCCCTGGGCAACCTCCATGATGTAAAAATTGGATTCTGGCTTGATGCGGTGATTTAGCATAGTTATATTAAGTGGCTGCTCCTTA
>Ga0247824_10000243_pt1 | contig 24973 bp, 23 predicted proteins | sample 13C_PalmiticAcid_FD_194412 | JGI IMG/M metagenome (GOLD analysis project Ga0247824, IMG submission 194412) | Soil microbial communities from agricultural site in Penn Yan, New York, United States - 13C_PalmiticAcid_Day48 | ecosystem: Environmental > Terrestrial > Soil > Agricultural land...
CCGACCCCCCCCCCCCCCCCCCCCCCCCACCACCCCCCCACCCCACCCCCCAACCACCCCCAAGCCGCGGGGGCCCCCCTTAGTGTGCAGAGTTCAATCTTGTCAAGCTTGACATACGCTAGTATATACTATATACACAAAGATTAGAATAGGGGATTTTTCTTTTGGTCTTCTTCCAACATAGCCTCTCAGGTCCTTGTCTCTTCCCATCTCGGTCGCTGGAGAAAAAGTGAGTGAACCGAGTGAGAGACCGAACCAGACCCCCCCCTCCCCCCGTTCTGGGGAATCACCATCATCGGAATCTTGAGAGATTCAAGACATGTGTATGGTTGGAAGGTCAAGGTTGATCTCTCACCCTCGCCCACACATGTTACACGCGCAAAACGATCATTCTAGATAGACCAAATCGTCCAGTTTGTCCAGCGGTTTTGCGTTCCACCAAACAAAGACACTGTCCTACTGCCCACTGGGTCTTCGACTTCCCCATATGGGTTCAATGGGTATTATTAGGCTAGACCCGATGCTGCGAGCCCTCGTAGAATTCTGAGAAAGGGAGGCGGTGTGCATGGTGCAATCTTCCTGTGTGAAAACCCTCGGCAGTTCGTATCTACCTTCTTTTCAATCAAAATGAAAGAGCTGGAATTTCGAGTGCTTCCACGCCTTCTGATCGATCTCGGTGCTCCCTCCAGACAAACCCATGCAACCTAGGACCCTCTTGGTGCAAAAAAAAGAGAGAAAGGCCCCGTCCTGGGGCCTCCAAAAAGTGAATCGCGTCAACAGCAGGATTTGAACCTGCGCGGGAGATCCCATGAGATTTCGAGTCTCACGCCTTAACCGCTCGGCCATGTTGACATGAGCAGCAACTGCCGGCGTCAGAGCACGTCTTGGAGCTGTTGATTGCCGAAGCTCTATGTCACATGACATATCATGTGATACACATACAAGTACACTGGGCGAGAGGTGGTGCATGAACAACAGCTGCAATCGATACCGTTTGTGAAAGCGGAAAAAAGTTGTGGTTTGCTTGACAAGAACTACAGATTAAAAGTACAGTAAGGAGAGAAATGAGATCTGAGCGATATCATGTCCAAGTCCATATGCTGAAAAAGTTGAGAAGACTACTCAACTTGTTCCAATTCTTCGTATAGGATGTCCGCTACTTGGTCCAGGAGCCTTCGATCAAGGTACCCACTCTAAACACAAGCAAACAAACATGGAGAGTCGGATGTCAGAGAGCGAGATCCGTTGTCATGTATGGATCGTACATACGACGGTCGAGTTGTGTGAGCCATAACTGGCGAGCACTCACCATCCTTGACAGCGCGTTCTTAATAGCTTCATCCCGCTGTACATTCTTGCTCTTCTCTCGGTCCACTGACTTGGACAAGTGGTCAATCCTATTCCAGAGTTGGTCAAGGTTCAATGATCCTCGCTCTAATCGTGATCCAGAGGGTGTGTTGGACCTCTTAGGGGTATCGATAGTTTGGCTGCGAGAGTTGATAATCTCTTGCTGATACGCGTTTTGAAGCAACAGTCCATCCACAGTCTTGCGATCAGCTCTAGAAGAAACAGCAGTGATAGGAGATGGCTGTTAGTCACCGAAACAACCGATGAAGAGATGGACTGTCGTGGTCGCCGCCAAGGTTCGACATCTTACTCATTGGCATCGTGAAGAGCCGCCAGCTTTTCTTTGTATCCTTGACGATCACGCTGCCGACCTTCCTCAGCGTTCTTTGTCCGCTTTTCGAGTTCCCGAATGCGAGCGTTCCAAAGTTCTTCTGACTTCACATATTGCGTCCTTTCCGCCTGGAGCTTGAGTTCCAATTGTCGGTACCGGGCTTCAACGTCTCGTGAACGATCGCTTGACTTTGCACGTCCTTTGAGCTCAGCAATGGTCCTGGCTAACAACAACTGTTTGGCCTATGAGATAGTGAACCATCAGGTTCATGAACCGAAGAAAAGAAGGAGTTAAAGGATGCTTCTTTGCTCCACCAAAGATGCCGCTGAACAGCGGATATGTTGAAGGGGATATAGGTCATCTCGCTCGAAGTTTGCTCAAAAAATATGAGCAACAATTCTTTTAGATGACCACTTTCATCTTCGAAGATCATCCAATAATCTATCCATGTCTAGCGGACTAGATCACCGCAGGACCAGCTCATGATATGCCATCCAAGAGACCCGTGTCAGAGTTTCTTTGAATAACACGCATGGCTGGTTTCTTCGTGTTTGTGGTGTGCCTCTCTCTCTGATTGAAATGCGGATGGAATGTGCAGACAAAATAATTGCATAAGAGTGGATGGTGTCCTTACCTGCAACTCTTCATTTTCCGTCTGTTTCTTGGCAAGTTGTGAGCGCAGCTTTTTCTGACGTTCAATGGCCTTGTTGATAGTTGTCTCGTACTCTTCAAGCTGCATAAGCCTCATGTTCATTTGCTTCTTGAATTGACTATAAGCACACAGAAGACCGCCAAGATAGATTAGTGCAAAGTCAAAGGGCGACCGAAAGAGTCCTGCAATACAGATAGGGGTCGTTCACTTACTTCAGCTTGACCAGAGTCTTGTTCTCCAATTCCTTTGCTTGCCTTTCAAAGAGTACAAACAATCCACTGAGTGACTTGAGCCTCGAGAGCACATGGCTGGAAAAGTGGTCAAAGTTGTTCGACGGTTTCGGGAGCATGTTGCCTTCCAGTCGGTCGTCATCGCCCAGGATATTCTCCAGATGCTGAAGAATGGTGAAAAGAAGCGTGTTCCGCTCTCCAAGGTCACCCTTGGAGGTCTCGCCTGCGCTCTGATCATCCCGTTGCTTCTTTGAGAGCTGCAGCTCCAATTCTGTCAAACGTGATCTCAGCATCGCGACAGTTGTTGCCCGGTCGCGGAGTTCCGTCTCCAGCTGCTCTTTCTCCTCTTCAAGAGCTGCATTGGCGTCATTCAGCTTCCTGATTTTTATGTTCTATAGTGATGGATTCATGTGTTAGTTGATAATCATGGCTGACAGTCCAAGTCGAACTCAAATAAGGTCTTACCAATCGACTGTTCTCGCGGGATTGAGTATCCATCTCACGAGCTTGATTGTCGATCTGGTCGTTCTTATCGATAATAGCGGCCTTGTTCCTCTCGATGACCTGCAAGAGATCCTCAAGATCCTATAGTGTTGACCCATTATGCCTCGTTAGTGGCACATCCCAATGCAGCTGAACAGAGGGTGGCAGCAAAAAGGTCCGTTTTGGTTTTCATCCGACTCACCGAATTCAACTTGAGCCGTGCCTCCGTATCCTTGGACAGATGCGACTCTTGCTCCTCGTAGAAACGCAGACGATCGTCGCGGTCATTCAGCTCATTTGTCAGTTCCGCAATCTGCTCCGAGGCCTCGGCGCCCAATGTTTCTGCGGCCATCCTTTGCTCATTCGCCATTCGCAGTTTGGACTCGAGCCTGAGGTTCCGTTGTTCACTTTGATCCAGGTCATTGCATAGCTTCATATTCCGTTGCTCATTTAGATCCAGATCATTGCACAGCTTGATGTTCCGTTGCTCACTTAGCTCCAGGTCGCCGCCCAGCTTGAGGTTTCGTTGGTCAGTTAATTCCAGGTCTTCTCTTATCTTGAGGTATCGTTGTTCGCTCCTCTCCAGATCCTCTCGTATCTGTTGGAAATCGCGCAGAGGTATTGTCTCTGTACGCAGACTTGCGGCGAATCCAGATTGCAATTGCTAGAATGAAGCAACACAGACAGAACAGAGTTAGTTATCTCCATGTCTATGATCCGGTCATTTCACAGGACGAAATCATCCTTGGTTTGAATGACTAGACTTACAGCTTTCATCTTGGCCATCTCTTCCTCATGGATGGCTTCAATGTCCTGCAATGAGAGTCCCAACTGCTTTATCTGCTCCTCAAGTACGGCTATTGCCTTGTCCTTTGAATGAAGCATATGGCGGGCATTCCGGAGGTCTTCCTGAGTCTGGGCCAGCTCCGCGGTCCTATCGTCGAGCTCAGCAACAATGTCCTCTAGTTGTTGATCATGTCGAATGGCGTCTTCTTTTCTCAATGCAACCAATTCATGACAATGAGCCTCAAGCTGTTCGTAAAGTTTCCGGAGTTCTTCCAAGTCAATGTCAACCTGAGAATAGGGCCTATGGTCTCTCTCGCCTTCCAATTGGCGCGACAGCTTCGCAGCATCCATCCTAGCCTTTGAGAGCTCGTCCTTTTGCTGTTCCATGTAACGGTTCATTGCGTTCATTTCCGATCTAGCCTGTAACAGCTCCTATTCCAGTACGAAAAGAATTGCCATGTTAGAATGACGCATTGGCCCCTATACCACAATAACCTAAAAGTCTGGCGACCAACCTCTTGAGAAGCAGCAAGTTCTTGTTCAAGCTCATGGCACTGCACTTTCCAGCCTTCGTCCTCTCTAGGTCGTTCGTACAAGCGAGATTCATTCTGCTGGTATTCCATAAGCTGATCTTGAAGTTCCCTGATCTGATCCTCGTAGCTCGCCTTCAATTCCTCAGTGTCCTCCAATTGTGCGTCCAGCTCACCTAAACGGGACCGGAGTTGGAGCAGCTCTGAATCCTTTGCATTCGCCTCCTGCTCCATCGCTTCGATCCGTTGTGTGAGTTGCTTCACTTTGGCAATGAGCTCCAATCGCTCAGCAATTGCATTTCGAAATTCTTCCTCCTGTTCTTCCGTCATGCCATGTTGTAGTTCGCAGTTCGCCTGCGCTTCAAGACTCGCTATCGTCGCACGCGCCCTTGTGAGAAGCTCCTTGTACTGCCTCAATTCCGATAGTATTCTTTGTAGGTTGGCTTTTAGATCAACATTCTAAGTTCCAACGGTTGAGGGGGAAAGTGGAGGAATGGGTAAAAAAAAAGGCTCTCGCATTTTAGTCCATCATGAAACTGGCTCTTTCTCCAGGGTCCATAAAGACGAAAAAGAGTTGTCTGAACATTACCTCTTGTGCCATTCCATTCATATGCTCTGGAGACATCTTCTCCAATCGCTCCTCTAAGAAGAACACCCTGAGTTTGAGTCCAAAGTTTTCACTTTTGACCTCTTCAATAATCTTTGAAGGGGGAGGCGAGAGGGAAAAAAGGGAAAAATCATATTAGTCTTTTGTTACCGCACACAACAAGTTCAAACAACAAACTATGTGTGTGTGTGTGTGTGGGGGGGACTGGAGAAGGGAGAGGGAGGGGGGAATCACCTTTTCCTGTTCCTTCAGAGTCATGGCGGCAGGTTTGCTCGAGTTTGAACTCCATCGGTCGCCAAGTTTCTGCGAGGTTGTGCCCTCGCCGGTCCCGTTCATGACGGCGGAGCTGCTGTGGCCGTTGAGGGCATAGAGGGGGTTCTCACGAGTGGATTCGTCGAGGTAGATATCGGCGTCGATGTCGTCGAGCGCCAGGCCGTACTCGTCCTTGTCCTCGTTCATTCCGTTGAGAACATTCTTTGTCTGCGAGTACTGCTCAGGAGAGGTAGTCCACCTTTCGTCCTCCATGGGCAATGGGTGGTGCTGTAGCCGTGTCGTTGTTTCTCAAGGGAGATCAGAGAGAAGGGGTGTAGACCAGAGTGGCGGGGAGCGGAGAGAGTGCGTGGCTAGAGGAGTAGAGCAGGAAGTGAGGTGGTCGGAAAGAAGGAGAAAAGAGGGGTGTTCAAGGAGAAGGTGCGAAGGTGAGGTACATCACCTTCGCCCACTCCACACAGAGCTTTGTCCGCTGTGGTGTGTGGTGAGCGCGGAAAATCACAAGCCACGGGTTGCGAAAGACTGCAGGGGGAGGAAAATGCTCATTCCTCGTTCCTCTAACGTTCAACCAACACAACCAACCAAGGCATGACCATCCAGATCGTGCCACTCGGGGCGGGGCAGGACGTCGGCCGGAGCTGTATCCTGGTCACCATCGGAGGAAAGAACATCATGCTCGACTGTGGCATGCATATGGGCTTCAACGGTAACAAAGCAACAAACACCAAAAAAGCTGTTGTAAGAACAGAGTCGAGCTCTTTCAGCAGCAACGATGCGGGGGCTAACAATACCTTTCATTGTCCAATCTGATCCGCTCTAGATGAACGTCGTTTCCCTGACTTTTCGTATATCTCCAAGACAGGAGACTTTACAGAGATGCTGGACTGTGTTATCATCAGTCACTTCCATCTCGATCATTGTGGCGCGTTACCCTTCTTCACCGAGATGTGCGGATACGATGGCAACATCTACATGACCCACCCAACAAAGGCCATCTGCCCCATCCTGCTCGAGGACTATCGCAAAATTTCAGTGGAGCGTAAAGGAGAGCGCAACTTTTTCACCAGTCAGAATATCAAGGATTGCATGAAAAAAGTCATCGCCGTCAACTTGCATCAAACCATTATGGTAGACGACGACCTAGAGATCTGCGCCTACTATGCAGGACACGTCCTCGGAGCCGCCATGTTCTACATTCGCGTCGGCGAAGAGTCGTTGGTCTACACAGGCGACTACAATATGACCCCAGATCGACATCTCGGAAGTGCCTGGATTGACAAGGTTCGACCCGACGTGCTCATCACCGAGTCCACTTATGCCACCACCATTCGAGACTCGAAACGATCGCGTGAGCGAGACTTTTTGAAAAAAGTCCACGACTGTGTGGCAGACGGCGGCAATGTCATCATCCCCGTCTTTGCGTTAGGACGCGCTCAGGAACTGTGTATTTTAATCGAAACCTACTGGGAGCGCATGGATCTCAAAGTCCCCATCTACTTTTCTGCAGGATTGACAGAGAAGGCCAACCACTTTTATCGACTCTTCATCAATTGGACCAACGAAAAGATCAAAAGTACTTTTGTCCATCGCAACATGTTTGATTTTAAGCACATCAAAGCATGGGATCGATCTTACATCGATTTGCCCGGCCCCATGGTTGTGTTTGCTACGCCGGGCATGCTTCACAGTGGCACCTCCCTGGAACTCTTCAAAAAATGGGCACCCGATTCAAAGAACATGGTCATCATGCCTGGTTACTGCGTGGCTGGTACAGTGGGTTCCAAGGTCCTGGCTGGCGAAAAGAAGATTCAGATTGACACCTTCACATCCGTGGATGTCAACCTTCAAGTCAAAAACCTGTCTTTCAGCGCACACGCAGACGCCAAGGGCATTATGCAATTGATCCGACAATGCGAGGCCAAAAACGTTGTTCTCGTGCATGGCGAAAAGAGTTCTATGGGCTTTTTGAAATCCAGGATCATGTCCGAATTCGGAATTCCTTGCTTTGACCCTGCGAACGGTACCACCATCAGCATTGAGACCAGCCATGTCATCCCTATCGAAATGTCAGCAAGTTTGCTCAAAAAGCATTTGATCCGTCAGTCAGAGGTTCAGGACGAGGCCAATGAAGGGCTGACATCCTCCAGCAGCCCTGGTGACAGCTCGGATGACAGTGTCGAACATCCCAGGCGTCTCGCCCCTTCGGTTGTTAAACCCAAGGACAAAGTGCTTATTCAGGGAATGCTTGTTATGGACGGTGGCAGGACAATACGTTTGGAGGACGCAGATGAGGCATTGGATAATCTTGGCATGGCGAAGCACAGTGTACGCTTTGAGGTTCGAAAGGCTTACAATGCCACGGCGTTACGCTTATCAGTCGAAGGGGATGAGTGCTACAAGAACCTGGTGAAATCAAGCGGGGGCGAAGCGATGGATACAGACAGCGGCGAGAGTCCTGCAGCAGACACTCTCCAAGATTGGGATGGAGATGCTTTTGCGCTGGATCTGGTCTATGTGGCGCTTCAGAGGTCTATTGGGAGCCATGTCAAGCTGGCGCGCGAGAATGGTGAGATTGTGGTTCGCAGTGTCAAGATCAGGGCACCAACGGATTCAGACCAGTTTGAGCGAGGGGGTCTTTTGGTGGGATGGGATTATCAAGACGAGGATCTCGCAACTAGGATATTGTCCATCATCACCCTCACACTGAGGGACAATCATTGATCCCGAGGAGGCTGAGCAATGTATATACATATCAGACGTATCCCTTGTGCCTTTTCGTCTTTAGCATGTTTTTATTCCAACTGGGAGGACAACCTGTTGATCGTTGGCTGCACCTCCATTGGCGACTATGTGTAATCCAACGTCCAGGAATTGATGTACTCGAATCACTCTCCTTTCTCCATGGCCATGGATTGACGATTTCCAACTGTGTAAGTTACCCAACCGCTGTGAGATCCTGTCTAACAAATCATCCTGAGATCAGCTTGCCTGTGCACCTGGGCTTACCTTGTGGGCTTGTCCCTTGTACCAGACGGAGGTCCAATTCCCAAGGTGGATCATGGCTCGTAGGCGAGCACAGTAGCTTTGTTCGACCTAACTTTTCCGAGTGTAAACAATGTGGTCGCGTTGGCGTAAGCTGCAACGCATGGGTTCAAAGAAGAGTGATGAGTTCCTGCCACGTTGACCGATGAGGTGTGCATAGTAGGGGAGCGGTCTTCTTTGTGTCTGGCCCCACAACTCTGCTGTTTTCTGCTGTTTCCTGGTTGGGCTCCGTGGTTGAGGTGTTGCGGTCGAAGAATGAATGTTGGGAGAGAGAGAAAGCGATGACTCGTTGGGTTCCTGCAGAGAGCCCATTTTTTTTATCTATTGTGCCAGTGGCGGGGGACTGAATCTCTCTCCCTCTTTCTTTCTCTCCCCTCTTCTCACCACCACTCCATGGGACAGTCATAAAAGACGCTTCAGCATCCAGCAGCAACCACTTCGTAGGTACCGGTATCCGGATCATTTGGTGGTACGAAGCGTCATTAGGACCTGCAGTACCACATGTATCATGCACAAACACTCACGCATCTGCAATGCGACAATAGCTATCCCTGAAAGAAAGAACACAGCTACCCACGGCCCCCTTCAAGTAAGGAAGGGCGTAGTCATATCTATCCCCTGTCGTCTGTCAACGGTTGCTCACGGTTGCTACATTCTTCTATTTTCGTCATAGACCGGGGCGACAAGGAAACAATCAAAGAACTCATCGACACACCCAAGCTTTGTTGTTGGCAATCACCGTTTCTTAGTTGGGTGAGTGTGAATTAAATACTTTTTTCCTAACAACATGGCTTCGTGCTGCACAAGGAGTCTTACCCACCTTTGCGTCCGTCTTTTCCTCTGTACAACAAAGCTGAAAACGGGAACAAATGGTGTTTGGCGGTATCGTTACGTCCCCGAGGGGAACGCTTTCTCCATCGCAAGCATTAGAGCTCGCCAGAGTATACTTGGAGAATGCCCGCCAGGTCAAAGACACCAAAATCTCGTTGGTGCTGTGCCATGACACCGAGGTATCGTTGTCGCAGGCCAAAAGAGCAGCCAAATACACCGATGATCCAACTTTGAACGAAGGAATCGCCACCTCCTATATTGGCCTCGGGAAACTGCTACACGATCGCGGTCACCATGTCGAGGCACAGACCAGCTTCAAGAAAGCACAGAAGCTTGGGTAAGCCAACCTGGTCCATTGAGTATTCTTGATCCCACTCGCAACCTGTCCACATTGAGCTGCACACTGAACTATTTTATGCATTCTTGTTTCTCCTCTGCGCCTACCTTCATATTATTGAGCATCAGTGTGCAACCCTACACCCTGGACCAACTTACAAAATCCGCTCGTCACACCGGCGCGATGGACACTGTCAAGAACGTACTTCCTTCAGCAATCGACACAGCCGTAACTTATCCATCGGTTCTTGTTCCATCGAATCTCCCTCCCACGAGTGAATACAACATCAACATCGATACCTCTGTCATCCCTGAACGCACCTTGACAACAAGTATACAGCCTCTTAACATGAATCTGAATCCACCAGTACCAAACACAAACGCACTTCTTCCAATGGGTGATACTCTTGCTGTCACCCCAACACCTCTCTCAACAATCAAGGACAATCAGCCTGTCGATATTGCTACAGTCCATCGCCATATCTTTCCAAGGAACATTCTTCCGCCTGCTATAGAATTCAAACCACCAGAACCAGATGCACGCCTCAGTGATACACCTCAGCTGGCTTGCTGCATTGGTCTGTTGCAAGTTTCCCACGAGAGCGATGACATACTGGATCCTAATACGCTTGCCTGGCTACAACTCATCAGGAACGAACCAGATGAGCATGAACGACTCAAGACTCTCGCCACAGATGTAGTCCGAGCGTTCAAGAGAGACGAAATCAAGGATGCCAAGGCTGTCATCGAGGTGGTGTACCTTGCGCCGGTCCTGGAGAAAGACGACTTTCGGTACTTGCTCAAGGAGTTTCACTCGGGAATTGAGCAATCCACCTTGTTGGACATTCATCAACTCGAGGGACTCGCTCGATTGATCCAAGGTGCCGATAAGACATACCTCGATGCGGATGATCTTGTCAAGGTGCTACAACTCCTCAGCACGCGTTTGAGAGATACTCACCAACAATCCACAAAGCGACTCTATCAATTGACACTTGCGGTATCGCATGTGTTGGACGCCATGGCCAATGCTGGGGTCGAAGGATTGGATCGAGAGACACTCCATGCACCTCTGACATCGTATCTAGACGGACTAAAAGAAAGTAGCGACGCATACTTGGTGTATCAGGCTGCCTATGCGTACCAAGCCCTGTTGTACGTTCCTGATAACGAATCTCGTCTTCAAGCGGCATATCGACGCACAGGAATGGTCATCCAAGGCGTATCTGGAATGGTGAGCGCAGTGAAGGCGATTGATTTCAGTGGGTTCATGGATGGACTGAGGAGCATCCAGCAAGGATTGGTGGGAGCATCCACGGTATTTAGGCATTTGAAATCAGCATATGACGGTACGACATCACTGGCGACAAATGGGCAAGGACTCCTTGAAGCACTCAAAGAAGGTCTCAGTTTCGATCGCAAAAGTGCATGGTATCCTGCACTACGAGGAGCAGATGCTTTGATCATAAGTGGTCACCTATCCGAGTTCAAGAAGCTTGTATGTGAAGCACCGTGCCGACGGGATCCAGCATTCCAATGGGGTGTGAGCCAACGACTAGGAGATCTTGCAGGCAATACAGCATGGGATTCAGAGACTCGACGAGGCGCAATCGCGTTCCTTGGGGAGATGTATGCGAACGATGACGAATGGGGTCCGCACACAAGTGTCAAGCAATGGATTCTTGGTATCCTCATGGAAATCTCTACTCGATCTGGAGGTGACATGCAATGTATGTGAAGGATATTATCAATTCAATCGATTCTGGTAATGTTCATTTAAAGCACTGCAAGAATCTAAACGCATTCTCCTGACTCTATGTGACATGAACACAATAACCATAGTCGCAGGAACTTTACTACAGGAACTACGAACGAATGGCTCCGCAGCGAAACAGGAGCTTTATCGAATGTGCAGTGAGAGTGGCCCTGAATCATATCCATTGGGGATCAGGTCGGCTGCAATTGGATCTCCATCGTTACTCGATCGTGTTCAAGAGAGACCGGATGTCGAAGGCGCTTTGCGTCAACTACGAAGACATCGATTGAAGGACCGAGAGAACGTTGTCTACATCCATCCTCAAGCAAAATCTGGATTGCAAGCTAGTGATGAAGCACGATTCTCATTGATGAAGAAGGTCGACGAGTTCTTGGCAGGTGATCAAAAAGTCTTCCTTGTTCTAGGAGACTCTGGGGCAGGCAAGTCGACATTCAGCCGTGAGCTCGAATGTTACTTGTGGAAGTCATACAAGAAGAACGACCCCATCCCTCTCCATATCAACTTGCCAGCCATTGACAAGCCAGGACACGACATGATCGCCAAGCAACTCAGGAAGGCAGAGTTCACTGAGCCTCAGATTCGAGAGGTAAAACTTTACCGAGAGTTCATCTTGATCTGCGATGGCTACGACGAAAGCCAACAGACACACAACTTGTATACACGCAATCGACTCAACGAAGCAGGAGAATGGAAGGCCAAGATGGTGATCAGCTGTCGAAGTGAGTACCTTGGAGTCGACTATCGAGACAGATTCCAGCCTGGGGATCGAAACAATCGATCAGGTACGACATTATTCCAAGAGGCCGTCATCACACCATTTTCACTGGATCAGGTCCAAGACTACATTGACCAATACGTATCTGTCCACCGACCACTGTGGGAGGCTGACGAGTACAAGAAGGCCCTCGAAGTCATTCCTAGCTTGAAGGAGTTGGTCAAGAATCCATTTTTGATGTCCTTGTCGTTAGAGGTATTGCCTCGTATGGTGGACCCGGGACAGGATCTCTCCACGACACGTATCACTCGTGTGCAGCTATATGACCAGTTCATCGAGCACTGGCTGGAACGTGGCAAGAAACGACTCGGAGAGAAGAACTTGAGTCCTCAAGCGAGAGCAGCATTTGAAAGTTTGACTGGCGAGGGGTTCACACAGAACGGGATCTACTTCTTGAAGAATCTATCTGCAGCTATCTACAAGAACCAAGGTGGCCAGCCGATTGTCGGATACTCACGCTACAAAGACGAAGGATCGTGGAAAACCGAATTCTTTGGTCGAGAAGAAGAGAAGCAGCTCTTGCGTGAGGCATGTCCTCTGATACGGAATGGCAATCAACACCGGTTCATACATCGATCTCTACTCGAGTATGGAGTAGCACTCGCAATATTCGACCCGCTAGAATTGAAAGAGGAGAGGGTACATGCCTCATTGTTAGCTCACCGCATGAGCACTCTTTCCTTCATGGACTCTGCTGAGCAAGACCATGCGGAAGAAGCGCTCGATATGATTGAGCAAAGGCTGGAACCTAATTCGCCATTATCGTGGAGATTTTTCGTGAATGAGCCATCGATCCTACAGTTCCTGAAAGAGCGAGTCCAGCAGGAGCCGGTTTTCAAGCAACTTTTACTTGATTACATCGAGCAGTCGAAGAATGACGAGAAGTGGCGCATAGCAGCATCCAATGCAATCACGATCCTTGCTCGAGCAGGTGTGCCGTTTACCAACGCCGATCTGAAAGGTATTCGAGTTCCTTATGCTGACCTCAGCTACGGAATGTTCGATTCAACGCAGTTCCAAGGGTCAGATCTGAGACACGCCGATTTCCGCGGAGCGTGGCTTCGTCAAGCTGATTTGAGCGATGCCCAAATGACAGGCGTGCAGTTTGGTGAACTACCGTTACTACAGCACGAGGATATGGTGATGTTGTGTGTGTACTCACCAGATGGAAAGACAATTGCTGTGGGACTCCGCAATGGCAAGATCAGAGTGTCTTCAACCTCGAACTGTGAACGTTTATGGACGTCGGGAGGCCGCAGCAGTTATCTGGATAACATCGTGTATTCTCCAGACAGCACACGAATCGTCTCAAGCAGCGCAGGCCGCACTGTGCGTCTGTGGGATGTTGCCACAGGTAGCTGTATACATGCCTGGAAAGGACATGATGACAGTGTCAAGAGTGTCGCCTATTCACCTCGTGGAGATCAAGTCCTATCAGCCAGCAAGGACAAGACGGTGAAAGTGTGGGATGTGCAAACCGGAGATTGCCTCCATACCTTGGTTGGCCATACAGGGTCCGTCAATAGAGCCATCTACTCACCACGGGGGAACCTGATCGCTTCAAGTGGTGACGACCGTGCGGTGCGGCTCTGGGACCTTGAGAAAGAGGCGTACCTTCATGTCCTGCGTGGACACAAACGTGTCGTCAACAGTATCGTGTATTCGCCTCAAGGAGATCAAATTGCATCTGGAAGTGAGGACAAAACCGTTCGATTGTGGGATACGGCCGCCGGGGAAAGTCTTCACATTTTGATGGGTCATACCAGCTCTGTCAAGTCTCTCATGTATTCACCGAACGGTGATCGAGTTGTCACTTGCAGCTATGACAGTTCAGTCAGGTTGTGGGACGTTAGAACAGGAGTGTGTGTTCACACTTTGGTCGGCCACAACGGCTCAATTAGAAGTGTCGTATATTCGCCGCAAGGAGATCTCGTCGCTTCTGCCAGCGATGACCACACCGTGCGGATCTGGGATGCAGAGTCAGGAGTTTGCCGCCAGACACTGAGCGGCCATTCCCACCATGTCACCAGCGTGATGTTCTCACCAAAAGGAGATCGTGTCGCCTCGAGCAGTCATGACAAGACAGTTCGACTTTGGGACATTGGCACAGGAACATCTTTGCATATTTCAAACGCCCATGTAGGCGCAGTTCGTAGGATCATGCTTTCTCCACAAGGCGATCGTGTTGCGTCTTGCAGTGAGGACACCACTGTACGGATCTGGGATGTGGAGACAGGAACCTGCCATCAGACTTTACGAGGTCATCGCGGGATTGTTTTCTGTATTGCGTATTCGCCTCAAGGACATCAAATCGCTTCTGGCGACCTTTATGGCGTGGTACGGCTTTGGAACACAGAATCAGGAGAATGCCTCCACACAATGACCGATCACTATACTATTATCCGCAGCATCACTTATTCACCATCTAGAGATCAGATAGTGTGTGGCGATGGTGGAGGGACGGTACGACTATGGAATGTGGAGTCAGGACAATGCCAAGAGACATTAGAGTGTCAAATCTCCGAACTCGACACCGTCGATGGGGTCGTGTGTTCACCGAATGGTAGCCAAGTGATCGTTTACGGTGGCTCCACAGCATATGTATGGGACGCAGAGACAGGCGTCTGCAAACATACCCTAACTGGCCATGACGACTATCTCAACAGCGTTGCCTATTCACCTCAAGGTGATCAAGTTGTCTCTTGCAGCAAGGACACTATGGTACGAGTATGGGACGTTGCTACAGGAGGGTGTCTTCATATCCTGATTGGACACCCTGTTAGCGTATTGTTTGTGACATATTCACCGAGGGGCGATCAGATTGCCTCTGGCGGCAAGGATGGGTGGTTGAGAGTGTGGGATCTAGAAGCAAGGACTTGCCGATGGACTCTATCTGGCCACAGCAAGGAAGTGAATGGTATCGTGTATTCATCAGGAGGGCATTTGATTGCCTCCGCGAGCAGTGACAAGTCGGTTCGAGTGTGGGATGTTTCATCCGGGCATTGTCGAGCGGTGATCCAAGGTTTCCAAAGCAATGTCAAGGATATCGAATGGATCGAAACCTCCAGTGCCGACTATTTGGCTACAGGGTGTTTTGATGGTATGATAGGGATGTGGAAGGTGGAGAATCACGAAAGTCGCTGTGATGTATCTCTGCATTGGAGTACGATGAGGGGAGCACTCAACGTGGTGAATGCCAGTATTCAGGATGTACAAGGACTGAGTCAGCTTAACAAGCAGCTTCTACTGCAGCGTGGAGCCGTGGGAGAGCCAATCCACCTTCTACGCGATGCCAGCAAGAAGTTGAGCTCCATGGCATCGGTCGTCTCCAAACTCAAGGCTTTAGACAAGGTAGAAGAGAACCCTGCTTCGATGACCAGTCTTTCGATGGAACAATTGGAACAGTGGCTAGAGCGAGAACAAGGCCTACTTTGCCGGGACTTTGTGGCATCCATTGCCAAGATCGTTCACAAACACAAATAAAGAAGACGTCGTTGTTTACTCTTTGTTCTTGTCGTTCAGGATTCATACATCGTACTTGATGCGTTGATCATGGAATCGTTGATAATCAAACAGTTTTCCACTTTCCTGACGAGCATCAGAGAGTGAAGAAAGTGACCACCCTTCCAAGTCTGGCGCCATGGAATCTGACAATCCATGTATCAGCTGGGTCGTTATTGTGGGGAGTGCCTCAGGCTGCTTCTCGCCATTCCCGGTCGTGTGTCGGCGCCCCTGCTTTCATTGAAGAGTGTCGTATATCTCCCATTGGAGGAGTCCACATCCGTGAAGAGAGCCGTCGGCTATAGTGTGCAATCCAAATATCCAGGGGTCCACGCGCTCGAGTCTTTTTCCTTCTCCTTCCTGGGATGTTGATGTCCAATTGCGCAAGTGTTTTTCCGGTTGAGAGATCCTGTTTGATAAGTACCCATCCAGGGATCAGTCCTCCTGTGCGGGCAAGATCCACTCGGATTCACTCTGTGAACCTGCCCATCGTGCCGTATTGGTGTTCAAGGAGAATGTCCTTATGGAGGGCACAAGGTGGATGGCAACATAGTGTCCCTACCACGCGTGACACTCCGGCGTGAGAAGAACGATGGCGTTGAGGTGCAGGTTGAACTTCATTGCTGTTCAAGGAGGATGGGTTCCTGCACACGATTGACTGATGAGGTGTGTGGTAAGGAATCGGGTCTCCACGATTCAGTGATGGGAAGGCTCGTTTCCTGCTGTGGCCCGCTTGAGCTCCTTGGTGAAAGTGTTGCGATCCGCGAGAAGGAATGAGTGAGCAGAGGAAAGAGAGCGATGACTGGTTTGCGCCCAGAGAGCCTTTTTTTTTTTTTCCAGTGGCGGAGGGGGACTTGACCCCTGGGGACACAAACGACAATTCTTCCTTCCTTCCCCTTGTTACCACCACTCTACGGGATATTAAAAGGACGCTTCTGGATCCAGCAGCAACCACTTAGTGAGTACCGGCGTCTGGATCGGTTGGGACAGCATCACACCTACACTCACACTCTCACACACATTTACAACGGGGCATTGGTCCTCTTTTCTTGACAGTAGTCATCCCTTGATCGATCACATCACGGAGTACCATCTGGATTTTAGTCAGCTACAACAACTTCAAGTAATGAGAGGAGGTGCCATCATGAACTGTCGCTTACACCCCTCATCGTCCTTTGCTGTTGCTCACAGTTCATGCATTCTTCCGCCTTCGTGATAGCCTTTGTGATAAGGAAAAAACTCAAGAACACATCGACACATCCACACTGTATTGTTGGGACCGCCCCCTTTCTCAGCTGCGTGAGTGTGAATCGATTTCCCTAGCAACATGCTGCACACTGCACAAGGAATCTTACCCCTGCATCTGTTCTTGTTCTCTTGCATAACTGTTAGATCTTGCAAAAAAAAACAAACAAAAACGGAACAGCAGAGTAAAGAATGGTGTTTGGTGGCATCGTTACGTCTCCGAGGAGTACGCTCTCGCCAACACAAGCATTGGAGCTCGCTAGAGTTTACTTGGAGAATGCCCGCCAAATCAAAGATGCCAAAATTTCATTGGTGTTTTGCCATGACACCGAGGTCTCGTTGTCGCAGGCGAAAAGAGCTGCTAAGCATGCCGATGATCCAACCTTAAAAGAAGGAATCGCCAATGCATACGTTGGGCTTGGTCATTTGTTACACGATCTTGGTCACCATGTTGAGGCCCAGACCAGCTTCAAGAAAGCCCAGAAGCTTGGGTAAGCCAACCGATTCATCAATGGTTGCAATTCATTCTCTGTTTGTCCCTTGTCCCTTGTGCAACCACGCCTAACCATTTTCCGGTTCCTGTTGCTCTTCTGTTCTTGTGCTGCAGCGTGCAACCTCACAGCCTAGACCAACATGCAAAGTCTAATGGTTCCACCGACGCGACGGACGCTGGCAAGATTGCACCCTCTCCAGTGACTGGCACACCTCTCGCCAATCCATCGGCACTCCTCCAGCGAATGAACGCAACCAGAGCGCTGAGATACCTGCGACCCATGAACACACCTTGACAACAAATACGCAGCCTCTTGGCACGAACCTGAATCCACCGGAACAGGCCGCATTTCTTCCGGTGGCCGGTGCTCTTGTTGTTACACCAATACCTCTTCCAACACGCAAGGACAATCAAACTATCGACATCGCTACAGTTCACCGACACATCTTTCCAAAAAAAGTTCATCCTCCTGCTATGGAGTTCAAACCACCAGAACCGGATACACGCCTCAATGATACACCACAGCTGGCTTGTTGTCTTGGTCTGTTGGGGATTTCTCATGAGATCGATGACATGAATGACATACTGGACCCAGATGCACGCACATGGCTACAAGTCATCAAGAACGAGCCAGACGAGCAGGAACGACTGAAAACTCTCGCCACAGATGTGGTCCGAGCCTTCAAGAGGGACGAGATTAAAGACATCAAGGCAGTTATCGAGGTGGTGTATCTTGCACCTGTTCTCGAGAAAGACGACTTTCGGTACTTGCTCAAGGAGTTTCACTCGGGAATTGAGCAATCCACCTTGTTGGACATTCATCAGCTCGAAGGACTCGCACAATTGATCCAAGGTGCTGATAAGACCTACCTCGATACAGATGATCTTGTCAAGATCCTGCAACTCCTCAGTACACGTCTGATAGGCACACATCAGCAATCCACAAAGCGACTTTATCAATTGACACTTGCAGTATCTCATGTGTTGGATGCCATGGCCGATGCAGGAGTCGAAGGATTGGATCGAAAGACACTCCATGAGCCTCTGACATCGTACTTAGATGGACTGAAAAAGAGCACGGATGCGTACTTGGTGTATCAAGCAGCTTATGCATACCAAGCACTGCTGTATGTTCCTGATAATGAATCGCGTTGGCAAACGACATTTCGACGCACAGGAAAGATCATCCAAGGCGTATCTGGAATGGTGGGCGCAGTGAAGGCGATCGATTTCAAGGGGTTCATGGATGGACTGAATAGCATCCAACAAGGATTGGAAGGAGCGTTCAAGTTGGCTGAGCTATTGAAAACAGGGTACGACAATGCGACATCACTGGCAACAAGTGGAAAAGGACTCTATGAGAGCCTCAAAGAAGGTTTCAGCTTCGATTACAAGAGTGCATGGTATCCAGCACTACGAGGAGCAGATTCATTGATCGTCGATGGTCACCTATTCGAGTTCAAGAAGCTTGTATGTGAGGCGCCATGTCGACGAGATCCGGCATTCCAATGGGGAGTGTGCCAGCGACTTGGAGAGGTTGCAGGAAATGCAGCATGGGATTCCGAGACTCGAAGAGGAGCCATCGCGTTCCTTGGGGAGATGTATGCGAATGACGAAGAATGGGGTCAGCAAACAAGCGTCAAGCAATGGATTCTTGGTATCTTAATGGAACTCTCATCCCGATCTGGAGGTGAAATGCAATGTATGTGAAGGATCGTCAATGTCCAATAGATCCTGCCTATTATCACTTTGAGTACTACAGAGAACTAACCTGCTTCTTCTGACTCTTCATGTCACGACCATGACCAACACCAGTCGCTGGGACAATGCTACAGGATCTACGAAAGAACGGAGATGCCACGAAACAAGAACTTTATCGAATGTGCTGTGAGAACGGACCAGGATCCCATCCGTTGGGGATTGGGTCGATTGCAATTGGATCTCCATCACTGCTTGATCGCGTTCAAGAGAGGCCAGATGTTGAAGGCACTTTACGTCAACTACGAAGGCAGCGGCTGAAGGATCGAGAGAATGTTGTCTACATCCCTCCCCAAGCGAAGGCTGGATTACAGGCTCGCGATGAAGATCGGTTCCCATTGATGGACAGCGTCGATAAGTTCTTGGCAAGCGATCAAAAGGTCTTCCTTGTGCTAGGAGACTCTGGATCAGGCAAGTCGACATTCAACCGTGAACTCGAGTGCACCTTGTGGCAGGACTACAAGAAAAATGGCCCTATCCCTCTCTATATCAGCCTGCCGGCCATTGATAAGCCAGAGCACGACATGATCGCCAAACAGCTCAGGAAGGCAGAGTTCACTGAACCTCAGATTCGAGAATTGAAGTTCCATCGCAAGTTCATCCTTGTATGTGACGGATACGATGAGAGCCAACAGACGCACAACTTGTATACACGCAATCGATTTAACGAGCCAGGAGAATGGCAAGCCAGAATGGTGGTCAGCTGTCGAAGTGAGTACCTTGGAGTCGATTACCGAGACCGGTTCCAGCCTGGAGATCGAAACAATCGACCCGAGACATTTTTGTTCCAAGAAGCTGTCATTACACCATTCTCGTTGGAGCAGGTTCAAGATTACATTGACCAATACGTCTCTGTTCATCGACCATTATGGGAGGCTGGACAGTACAAGAAGGCTCTGGAACTCATCCCAAGTTTGAAAGAGTTGGTCAAGAATCCGTTCTTGATGTCCTTGTCGTTGGAAGTGTTACCTCGCATGATGGACCCGAGACAGGACCTCTCTACGACACATATCACACGTGTGGAGCTATACGATCAATTCATCGAGCACTGGCTGGAACGAGGCAAGAAGCGACTTGGAGAGAAAAATCTCAGTTCTCAAGCAAAGGCCGCGTATGAGAACCTGACTGGCGAAGGATTCACACAGAACGGAATCCACTTCCTAAAGACACTCTGTGAGGCTATCTACAAGAATCAGGACGGACAGCCGGTTGTTGCATACTCGCGGTACAAAGACGAAGAGTCGTGGAAGACCGATTACTTTGGCCGAGAGGAAGAGAAGCAGCTCTTGCGTGAGGCATCCCCTCTGATACGGAATGGCAATCAATACCGGTTCATTCATCGGTCGCTACTCGAGTATGGAGTGTCACTGGCAATATTCGATCCGCAAGAATTGAAGGAGAGGAATGTTACGCAACCATCATTAACCCGTCGAATGAGCACTCTATCAGTCATGAGCTCTGATGAACAAGACCCTGTGAGAGATGTATCTGCTATAACTGAACACGGACCGGGTCTCAATTCACCATTAGTCTGGAGAAGTTTCGTGAATGAGCCATCGATCCTACAGTTCCTGGAGGAACGAGTTCAGCAAGAGCCATGGTTCAAGCAACGTCTACTCGACTACATCGAACAATCAAAGGACGATAAGAAGTGGCGTACAGCAGCATCCAATGCAATCACGATCCTTATCCGAGCAGGTGTACAGTTTATCAATGCAGATCTGCGAGGTGTTCGAATTCCTTATGCTGATCTCAGCTATGGAATGTTCGATTCAGCACAGTTTCAAGAAGCAGATCTGAGGCACGTCGATTTCCGTGGTGCTTGGCTTCGTCAGGCGAACTTGAGCGATTCCCAAATGACAAGCGTACAGTTTGGTGAAATACCGTTACTGCAACAAGAAGCCTCGGTGGAAATGTGTGTGTACTCACCGGACGGAAAGACGATTGCTGCAGGACTTGGCAATTTCAAGATCAACGTGTCTTCGACATTGAGCTGGGAAACCGAATGGACACTGAAAGGCCACACCGATGATTTGAAGAGCATCGTGTATTCTCCGGACAGCACACAAATCGCTTCTAGCAGCTGGGATAGCACTGTACGACTATGGGATGTCGCCACAGGAGAGTGTATCCACGTCTTGAAAGGACATAACGATTGTGTCTGGAGTGTCGCTTTTTCGCCTCGAGGAGATCAACTTGTATCAGCTAGCCAGGACAAGACAGTGAAAGTGTGGGATGTTGAAGCTGGAGATTGCCTCCATACCTTGACTGGTCATACCCACTACGTCATGAGAGTCGTATACTCCCCACAGGGGGACCAGATAGCTTCATACAGTTACGACGGCATAGTGAGGCTCTGGGACATTGAGACCGAAACGTGCATCCGTGTTCTACGTGGGCATATGGATTCAATTTGGTGTATCGCCTATTCACCTCAAGGAGATCAATTTGCATCTGGCAGTGGAAACTGTGCCGTTCAATTGTGGGATGTGGCAACCGGCGACTGCCTTCACGTCTTGATAGGCCATACGAGCTACGTCAGGTCTGTCATGTATTCACCGAACGGAGATCAACTTGCTTCTTGCAGCGATGATAATTTAGTTCGATTATGGGACGTCAAGACAGGAGCATGCATGAGCACTTTAATTGGCCACACCGATGAGGTATCAAGAGTCGTATATTCGCCGCAAGGAGATATCGTCGCCTCGGCCAGTAAGGACAACACCGTACGGTTGTGGGATGCGGAGTCAGGGGTGTGTCGCCAGACGCTGACAGGTCATTCCGAAAAGGTCACAAGCGTGGTGTTCTCACCTAAAGGAGATCGTGTCGCCTCCAGCAGTGAAGACAAGTCAGTTCGACTGTGGGATATCAGCGCTGGAACATCTCGACATATTTCAAATGCCCATACTGGCGAGGTTTCAATGATCAAGCTCTCTCCAAAAGCCGATCGCGTCGCAACTTGCAGTGAGGATACTACGGTGCGGATCTGGGATCTGGAGAGAGGAACCTGCCTTCAGACTTTACGAGGTCATACCTCTAGTGTGCATTGCATTGCGTATTCACCTCAAGGACATCAACTCGCCTCTGGCAGCGGTGATCACACTTTACGGCTTTGGAACACAGAAACAGGAGAATGCATTCATAAATTGGACGACCACTTGACTGGGATCTACAGTATCACATTTTCACCTTTGGGAGATCAGATCACGTCCTGCAGTTACGATGGGTCGGCGCTACTATGGGACGTGGAATCAGGAGAGTGTCAAGATACATTTGATCGGGAGGTCTTCGAGATGGACGACGTCAATGTAATCGTGTGTTCACCGAATGGTAGCCAGCTTGTCGTTTTCGATGACTCCTCAGCACAGATATGGGACACAGAGACGGGTACTTGCAACCATAACCTAGATGGCCATAGCGAGTGGGTCAACAGTGTGACCTATTCACCCCAAGGTGATCAAGTTGTCTCTGCAAGCGATGACACCACGGTGCGAGTGTTGGATGTGGCGACAGGAGAGTGTCTTCAAATCTTGATTGGACACAATTTCGATGTGTCTTTTGTCGCGTTTTCACCTCGAGGCGATCAGATTGCTTCTGGAGGCAAGGATGGATCAATGAAAGTATGGGATCTGGAGGCAAGGACCTGTCGATGGAACTTGGCTGGCCATAGCGAGTGTATTACCAAGATTGTGTACTCACCACAAGGGGATCTGATTGTCTCTGCGAGCAATGACAAGTCGGTGCGATTGTGGGACGTTGCATCGGGTCAGTGTCGTTCAAAGATTCAAGGCTTCCAAGATAACTTTTCCGACATCGCCTGGGTTGAAGCCTTCAGTGTCAACTACCTGACCACAGGATGTTCGGATGGCATGGTAGGGATGTGGAAGGTGGAGAATCACGAGGATCGCTGTGATGTATCCCTGCACTGGACGATAATGCGAGGTGCCCTCCACGTAGTGGATACCACCATTCAGAATGTGCGTGGATTGAGTCAGCTTAACAAACAGCTTCTGCTGCAGCGAGGAGCTGTAGGAGAGCCGATTCAACTTTTACGCGATGCTGGCAAGAAGCTGGGTACCATGGCATCGGTTGTCTCCAAGCTCAAGACGCTTTCTAACAGAATAGAGGAGATTTCTCCGATGCCAGACGGCCCTTTGGCAGAACAATCGGATCAGTGGTTGGAGCAGGAAACAGGTCAACTCTACCAGGATTTTGTGGCATCCATTGCCAAGATCATTCGCAGACACAAATAAATAAGAAGGTATCTTTGTTGCTCTTGGCTTGGGTCCTTTATTCTTGTCGTTCTCAACAAGCAATGTTTTCCATGCTCAATGTATGACAGGTCATTCATTGCTCCATTTGACGACAGTGTACGCTTCAAACATCCTGAGGGTCACGCGTCCGTGTCATTCTCTTTTCCCTTCCTGAGACGCCGATCCCAGTTGTGCAAGGTGTCCTTCCAGTTGTGGGATCCTGTTTGATAAGTACCCATCCTGGGACAGTCTGCCTGTTCTGGCAAGGAGATTCGCTCGGACTTACCCTGTGGACCTGTCCATCGCGCCGGATTGATGTTCAGGGAGAATGTCCTTGTATAGGACGCAAGGCGGACCGCGACATGGTGTTAGGCGCAACACTCCTGTGTGAGAGGAATGACGATGGCACAGGTACAAGTCGGGAAGCATTGCTCAAGAAGAATGGATTCATGACAGTCGACCGATGAGGTGTGTGGTGGAGGTTCAGTTCTTCCTGGCTTTGCCTCTACGACTCTGTGTTGGAGAGACTCGTTTCGTGTCGTTCCTTGCTTAGGCTCCTTGGTTGGGGTGCTGTGAACAAGAAGAATGAGTGTGAAGCGATGACTCGTCTGAATTCCCGCTGAGAGCCCTTTCACTTTTTTTTTTTTTTTTCTCCTGTGGCGGGGGGGAGCTGAATTCCGGGACATCCTTCCCCAAGCTTCCCCCCCTCTTCGCCTTCACCACAAACGACAATTCCTCTCTCGTTCCCAATTTCATACTCTCTTCTTTCTCCTTTACCACTTTTCCAAGGGACATCATAAGATAACTCTGCATCCAACAGTCGTCACTTGGTAAGTACCCGGATTTTGGATCTGTTGGTGATACAGATTGTCATTGGGACCTGAATTATCGGCCATGGTCAATTGCTGCCAGGGACAAGAGGTGGCATCGTACCTGCGCTAACTCACATTTCCAATGGCATCCTGGCTCTCCATTGAAAATAGCTATCCCTCGTAAGAACACCGACAGGAATTTTTGATCGGTTACCACGGCGATTCAAGTAAGAAGACAACCCGTTAACATGAACTGTACATATCCATCAATCCCATCCATCGTACGCTGCTCTTGCTCACCGATTCTTCTGCATTCATGATAGGCCTTGGTGACAAAGAACAATTCGAGCATTCATCAAACACATCGCTGTGTTGTTGGGAATCATCCTTTTATCAGCTGTGTGAGTGTGTATCAAATACTCTTTCCCCTGTTACCATCGTACTGCACACCACAACAATGAATCTTACCCTTCCTTTGTGCGATCTGTTTTTGTTCTCTGGATTACAGCACTGAAAGAAAAAAAACGGAAACAGCAGAGTAAAGAATGGTGTTTGGTGGTATCGTCACGTCCCCGAGGGGTACGCTTTCGCCATTGCAAGCATTGGAGCTCGCCAGAGTTTACTTGGAAAATGCCAACCGGATGACAGATGCCAAAATCTCGTTGGTGTTGTGCCATGACACCGAGGTGTCGTTATCGCAGGCGAGAAGAGCCGCTAAGTACGCCGATGATCCAAGTTTGAAAGAAGGAACGGCCACCGCCTACATTGGGCTCGGTCAGTTGCTACATAACCGTGGTCATCATGTCGAGGCACACACCAGCTTCAAGAAAGCACAAAAGCTTGGGTAAGAAGAAAAAAAAAATCGATCTGTACTATCCGGAAACTTTTTTTTTTTTGGTTTGCAGATCGACCAA
>Ga0247824_10000245_pt1 | contig 24946 bp, 32 predicted proteins | sample 13C_PalmiticAcid_FD_194412 | JGI IMG/M metagenome (GOLD analysis project Ga0247824, IMG submission 194412) | Soil microbial communities from agricultural site in Penn Yan, New York, United States - 13C_PalmiticAcid_Day48 | ecosystem: Environmental > Terrestrial > Soil > Agricultural land...
GTGCAGGGCAGGGGGGGGGGCCACAGAAGGGCTGTCGAATCCCACACCCCGTTCGTCGATGCAAACCCTGGCCGCTCGACCAGGGCTGGCAGATGGCGCCAGTGTGGGACTGTGGGCTCCTGTCGGGACCAGGGACTTGCAAGGGACCTAAGGATGGGGAGGATCAAGGACTGCAGCAAGTAAGTAGCAACAGAGCACGCGGGATGGAATACCACAGAGGTGTCCTCTGCCGGCAGGACGATGGTACCGTAAGTACGCAGCAAGGGAGCGCGGAAGGCCGTGAGCGCACCGCCTGCAGTGGTCAAGCCCGTAGTCAGAGTTTGCCCGGAAGCGTGCTCGGAAAGCCTACGACCATGGCCCATCAAAGTTGCCGAAAATCGCGGTTCATTGCAAGACGAGACCATCGCAGGCAAGGGGACCCCTGTGAGAAACAGAAACCGAGGTGCAGAGACTCGCGTGCCTCCGCTGATTGCAGGAAAACAGCACAAGGTTACAAAGTGGAGCCCGTCGTCTGAAAGAAGCTTCCCCAAGTTGAGAGCAACTGGCTTCGACTGGCAGGGGCGAGCCCAGGCTGTTACGAAACCGATGGGAAATGGCAGGCTCGATTCGCAGACTCGGCAGGTTCCTCCCCTCATCAGCATGGCAGCGGAACCTGGGGAAAAGGCTGACATGCTCATTGGGCCGATTCATGCTTCTCAGCTGCGGGGCATGGACTGAGAGGACGACCTGAGGAATGTCTCCCTTTTCCAGGCTCAAAATGCCTGCACCATGCAGGCAGCAACTGAAGTCAATCCTCTTTGTCGCTGCAGTAACGACGGCGTTGGTACTGTGTGTAGGTATGTACAGTAGGATTTGCTCCGCCGGCAGTGATAACAACAATCACGGACAAGCCCGCTCCTTTTCATGCCAGCCGCGGTTTCGGCGTGGTTAGCGCCCAAATCTGTGGTGCGGTGGGTTCAGATATCCACAGCTGCTCTCTTCACGCCTGCTTCGGTTATCAGACGAACACCACCTTGCAGGAAATTGTGACACGGCCGGCACTGGCGTCTCTCAGGGATCAGGGCCAGTTGCTGTTGCCCTCCGTCAACCAACCACTCGGCGATTCGTCTCATCCGAGGAAAGCATCACCGGTGCGGATATGAGAGCTCAGTGAACAGCATCCGCCAAGCGCTTTTGTTGATGGCGACCCGGGCAATGCCATGTGAGACATCCCTCGGAGCCCATTGTTGTTTCGGGGTGCTCCACCGAAGTTACGACAAAGCACGCGAGACGGAGCCGCCAGGCTGGAGTGGGGGTTCCCGATTACACACTGCTTACCCAGTCCATATCTGCTGCTGTGTTTGCTGGCAGCACTCAATATCTCCCGTGGACTGGCTATCTTGGTCGCTGGGTCAGAGGCCCGTGGCGGCATACAAGACCAGCGTTGGCGAAGGGGCACGACGGCAGCACAGCCAACCGTGAGAGCCTGATGACTGCGCTCCCAAGGGCCTTAGGGGGGTGCTTCATTTGACAAGCCGCCTGCGATTGCTCACCTGGAGCTCACTTCCCTCGCTTTTACATCCCTCCAGCGGACTGGGACTCGCAGACCCATGACCTCGAGGGCCCCGAGTGCGACAAAAATAGCCCGATAAGAAAGCATCCATAAGCTGTTCAAGGACATCAAACTTGTGGTTGGCAGCCGTGGCAAACCGAAGACGCACGACGCTGATCATGACAACAAAAGCTGAAGGAGGGGCGGGGGCAAGGCGCGCTCAGCGCGGAACAAACCCGGATGTTGGGCCGCAAGTTGCCATTGCCAAAGCCAATCAGCCATTGCTGAAGGCTTCGACGCAAGCTTCTCTCAAGCTTCGGTGCGGGAAAGGCTGTGAAGGCTCCCCGACCCAGCCGGCCCGAAGGACGCTCGAGGGACGTCAAAGGGTGAGTGAGACGTGAGGAATACGAGTTTGGGACACGTCGGGGTTGTCGGATACCTCGCGGGTTTGCCATTTCTCATCCAATTCTTCGCCACAAACCTCGAAGCCCCCCCGTTGTTTGCTGGTCTTTTTTGGCATCTGGGTTTCTGCAGGGAGCCAGGATGAGCACACTCACAGGACCTCAGCCATGATGCCTCGATATTCTCTTCTCGGGTTGGTGGCCACCTCCATGACCATATTTTACCGTAAAGCCGTTTGTTTCCCTGATTGCTGAAGTCCATGCTTCGCCTCATTACACGGTATGACGCAGGTTCGGAAATTCGGGGGACAGAACAAAACAGGAGGTTGCCTCGTCCCCGATACGCCTACCGCCACATCTCCGGGGCGGACGCAGCCGGCAGCCGGGCGTTGGCGAATTCCTTGGTTCCCGGCTGCCAAGGACGCCGCCGCTGACGATGCATCTCACATTTCCACTCCACACCAACCCACAAGGAAGCCCCAGTCTGCGGGAGTTCAAGAGACTCCTCTTTCACAGGAGAACAATTGGTCCGGGGGGGTTTAGCATAAAATCCTTTGCCTTAGCGTCTTTGCTCGAGGATTTCTCGCTGTTTCGGAAATGAAAATGTAGGGTGTTTTGAGTCCTCTCCAACCGAGTCGCCTGCGCAGTCTTGAAAATGGCGGGCATGCGCACGTTGAGTGCAAGGTCACTGCGTCGAGAAGCGGACATCGGCGTCAAGAAACAAGTCGACTGTGAGGTGACTAGGTTGGGAGTTGTATGGCGACCAGCAAGCTTCTGAGCTGTGCTCTCCTGTGTACATAACAGACAAGCGACATTTCAGTTCCTCGCAATATTGGTGGGGGTCAACGTTTTCCACTCTGGGGTAATATCCACGCTGAGGAGCCGCTTCGTCCTTGATGTAACAGAGGATGGGCCCAGGCCAGTGTTTGGGTGACCTCGATATCTCATTTCTCTTATGAGTTATCGAGATACCCGTGTGAGCAGTGACCAGCCCCGTGTTCCGACTCCACAAAGCGCGTGTGGTTTCGCGCGTGTGGTTTCCCGCCGACCAAAGCGCCTATCATTTTCACATGCTTCGACCGAATCACTGTTTTTCGCACTGCCAGATCCAAACCACAAGATTTCTTCAGCTTCGAGTTGAAATGTGGTGTTGTGTTGGCCTCGAGAAACGGGCAACGAATCATGACCTGACCAATCAACCCAGAGGCTCTTTCACCAGACGCCGCTGGACCGATGGGCGTTGTGAGTTCTGTTGGCAGCCACTGACCGCCCTGGCTCGCATGGTTTTGGCTGAGGTCGTTACCGTTTTCCTCCCCTGTCCCTCGCCTGCAAGCCCTGCGACCCCGATGAGGTGCTGCGCCGATTTTGGCAACATCCGAAAAATGCTGCAGCCTTCATTGGCCGCACGCAACACCCAGCAGCGCGGGCCATTTCAAGCAGCCAGTGGGATGGCGAGGATTGGGATGCAAGCCCAGAGATGTGGCTGAAGGAAACGGCCCTTTTTTCGACGCCTCCTCACGGCACCTTGTCTTGGCTTCGACAAGCGGGGCCTCTGCGGCTTGGCTTTGCGATCACAGCCAAACCGGAGCTGTTAATGAGAGCCTCGGCACCACCCTGGCCTCATCTCGTCAGCTGCTTCTCAGCTGCAATCGCGACCGACAAAACAAGCCACTTAAGGGCTGTTTTATAACTTAATCCCATACGGGTATTCGCCGACTGGCTCACCACACCGCGTCCGGAGATTTGCGCTGGCCCAGGCCAGGCACGGGCGGGGACGGCAAGCGTTTGAGGACTTTGTCGACTTTTTGCGGACTGGAGGTGATCGGGTGCATCACACGGGAGCACTGCATCATGCAGCACAGGCTTGCGCCATCAAGCACCAGCCCGCCATCGCGTCGTCTCGCCTTGACCAGTGACTTGAGGGCATTCCAAATTAATTGTCCCCTCTCCCAGCATCCACCCAACATTCACGAGGTCGGTCCTCCCATTCCTTCGCTCCAGTCTTGACCAAGCAGCTCGGGGTAAGCCATCGAGTCGACGCCAGCCCTCGCAATGGCCGAGCATCGATGCGCCTGTGACCGCTTCGCGACTACTTGATTTCCTTGTTCGCTTGATGCTTGCTTGCTGCTGCTCACTGGCGGCTGTCTCCGAGCCGTTGGGATTCGACGGATGGAACGTTGCAATCGCTCGCCGCCTTGCCGAACAGGGCAAAGCCTCGATTCCTGGTTTGATCGCGCACGTCTCCCCGCGTCTTGGCACAACCCCTAATCCACTTCTGTCACCGAGAGACGGGGTCAAAACGCCTGCAGTGCCGCGTGCTTTGCCAGGCCGGTCAACAGGGGGCCATTTGTTGCTCGTGAACATCGACAACGACATCGTGATTTTGGAGGGTTAGCCGATGGACGATGCGAAGTCTCTGACTGCACATCCCCTGCGCCTGAAGAGACCGGTCGCCTGACATCAAACTGTCGAAGAGCACATTGTCGAACTGACAAACCCCGCTGCCTGCAAAACGTTATCCGCCCACCCGCCCAGACGCCGCTTCTCCAACAATCTTCGTCTGAACAAACCCCTGAAATCAATCTGTCAACGACGCGATTCCTCGCAGCAGATCTTGCCGATCTCTCGCCACAAACAGGGCCATCTCCGAGGGGCTGGAGAAGGGGAGAACGCGGATATACGCGGGGCAAAGGGCAGTCCTCCCGGCTGCTCGGAACCCATCTCGAGTTCGAGAAACCAATGTCTCGAGATGTACTCCCCACCAGATCGCAGGGAGTCTCTCAATGTCCAGCCCCTATTTGCCCCCCGCCTCGCCGCGACTCAGACACACGCTGCATGGTCCGTGTCGCTATTGTCGACCCTGGGCTGAGACAGGCTCAGACGAGCAGGGAGCATGCAAAGCCTTGGTGTCATCAACGGTGAGCCTGGCAGGACGGAGGATGCCTATCTGCCTTCTGCTGAGGCTCAGCGCGATAGCTTCCCACGCGCTCAATGGCGCCCGTCTGACCCTCTCTGCATCAGTCTCTCTTGTGTCTTTTGTCTATGAATAGCATCGCCGGGGACGGACCAGCCCTACGCATCCAACGGCGTGTAATATCAACCCGTGTCTTAGCCCTTCCTTTTTGTGCTCCAGAAGCACAAAGGGACGACAGCGAAGACAGGCCCCCGGTTCCCATGTGTAACGCGGCGCACCTTCTCGCGTGTAGGGTACTACGCACGGGGCGGGTGTGCATTCTGGCTTCGGAACTTGCCTGCTAGAACCCTCCCGCGCTTCGGAACTTGTAAATTGCTTTGCTTATGGCGTGTGAGGGCACCGCATGCTGCACGTTCCTACGCCCTCTGACACCCGAAGCGCTCGCCCACTGAGCCCTTACCCAGCAGTGGGTGTGGGAAACGCAGGAGAAGGGAGGGGCCTTCATTTATCAGTCCCCGGTGATCTTGCCAACTGCTGCTTTTGGGTATCCCGGCGTGGGACTCGTGGGCCGGTGAGGGTGGTTGGAAATGGACACTTGCCTGATGCGCTATGGACTTGCTCGAGTTTGAGAGGATGAAGGGTTCAAGTTCATCGTGGAGACCCGGGATAGCCACCCTCACACCTCGGGCATGGCTTGCATCTTTGCCATCATTCCCATCTTTTCTTCCTTCTGATGACTTGCTGCGTCCCTTACAATTCGGCCCCCAATGAAGGGCCATGGAAGGAGCCTGCAATGATGACGGCTGGGATGGTCTAAGCTACTCTGCCACGCACTGCCCAAGACTTGAACTCGTGATCTTGAGCAGTCCGCCTAACCCATGACCAGCATGACTCCGTGGCATGTTGTAGGACAAGCAGATGGCTTGCGGCATGCCATGCATTGTCAGTTACAGGTCCCTGAATCGTGAATTCCGACGTGCGCCTCCCTGACAGAGTATGGGATTCCCTTCGTCATACCCTCACCAACTCTGGCAGTTATGCCTAACCATGGCAGGAACAAACTTCCCGGCAAAGCCCGAACCAATAGACAGTCAACAGAGCTAAACAACACAACCTGAATCATTCCAATGCATCTTTTACTGACAGGGTGTCGAGAGTAAATCGTAGCTGTTAGCGTTGGGGGTGACTGTCAAGACTAAGCGGTGCCGCAGAGTGAAGACTCTTGTTCCCCCCTGGCTGGGTAGGTAGACTTCTTCCTTCTGTCGCTCTCCCCTTTCATTCTCTCACTAACTCGTTCCCCTGAACCATGCAAAACCGTAGGGAGTTGTCAACGAGTTGAATCATTGTGTTCCACCTGCTTGTCTGCCCATGCTGATACCAAGACGCCCAGAGATCAATGCAGGAAATGGTGAGTTGGGGAAACACGGGCTGATTATCAGATGAGACATTGCAACAAGAGGCTCAAATCAAGTCGTCATGTCTCACCAACTGCCATACCACGGAAGTAATCTTCCCGCGTCTTGTAACCCACAGGTCACACGTAACTTCGAGGGCTAAGAACGCCATGACCGGGGACTGTTGTACGAGGCTGGGACACAACCATGATGTTACGGACGGAATCTGGGATCTAAAACTCCGAATACAACTGGAAGAACCAGATCACCCATGATTCGTGAGTCAAACCGAAGGATTTTGAGTGCTGCTCCCACGAAGAAACGACTCGGAAACGGAGCTTTGGGTTGCCGCTGCTCTTGACTGGGAAATTCTAATGCGTCAATCCTCCGCTGCTTAGAGTATAGCCGTTCGGTTCGGTACCTAATGTAGTCCGAATTTGAAGGCCTGATTCAGAGCGTGCTGTAGGATTGTGTCTGATCGTTTGTTAAAAATTGCTTCTATAACAGCTGATGGCAGTGCATAGCCAGGGGTATGTATCATCAACAATCAAGACCCCTAACTAAACCTCCATAGGCACTACCAAGAGAGAGGGACTCAATACTTATTAGAAACTCAAGACGAGGCAGGATTAATGTTTCACTGGCAAACAGTCCAAGCACTGAGTCAACCCAGGTTGGGAAATAGAGCTGTACTGAGAAACCACAAAAAGAACCTCGCTAATAATTCATCGATAACGTTCTCGGGTCGAAAGGAAGTTGGCCGGCGATGACAATCCGCAATACGGTTGCTTGGTTGGGGTTATGGGGCAAGCCCCGAGTTAGCCGTGATCGAACCTTTGTTTGTCTAGAGATGGCGGAGCTTCCGAGATCAGATCAGTCGGCAATTCAGGGGGCCGGAACAAGTTGTCAGCAACGATTTGTTTATGTTTACCACCTTCAGGGGTGAAGACAGAGGCGAAGATACGGGAGTGGGCGTATCATCAGCATGAACTTGGAAGGCTCGGTGCCTATCTCGCCGGGATGGCTGTCAAGAACGGTCGCTGCATTAGAGAGCAGGGACGCCTTTCCTGCCACTATGGATCGTCTAAAAGTCAGAAGGGGTTGTTGCTGTTATTCTCAGCTTGTGATGGTTGTTTTTTTTTATCTCAGAATGGCCTTCCGCTCTTGTGGAAGGACGCATCTGGAATATCCTACGTCCTGCCAGGGTTCCCCCCCTCATGTCAGATCTCAACAACCAGTTGAATGGCCATTGGTCCGTCTGAATCCATCGCGGCTCCTTCCTGATGAACGGACGCGCAATTCTGAACGCCGGGTATAAACATGCATCCGTTCCTGAACCAACCAACGAAAACTGCCCACCGGCCTTTACTTGGCCAGCTCCTCCAGGATAGTCGCCTCCAGCGACTCTGGCTTCGTAGTGGACGCCCAGCGGCCCTTCACCTCGCCGTCCTTTCCGACCAAGAACTTCTCAAAGTTCCACTTGACCCGCTTCAGCCCCAACAGGCCCGGCTTCTCGGCCTTGAGCCACTGGAACAGGGGGCTGGCATCGTCGCCGTTGACGTCAACCTTGCCCATGATGGGAAAGCTGACGCCGTAGTTGATCTGGCAGAACTCCTGAATCTCCTCGTTGGAGCCAGGCTCCTGGCCGCCGAACTGGTTGCAGGGGAAGCCAAGGATGACAAAGTCATCCGGGTGCGTCTCGCGGACCGACTTCCACAGCTTCTCAAGCCCGGCGTACTGCGGGGTGAAGCCGCACTTGGAGGCGGTATTGACGACGAGGACAACCTTGCCTTTGTAGTCGGCGAAGGGGACCTCGTTGCCAATCTCTACGGGGCGTTAGTGGTCAGGTTTTGAAATGAGGTGATGGGCAGAGTCACGTACTGTCGAGGGGCTTGAAGTCGTAGAAGGTTGTTGCTGAAGCCATGGCTGCGAATGATCTGTGGCAAGGCTGCTGCTGGTTGAAAGGTGGAACAGCAAGCTTGGATCTGATGCGCTGCAGAGGCGACGAGTGGCAACGGCGCAGGGCAAATGAGGCAGTTGCTGGAAGCAAGCCTGCTGCTGATGGACAAATGTGCAAAGCTTGGGTTGTGAGCTGACGAGAGATGACGGTGAATGGAGAGAGAAACATCTGTCACGGGTTGCTTGAGAGATGGCGCATTAAAGAAGGCGGAAGCCGTGCGTGGGGTCAAGCTTCTGTTCCCAGATGGATCAAGTTCACGCAACTGCTGGGGGATCCTATTGGTTGCGTTGGAAGTGGCACGACCAGAGATCAAGCAGAGGCAGTGTGTTTCGTTCTTGCCCCGTTCAATGCTGGAAACCCTCGCTGGCAGGACACTATCCTTTTCGCAGCAAAATCCCCGTTTTCCGCACCAACTTTGCGCCGACTTTGCCCCAACCGTCAAACGCACCTGGACGTACATTAGTCATGCCTCGGCCATTGCCCCCCGATTGCACGATCTAAGCCACCAAAACGATGTCGTCGGATCTCAGTTTTGGACGAGATCCATGCCAAGTCTCGGCCGAGGCCCCTGCAGGGGCACTTTGGCGAGCCCCACCACCAAACCGGACCTTGCCCGCTATGCCGCCATCCAAACTTTGAATTCGTCGATGGACACATCAAGAAGAGGATGGATTTTGAGGCCGTCTCAGATTACTTATCAGATGCAATGATAAGATAGGGAAGAACAGTCACGTCAACCTGCTCTCTGATTCTCTCTCGCAAGTATCTTTGCATTTGGCACAGCACCTCATGGTCGACCTCGGGTTCGAACGCCACGGACCCGAGCTCGCAGGGCGACTTTACCCCGCCACGTGGGTGCCCCGCTGCGAGAAGCTCGGGCCAGCAGTACCTATGACGGCACCAGCAGCAGGGCAGGTCAGGGAGTTGCGACGGGAACCGAACTCCCTTGAACATTGGGAGCATCAACTGCGGAAGAAAACAAGTGGTGGGCTTTGTCCGGAGCCGAAAGGAAGAGCATCAATTGCATCTATCACAGAGGCAACTGTGTGGCGTCTGGGAGCTGGCTGAGGCACACCTCGACCCTGCATTCGGCTCCCGTCTGCAGCTTGCAGCTTCTGGCGCGGTCGCCGCAGCAGCAGCAGCAATCAGCAGCAATCGCAACAGGCATGGATGCGCACCAGAAGAGGAACATCGTCATCGTCGGTACGCTCGCTCATCAAAACTCCCTTCGGCCCTGACAAACACTGAAGAAGAGCCTTCTGCAGTTCGCTAACCTCACCAGGCGGTGGCATCATTGGATGCACCACGGCCTACTACCTGACACGCCATCCCAGGTTCAACCCCGCCCTGCACACCGTCACCCTCCTCGAAGCGACCGCCATTGCCTCGGGTGCGTCTGGCAAGGCCGGCGGACTGTTGGCGCTATGGGCATATCCGAGCTGTCTCGTGCCTCTATCGTACCGTTTGCACCGAGAACTGGCCGCTGAACACAATGGCGCTGAGCGTTGGGGGTATCGCCGCTTGGGATGCGGGAGTCTAGCTGCCATCGTGAGAGCAAGCGATATCAAGCCGAAGGAACCAAAACCACCATTACCCCGAACGAGCAATGGCGCCAACGCAGAGCTCCCCATACAAAGCACCGTCCCGGAGGAGAAGACCAAAGACTGGGAGAAGCTCCCGAAGCAGGATGACAAAGCAGCCGGCCTGCTCCAGGACTCGCCCTTACCGCATGACCTAGACTGGATCAATGGCGCTTTAATACAACACTACGAGGAGATGGGCTCGCCCGGGGCAACTGAGACAGCTCAGGTCCACCCCTTTCACTTTACCAACGCTCTCGCCGACCTCGCCAAGGAGAAGGGGGTTGACATCCGGCTACGTGCCAAAGTAACCAGAATCCACGACCTTACAGCCGCCGGGGTACGGAGTGTCGTCTACGAGGACCGGGACACAGGGGAGCTTCACACCATCGACAACGTGACAGACGTGATTGTGGCTGCAGGACCGTGGACTGGGAAACTGCTGCCGCGGACGCGGGTCGAAGGCCTGCGCGCCCATAGCGTCGTCTTCGAAGCCGACGTCAGCCCCTACGCTGTGTTCACTGACATCCAGCTGCCAACAGACTATGCGCCCGAACACCGCACCAGCCAGGGCCAGAAGAGGCGGCACAAGGGCAACGTCGACCCCGAGATCTACGCACGCCCTTTTGGGGAGGTATACGCATGTGGTAAGCCCCTTGCCCCTGAGTCCCTCCACACGCTCCAGAAACTAAGAAATGAAAGGCGAACCTGACAAAACAATCCCTCTCCCCGCCACGGCCGATGAGGTCGCCACCGACCAGTCCCAATGCGACGACCTCATTGCCTACATCAGCACTATATCCCCAGCCCTCGCTTCCGCCCCCATCAAGGCCCGCCAGGCATGCTATCTGCCCCAGCACATTCGTTTTGGAGAGCAGAGGGGACCCTTGATCGGGCCGACCTCTGTGCCTGGGCTGTGGGTTGCCGCGGGGCATACCTGCTGGGGGATACAGAACGGTCCCGGGACCGGCTATCTCATGGCGGGCATGATCTTTGGGGATGAGGCAGATGAAGAGGTGGGGAAGTTGGATCCAAGGAAGTTCAAGGTCTAGATCTACGTGAAGCGTGGCGCATTTCTCGGTTTTGACGTCTGATTATTTACTTGGTTGGTCAAAGAGCAACTTTAGCGAGATAGCGCAGCCTATTTGCTTCGTATGAAGAGGGACGCAGAGATGCCCCTTTCGTTGCCCTTGATTTCGAGGAGAGTCCATTTTTGAGCTGTTCACTGAGTCAAATTGTGCTACTATTCCAAATGGATATGATTGCCCCTGAAGTGTTACACCAACGGCGAGTGAGTGAGAACACAGTGAAGCGTGGTTGGTGGAAATTGAGGAGTGCGTATCCGACAAACGATCGTCCAGCAGGTCGTAGAAGACGCTACCTTGAGCAGACTCTCAGAAATCAGGACTTGATTCAACAACTTTATGGCTTGACGGAATGAGCACTGCGTGAGGGTCATGTCTGAAATCCAAGACTCAAAAAATAGGATCATCACGGCACAAGAGAGCGATATTGATCTCGACGTAAATTTGGATGATAACCTCCAGATGCTATCCACCATACCCAATGCATTAATATAGCCCCATTGTTGGGCGTAGCCCATTTTCATTCTTCATATCGTCAACCACTGCAAGCCCTCTGCTACTACCACAATTCATACGGCGGCCAACAAGGATCTAGGGGCTCACACCCCATGTGCTCCTTCACTCCCACGCCGCAGCACCAACTCACGGCAAGACGCCCACCCTATAACGCCTTCTCCAGCTCCATGACCTCTCTCACGCCCTCCTCAATGGACGCCACCCTCGCCTTGTCCAGCCTCTTGAGCGGCCGCCGCGGGTGGCCGCCGTAGCCAAAGTAGCTCTGGATGGCCTGCTTGGTCCCCGCGATGGCGGCCTTGGTCAGGACCCAGTCGCCCTTGGACAGGATGCGCTGCAGCGCGATGGCCTCGTCCGTCTTGCCCTCGGCGTACAGGTTCCACACGCGCACGCACACCTTGGGCATGACGTTGGCGCCGCCCGCGATGATGCCGCTGCCGCCGCTGGCCAGCGTCTGCACGGTGAAGTCGCACACGCCGCCGAAGGCCATGTACCCGGACCCCTCGGACGAGGGCGTCTTGGCGTCGGTCGCCAGGGCCACCCGCGTCAGCTTGCCCGTGTTGCCGCACGTGAACTTGGTGCCGACGATGTTGGGGTGCGCCGCCAGGCGGATCAGCAGGTCCGAGTCCATGTCGATGCCCGCGACGGCCCCCGGGTAGTTGTACAGGATGAGCGGGAGCGGGCTGTCGTCGGCGACGGCGACGAAGTAGTCGTGGATGGCTTGCTCGTCCATCAGGAGGCGGAAGTAGGATGGTGGGAGGAGGAGGGCGTAGTCGGCGCCCGCGTTCTTGGCGAGCTTGCACAGCTCGACCGTCCCCCTGACGCTGCCCTCGGTGGCGCCGATGATGATGGGCGTCTCGGTGAAGCCTGCCGCGTCGAGGGCTTCTCGTGTTGCTTGGGTGACTGCTAGTTTCTCTTCTCGTGTGCAGTGGATGGCCTCCCCGTTGGAGCCCATTGTGACGAGGCCGACGAGGCCATCCCTTACGAGACGCTCAGCGTGCTTCTTGATGGTGGGGATGTCGAGGTCTTCAGTCTCGGAGTCGAAGAAGGTCATGGTAGGCGCGTAGATGCCACACGGGAGCGGCCGCCGGGTGGCCCGGCTGCCATTGGCAGTGCCGTTGGTCACAGTCATGATGGTCCTGGGAGGGGAGATGTGGGAGGAGATGTGGGAGGAGACACGGGTGGGGGGTAGGGGACGACAGGAAGCAGAGAGACAAGGGGGGATAAGGGGCACGTGGGATAGGAGAAGATTGCTGGGCAGAATAGAATGGGACCGGCAAAGTGGAAGACGGCAGCTTATGAAGGAAATCGGGGGTCTCAAGGCAAACAGGCGTTCCATGACCTAAGCTCAACACGGCTGGTGGGGTTCCTGGTTGTCTATGTCTTAAGAGTCTGCGAGGGGCCCGAACCAGATCCGATGCCTCACCCCCGGAGTTACCAGGTAGCGCAGGCGCCGTCTGCGGGTCTCCCTGGGCGAGACCATACACCAGAAGCAGACCGCAGAGGCAGACTCTGGGGAAGAAGCGGGATGGAAGGAGGGGGGGGGGCACGCAAGGGTCAGACGGGCTCAAGGAGCCACCAGTACTCCACGCAGAGGGTGGGCTCGGCAAGTGACCTCCTGGCGAGTTATATCGGGGTAATATATAGGTCAATTGAACAAAGAAATAACGCACCCATGTACAGTACCATTGACGACAGGCGTGTTGACATCTAGATCCGGCAGAACGGCAGAAGGGACGGCGGCAGCGCAATGGCCCAGCCCAGGGACCCGGGCCCAACCCGAAGCCTTGTTGGAGCTTTTTCGCAGCTGTCCTACGGGGAACCAAACGAAAGAGAACCACAGGCTTGGGACAGAAAAATCTCCTTGATCACCAGGACATCCCGCTGCACCAGGGCGAGAGCCAGGCTTGCCAGGATCCCGGGGCTGGACGAGGTGATCTGCGGGTACAACACCTGATTGGCTCGGGCTATAAGCCACCGGGCTGGTGTAAGTGGGCATTCTGGCTGCCACGTTTTCAGGGAGCCTGTGGGAGACGACGACCAGGTGGTCAGATCATGGCTCACCGCACAGTAGATGGGGGGGAAAAAGAAGCAACACGCGGGCCAGAAGCGGGCGAGGGCACACAAATGCGGCAGCCCGGCTGCTTCCCGAGGCCGGCTTAGGTCGGCCACACAGAAACCAAACTGTGTGACGTTGTTGACGGAGGGAGGAGCGGGATGGCGGCAGAATGGCGGGGTACGGCAAGCGGCGTATTAGTCCATTGACCCCACATGACACTCATGGAAGCCGGTAATACTTTGTAAACCGACCAGGTACAGAAGCAACGTCGAGAGGGCCGAGATCGCCGAGATGGCGGACAGGCGAACTCGGCTCAGGTCAAGGCGAAGGAGGAAACCGAGCCGGCGAAGTTGTGCCGGGAGAAAGCGTCGAAGTGAGGCCCGTCTGGACGATGGCCAAGGTGGGCGTTGATGGAGAATTGCCCGCCATCCCCGCAATGGGTTTCTTCGGCCGACAGTTCAGTTGATGTTGTGAAGTTGAGACGGGAGCATCTCGTGTGCTCGGGTGCGCAACGGGAAAAATATTTCGCTCCAATCACGTCAGGCGCTAGCTCGCTAACGTTGACAAGGGCCTGCTGGGGGCCGCTTGCCAGCAAATGTTTGGGGCATCCAGGCTGCTCGTGGGTCCTTCCGTGCAGATCGGTGAGCTGACAGACGAGGACACTGGGCTGCGTTACGGGAGCCGGGTAGGCACTTGGCCATTTAGCCTATGGAAGGCTGAAGGTTGGAGAACGTCCCAAGAAAGACGCGGCTGGCATGGTCCGGGACGTCGAATTGCAGACTTCCATGCAGGCCATTGGAGTGTCGAGAGCGTGTCTTTCATGCTGCATGCACAAGCTTGATGCGGGGAAAGCGTCAACGTGGGGGCGGGTCCAGCCCAAGTGGAGCCCGTCTTGGCTTCCCCAATCCCCACAATCCACCAGTGGGAGGAATGCCCTCCAGGGCTTTTCTTGGTGTTCGGTTGCCCTGAAACATTGAACAGCGATTCCAACTTTGCAGTTGCACCACACCATGGATTTTTGCGCTGGGGAGGGCCACACAGCTAGGCAGGATGGCGGATACCTCCTCTGGGGTCGCGGAACATTCCACAAATGACAACACCGATTGAGGGCTTGGTGATGGAAACCCCCGACGACGTCTGGGACCACCAAAGGCTGCTCTGTTTCATTTCTCCAACGCCCCAATCTGCCCCTCTTTCAAGGCTGTACCCCTCACCATGAATTCTTCCGGGACGGGCCAAGCTGCGGTTCCTGGGTTCCTGGTGCTGGGCCCGTTCCATCTTCCCAGACATCAATGGATTGGCATTGAGAGTGGAATTCCGCCGTCGCAGTGCCCGTCGCGGCAATAATTGAGCCGAGTTCCCATTCCCAAACTGTCTCGAGAGTTTCTCCATCATTCATCGACGACGACACCAACGTGGTCGCCAGCATCTCAACCACTTCGTCACCTCGTCACTCGGTCAAGATGCAGCCCCTGAACGTGTTGATGGTAAGTTCCAGGCCCGATACTATCGTAATAGCTGGCTGACGACGAAAAAGGTCGGTACCGGGGAGTACACCACCGGCTTCGTCGGCACGGGTGCTTCTGGTTCGGACAAGAAGGTCGGAGTCGTGGGACTCACCTTGTTCGACCTCCGGCGGAGGGGCAAGGTGGGCAATCTCGGCATGGTGGGCGTCAATGGGACAAAATACCCAGCTATCCGTAGGCTGCTTGCCCCCCGATGGGCCCTGATGAGTTCTCACTGACATCTTTCTCAGGGGAGCATCTCCACAAGAACATCACGCTGGCCTACAACAACCTGGACACGTCGTTCCAATCATACCCTGCCGACGATGCGAAGGACCCCGATGCGTACAAGACAGCCATTGACGCCCTCTCGCCGGGCGATGCCATCACCATTTTCACTCCCGACACCACACATTACCCCATCGCTCTCTACGCGATCGAGCGGGGGATCCACGTCATGATCACCAAGCCCGCCGTGAAGCTCCTTGAACACCACATTGCTCTCCTCGAGGCGGCCGAGAAACACGGCGTCTACGTCTACATTGAGCACCACAAGCGTTTCGATCCGGCCTACTGGGACGCAAAGGCACGCGCCCTGAAGCTCGGTGACTTCAACTACTTCTACAGCTACATGTCGCAACCCAAGTTTCAACTCGAGACCTTCAAGGCGTGGGCAGGAATCGACTCGGATATTTCGTACTACCTCAACAGCCACCATGTCGACATCTGCGACTCGATGGTGTCCCAGCTAGGCTACGTCCCAACCAAGGTGTCGGCTTCGGCGTCGAAGGGCGTCGCAGCGAGCCTGGGCTGCCACGAATCCACCGAGGACACCATCTCGCTGCTGGTGCACTGGGCGAAGAAGGACGACCCGTCCAAGCAGGCGACCGGTGTGTACACTGCCTCGTGGACGGCGCCCCAGAGAGCCGGAGTCCACTCCAACCAGTACTTCCACTATCTCGCCCAAGGCGGCGAGATCACCATCAACCAGGCCAAGCGCGGCTATGACGTCGCCGAGGATGCGGCCGGGCAGCTCATGTGGTACAATCCCTTTTACATGCGGTACGCCCCGGACGAAGACGGTAATTTCAACGGCCAAAGTGGGTACGGATACGTCTCGTTTGAGAAGTTCGTGGACGGCTGCCGATCCGTCAACGCGCAAGAACTGAAGCCCGCGGACTTGGATGCTAAGGGGCTGCCGACGCTGAGGAACACGATTGCGACAACAGCCATCCTCGAAGCTGGCCGGAGGAGTATTGACGAGAATAGGGAGGTCCGGATTGAGTGCAAGGACGGTGCTTGGAAGCTGGTCTGAGATGTCCCGACTGAGAATGTGTAGATTTTTGTGAGCAAATTCCAGGAAGCTTTCCTTGCTGTGAACAACAAACAATCATCTGAGCAGGTTGTAAAAGGCTCTCGCACTTTCTGCCTCAAGCAATCCCCCTGTCTGTGGCTTCATGGTGGTGGGTTGAAGGGCTTCAGCTGAAAAGCACAGCCTTGCCAATGAGAACTCTCCTCCCCTCATTCTGTCCCCGCTCGAATCTGCAGGTTAAAGACGAGGTTGAGTCTGTTCTTGGCTTGCATATTTGAACTTAAACGCAAGGAATGGTTCTGGCAGTCTGTCGTGGCACACACCTTCTCTTCCACCCAGCTCCTCTCACATCACTGGAATAGGGGTCTCCGAGGCTTGGAAACCCCGCAATGGCTGAGGCAGGCACGCTTGTGGGGATCATCTCGCTGGGTATCCAAGTGGCAGAGGGCTTGGTGAAGTATTACGCAGCATATAAGGGCCGAGAATCGGACACGGCCCACACAGTGAAGCGACTAACTCACCTTTTGAACGTCCTCGAGATTCTTCGCGCGCAGCTGGCCGCTCGCAAGTTCCAGGCAGATGAGCAGTCCTTGCTCAGCGCCGTTGAACGTTCGGTTGGCGACTGTGAAGAGCTCATCCACGAGCTTCAGCAAGAGACCGAGAAGTTCAACAAGGTCCCTTCAGCGGGCGTTGCGGCGGCCGCCCGTGCAACAGGCCGTCGGCTGGCCTACCCATTCCGCCAGAGCACTCTGCAGAAGCTCGATGAAGACATCGACGAGATATGCGCAAATATCACACTGGCCCTGCAGGTCCTACAACAACAGGACATTGGCAGCGTCCAGGATGAGATCCAGGACACCAAGGCTTTGCTCGAGCTGGTGAGGGCCAGCCAGGTCTCATGCGAGATCCGGGGCTGGCTGAAGGCTCCAGATGCTTCCATCAACTACAACGAGGCCTGCAAGAAGAAGCATCCGGGCACTGGGCTCTGGTTCATCAAGGGCCTCGAGTTTAATAAATGGTTGAGAACGGCAGGTTCCTTTCTGTGGCTCAGGGGGTTTGCTGGTTGCGGCAAGTCGGTGCTCTCTTCGACTATCATCCAACACACCTTGCGGCACCGACGATCAAACCCGCGCATCGGCATTACCTTCTTTTACTTTACATTCAACGATGAGTCCAAGCAAGATACTTCAGCAATGCTCCGTACGCTGATCCTGCAGCTTGTGTCCCAACTCCAGGACCAGGATGCCGCCCTCTTGCGGTTGCATCAGGACCACCATGGCGGCACGCCCCCCGACTCGGCGCTTTTGATCTGCTTCAGCAAACTGGTCGACATGTTTGACCAGGTTTACGTTGTCCTCGATGCCGTGGACGAAAGCCCCCGGCATAAGCATCGAGAGGCGCTGCTAGAGACCCTGGAGGCGATGCGACGCTGGCCGAGTCCCGGTCTGCATCTCCTCGTCACGAGCCGCGACGAGCAAGACATTCAAGAGCACCTCGACCCGCTAGATGACGAGGTGGTATCGATGAAAAACACATTGGTCGATGCCGACATCGCGTCTTTTGTCTCGGCACATCTGAAGGACAACCGCAGACTGCGCAAGTGGGAGAAGTACGGTGGCCAGATAGAACAGGCTCTTGTCAAGGGCGCGAAGGGCGTGTAAGTGACTTATCCGTGAGTCCAAGTCGAGGAATAGGATCTCAGTTCCCCTAACCATGCCAGGTTCCGCTGGGTCGAGTGCCAGTTTGCCGCCCTGGAGGCCTGTCCAGGAAGCAAGACTCGGCTGGACGCGCTTCTCGGCTCACTGCCCCGGACCCTCGACAAGACATATGAGCGTATGCTGCTAGACATTGAGGAAGAATCAGCAGATGACGCTAGGAGTATCTTGACGCTTTTGTGCGTGGCCAATAGGCCCCTGAAGGTGGAGGAGCTCATTGACGGGATTGCAGTCGAACTCGGAGACAAGCCAAGGTTCAACAGGGACAGCAGACTGATGAGCGAGGACGACATCCGCCACATCTGCCCAGGATTCATCGAAGCCGACCGGCAGTCGGGGTACAACAAGACCACAGTGCGCATCGCACACTATTCAATCCAGGAATATCTCGAGTCGGACCGGATTCTGACCAGCAGGGCGGCAAGATTCGGGGTGAAACGAGTCGATGCCAACACTGAAGTTGCCTCTATCTGTCTCACGTATTTGATGGACGGGGGACTGTGCGAGGAGGCGATAAACTACCATTTGGACCTGCATACCAAATATCCCTTTGCCGAGTACGCGGCGCACAACTGGCCGGATCACTACCACGCAGGCAACGGTCTCGATCCTCGCCTTCACCGACTCACGCTCGGGCTGTTTTGCAGTGACCCGTCTGGCCATGGCCGGTCCGCTTTTTCCAGCTGGGTCAACCTCACGGGCTGGTACCGCGCGCTACCCTACGGTTTCGCATTTCGCATCTCGCCTTTTTGTTTCGCCGCAATGCTGGGTCTCGACCCCGCCGTGCGTGCGATTGTCGAGGACTCCGCGTCTGGCCCTCGCGGCAAGGGTTACCTGGAATGGGCGATGATGGCAGCCGCCGTGTATGGCCGGGCAACCACGGTGCAGCTGTTGCTGGATCATGGTGCCGACATACGCTTTGCGACAAGCAGAGGCACTGCCCTTAATTATGCGCTAAGAACCGAGCTCAACAACATCATGGAAACCCTCTTTATTGGCGCCGACCTGGTCCGGCACCGCCCCGGCTTGGCTTCCGGCAAGGATGAGGTTGTGCGACTTCTCCTTGGGAGGGGCGCCGACATCGACCTCGGCAAGGACGAAACCCCTCTGGAAACAGCCTGCTGCTCGGGTCGAGCAGACAACGTTGCCTTCCTTCTCAATCGAGGTGCTGATGTGGAAAAGGGTGGAGGATTCAGGAGGCTGCTGGAGTGCTCCGTCATCAACAGCCATGGGTATACGGCAGTGGTGGAGCTGCTTCTCAGTCGAGGAGCCGACGTCAACGTGGGGGCGTACCGCACTCCACTGGAAGTGGCGGCATCCGGAATTCATGGTCGCATGGTGACCCTGCTCCTGGACAGGGGAGCCGACGTCCATGGCGGCAAAGAGATGACCCCGTTGGAGGCGGCATTGAGCAATGGGCGCGAGGGCATGGCGAAAATCCTCCTGGACCGAGGAGCAGACCCCAACTTGGGGTTAAAGATGAGGCCCCTAGAAGTAGCGGCGAGATGGGGGGCAATGCCGGGGGTGGCAGAGGTTATCGACCGGCTCATAGACAAGGGGGCTGATGTCAATGGGGGCCAGGAGATGACGCCGCTAGAGACGGCTGCGACTCACGGGCACGTGCATCTCGCAAAATTGCTTCTTGATCGAGGGGCAGACATCAACGGGGGGATCAAGATGACCCCGTGGCAGACAGCGAAGCGTACGGGTCATCAGGAGTTGGCGCAGTTGCTTGTTGACAGAGGGGCGCATGTTAGGGAGGACAGCGCAACGTCGCCGTCGGAAGTTGAAGAAACGCGGAAGGAGGAGAAGGAGGGCGAGAATGCTGTTGACGAATGAGGACACTCAACCCGTGGGTATTATAATTTTTGTCACAGATGGGGAGTGGGTAGAATACAAAGCCGCCTCTCGAAAACAATATCATGCCGAGCCAATTATGAGTTGAACAGTGACGGGGCCGGGAAAGGGGCGATTTCAGCGGGGTTTTTCAGGGGGGATGGAAAACCAAGGGTTAGGGTTGAACACTGCACTGATTAGACAAGTCCTCCTGGGCTCTCGGCAACGTTTGTCTGTCTCCTCATCCTAAACATTCTAAAGCTAATTGATAGCTAGCGTTCGCGTGGTTTTGGTCAAAAAGGAGACCTCTTGACCTGTTGCCACCCCGGCGATGTCCAAAAGGTTGATAAGCCCCCTTGCTGTTGCTGACGCTTTGATGGGGACCTCAAGTCCTAACTGGAGCCTTACACAAAGCCGATGTCGCTGACGCTGCTTAGCGGCTCAGCACGCAAGCCGATCTCTTTCAACCTGGACACTCTCATCAACAAACTTTCATTCTCATCAACAACTTTGATTCCCATCAGAGTGTCACGTCTCTCTCCTCAAACATCTCAAATCACACCCCTCTTTTTTTTCTCTCCTCCCTTTTCTTGGGCGTTTATTAAAAAAGGCAGCTCCAAACATGACCTCGGGCCTCAACGCCGGCCCCGAGCCGCCAGAACACAGCAGGCCTTCCAACTCACGCTCACAACCCCAGCACACTACCACCAATGAAACAACCCCCCTTCTCCGACCCCTCTCCCCCAAACCCATCTCTCCTTCCCCGTCCTCCACATCACCATCATCCATCGCCAGCAGCCGAGACGAAGATGAAGGCGAAACGGAAACCACGCTCCTCCCGCACACGGCGCTCTCCCCGGCCCGCCTCTGGCTGACCCTCTCGGCGACCTACGTCGGCGTCTTCCTCGGCGCCGTCGACAGCTCCATCATGGCCACGCTCTCGGCGCCCATCGCGAGCGAGTTCCACTCGCTGAGCCTGCTCTCGTGGCTCGCCACCGCCTACCTGATCGCCAACGCCACCTTCCAGCCGCTGTCCGGGCGCCTGACCGACATCTTTGGCCGCGGGCCGGGGCTCGTCTTCAGCAACGCCATGTTCGCGCTGGGGAACCTGGTGTGCGGGCTGGCGAGGGACGAAGGGGGGATGATTCTGGGCCGCGTGGTGGCGGGCATCGGGGGCGGGGGGCTCATGAGCATCAGCACGTTTTTGGCGTCGGACTTGGTGCCGTTGAAGAAGAGGGGCGTGGTGCAGGGGGTGGGGAATATCGCGCACGGGTGAGTGTTTGTTGTTGTTGCTGTTGCTGTTGCATGTCGGCGAATTGCGTGGTTGGTTGGAGTTGTGCTGACGATGTTTGCTTGGGGCAGGTCAGGGGCGATGCTGGGTGGTGTGTTGGGCGGGTTCATTAATGACACTTCGCCTTTGGGTTGGCGGTTGGCTTTCCTCATCCAGGTGCCCATTGTTATGGCGTCAGGGGTTCTGGTGTGGTACCTCGTCGATGTCCCGCCAAAGATCTCCAACAAGTCGCTGCTCGCGCGGATCGACTATGGCGGGGCTTTCTTGACGGTTGGGTTTCTTGTTCTGGTGCTGCTCGGCCTGAATGCGGGTGGAAATTTGGTTCCCTGGACTGACCCTCTGGTCTTGACCACCATCCCCTTGGGCGTTGCCATGCTGGGTGCCCTGGTGTGGTGGGAAAGACGGGCAATGCAGCCCATCATCCCTGTCCGCTTGCTTGTTGACCGGACCGTACTCACCGCATGCATCACCAACTTCCTCGGGTATGTCTTTCGCTTTCCGTTGGTTGCAGAGATGCTTCTGGACGTCGCTGACAGCAGACTAGCACGATGGCAGTGATGATGACCCTGTTCTATGTGCCCCTCTACCTCCAGGTGCTCGGCCACTCGGCAACCGAGGCCGGTCTCCGCATTCTGGCCTCATCGCTGGGTGTTTCCTTTACGTCCATTGGATGCGGCCTCATCATGAAGAAGACGGGCAAGTACGTCGTCCTCGGCATTGCCGTGCTCACCATGTTCACGACCGGCATGTCTCTGGTTGCGACACTGGATGACAATGCGCCGAGCTGGGTTCCATTCGTCGCCATGGCTCTGCTCGGTGCAGGCTATGGCGGAATGCTGACCGTGACGCTTCTTGCTTGCATCGCCGCTGTCGACCACACACATCAGGCCGTCATCACGTCGGCGACATATGCATTCCGCTCCGTGGGTGCAACCTTGGGCATCACCGTGGCGTCGGCCGTGTACCAGAACATCCTCAGGGCGCGGCTGTGGGATCGGTTTGGCGACTTGCCAGGCGCCGCCGACGAGATTGAGCGTATCCGCGACGACCTGAGCGAGCTGACAAGGCTGCCCGAAGGCTGGTACGAGGGTGTGATTGAGTCCTTCATGGAGGCATTCCGGGGCGTGTGGATTGTGGCTTTGACCCTGGCTGTTGCGGGCTTGATCAGCGTCTCCCTGATGAAGCAGCACAAGCTGCACTCGAACTTGGCTCGGCAGGAGGAATAGAGGCATGGGCATGGTTGATGAAGTTGACCCAGAAGTTACGTGTCGAGACTGACGAGACATTTGGATAGAAACTGGGAACAAAAAGAATAGAGGCCGCAATTCGAGGGCTCAGCGATAGGTAGACATGATATAGCTACCTTAGCGTTTATGCAGCGTTTACCACAGACAATATGGTCATCGCACACAATGTGATTGAGGCGATCCGTGGAAAACATCGAGGCGGTGAATCGTCAAGAAATTGGGACACCAATGTGCAACTTCTGACGACCACCCAGGTACCCGCCTCACAGTGAAAAACGAAGCACAACCTCAGGTTGTCGGTTTGCATCAGTGCGGCCCCATTTTCACTGACCCGGCTCAGAAACCAACCTGGAATCTCTCCATGGGAACGGGCGAGGTGCTCTGAGCAGAAACCAAGTCCCTCCATGAACCTTTTGCTAAGAGTGGTAGTCGAGAGGAATTTTTTCACATACATAAGGTAAAACCTGGTCGCACTAGCACGCGGTACTTTGCATTCACTCGGCTTGAGACTGGAGGTTTGCACCTGCCGTCTAGCACCACGGTCCCACGGGAGTCATCACGCGTGCGTCCCGTCCCTGCCTGATGTACTGCAATGTCGTGATGCAAACTAGCAGGAAGGACCGGGGTGCAGAAAGGAGAGCAACACAACACCCGGGCAGCTTCGTTCCTGTACCTTCCATTCCACTTCTTGAAAGAAAGGAATGGCAGGATGCATGGAACGCAACACGGCGTCACTGCGATTGCCAACTCAGGGTCGGCAGCCGAGACCCATCTCCAAGTCCTTGTCAAGAATTGTATTCCATTGTTTACTTGCCCCTTTTCTGTTGGCCATCACCAATTGTCGTCACGCACCCAGACTAGCAAAACAGTCAAAAGGGGGAATGGACCAGCTGAATGCACCGATGTCGATTTGCACGGAACTCCTCATTACTGCCAACACGCCATGTTATGTCCATGACCGCGTAACCAGCTACCATCCTATTGAAGCCATCCCTATGATCATGAGGAATGTTGTTTGACACTTCTGTGCAGCTACCACGCAGATGCCAGTTCAGTCGGATAGCACTACCGCCTATCCCGGTGACCAAGTGACGATGCATTGTAATAACTCCGAGTTCTCAAGCAGGAGCTGTCAGGAATATCGGCTCACAGACTTAATTTTTTTACTTCTTCTGCTGAAGCTGTAGTTAACATGCAGCTTGTAGTCCGGGTGGAAGCTCGCCATGCTGCTCATCAGCTTGTACCCGCTCGAGCGGGTATAGCGCACGAACTCGCCGCGCGCCATGCCGCCGCGCAGCCGCGCGATGCGCGCGTGGTAGTCGCCGACTTTCTTCTGGAGGGACTTGAGCTGCGCGTCGGTCGTGAAGCGGACCGTACAGGCGGCGTGCTCGGTGTCGAGCTTGCCGTCGGCAAAGTACGTCGCGAACTTGATGGTGGCTTTGCGCGTGGTGGCTGCGGCCTTGGGCGTCGGTGCCAGTTGGGGACGTTCTTGTAGGTGATGCGGGAGGTGACATCGAACATGACCCGTGGGCGGGGGGCGACAGGAAACAAGGCGCGCGAGCGACATCAGCACACAGCATCCGTGCTCTCCGCCAGTCTCACGCTCCCCGCAGGGCTCACAGGGCTATGATTCCCACGTCACAGCACAGATTCAAAGTCTGTATTAAGACCAAGACAAGGGTCCTATCTATGGATCTGTGAAGACATTAAACAAGGTAATCATACAAAAATCGAAGATAAATACAGCGCCTCCATCAACCTTCTTTCCCTCTCAGCTCCCACTCGAACGAGCGCCCATCACCAGGTGCATGGAACCTCGGGCACGTACCACGTCCAGCAAACCTTCTTGGCGGGGCAACGTTTTGTCCGAACCACGGCAAACGCGCCCGGGTTGCCCTCGAAGGCGATGCAGCGCTTTGCCCTGGTTGTGAAAGTAGAAATGGCCCCTCCTACGGTCTTTATGCCAGTCCAGGCAGAGCGACCACATACCAGGGACAGGGGGATCTTGGCAGCCGTGTTTAGGATCCACAGGATGTTGGACTCTACCGCCGAATGTCTGCCAAACTCCGTTGGAGAACTTTTCCTGCCTGGTCCAGGGGTCTGTCTCGACATCGGCTACCAGCATGTCGGCGTTGGCGAGGGAGACAAGCGCGGCGAGGGTAGCGAGGGCGGTTTGGAAATGCATGGTAAGGCTAAGTCGGGCTCTGTTAGGAAGCGCTCTGATTGATTCGGTGCTGGATCGCGCGAATACGTACAACGTGGGCGCCGGGCGAGACGCGTGTGGCAATGTTTTGTTTGTCTCGGGATGGGTGCACTGGTGAGGCCTGGACTTTGGCGGTTCTGGTGGCGGGAGATGCTGGATGTTTTATGTCCACATTCTTGTCTCTTGTTCCTGCCTGAGGTACGAAATTAAACGTCGGCGTCAAAATCAGGATTGAAGGGTGCGGCTCTACGTAACGTTAACATCTTGGCAAACAGAAGGATCAAAAGGTTCAGTGTGGCGTCGCTTGGAGATGATGGCCAAGGGACCCAGGATTTATTATGAAGGAACCCGGTATAGTATGGCAGGCATGGTGGAATCGTGTTGTGAGACAATCTTTATG
>Ga0247824_10000246_pt1 | contig 24859 bp, 51 predicted proteins | sample 13C_PalmiticAcid_FD_194412 | JGI IMG/M metagenome (GOLD analysis project Ga0247824, IMG submission 194412) | Soil microbial communities from agricultural site in Penn Yan, New York, United States - 13C_PalmiticAcid_Day48 | ecosystem: Environmental > Terrestrial > Soil > Agricultural land...
TCACGGGACTGCAGAAGAACGGTCACCTTCGCAAGCTGGACGAGTTGCGCATGGGGGCCTACGGAAAGCCTGAACACCTGTGGGAACGATCCGCCGACCCCCGCCCCTGCAAAGGAGAGGTATGAACGCCACCATCGACAACACCTGGCGACCGCATTGGTTCAGCATTGAACTTAGGCCGATGCCGAGAACTACCACGCGAACACAATGGAAGGAGTGCAACCGGTGGCGACGCATAACTCAGCGCCTACTGCGCGAGTCCATACCTACTCCGCCCGAGCTTCACTGGGGGCGCATGGAGCCGACCCCATGACCCGCACACCTATCCTATGTAGTTTTGGCTTGCATCGCTGGAAGGAGGTATATCGGCTCCGTAGGAAGTCTCCTCCGCTCGATTATGAGCCAACTAGACTAATGGCTATGATGGCTGGCATATGGGTCGCCCCAATCTTTTCGGCTGGTGCTGGTCTATGGGCTTGGCCCAAGGGGCGCAAGTGCAAGCGCTGCGGAGCGCGGAAGCCATGAAGACCCGCACACCGATGGAGATGTATCACGATCCGATGGACTTGGCGTCCTGCATCCTTTCCGTCGCCAACCGGAACGGGTCGCAGGAGGAGATTGATGGTTTCACCGAAGACTTGGAAATGGCAATGTTCGGGGAGGTCGCCGGCTGTCTAACTGCCCCTGTAGCGTCTGCCGTGACTCTATGGAAGGCAGGAAGACAGGATTCGGCCATGCTCGACATGGATGCGATTTGCGGGCTGTTCACACCGCCTGAAGACTAACCCCTTGCATCCCCCTGAGAGACCCCTGACCTGTTGCGCGATAGGGGGAGGCTATCGATAAGCGGTTAGGCAAAGAAAAGGGGAAGCCGAGGCCTCCCCAATTCCCTGTTGCAGCCACCCGCTACTAGTGGCAAGATGGTTTCCGCAGCGAGTTACCAGCTCCTGCGAAGTGGCATCGGTTGAACTAGAACCGGATGCGGGACTGAGTATACCGTCCCCACCCCTCTAAGTGTCTACCCCTCCCCTTCGCACGCCTGAATGCCCGTTGCAACGCAGCGTCCGGCGCTATATGGCCGTCCATGTGACCTACACGACGCACTGTCGGGGCGAACCCGGGAGACAGATAGGAGCCGCAAGGTGCCCTGCAATGGGCGGTCCCGGGATGCCTTTGTCCGAGCCTGAAAACTCAGGGTGAAGGCCTCTTCCTACTTCCCAATTCAATGGGGGGTAGGGGGGGCTTACCTAAGAACCGGCCATCAAATCTAGGGTGAAGATGAAAAAGAACAACAGAAAGCTAGTCCATGGGAATAGAAGCTACACATGGGTATCAGTGCTTACTTTGGTGTCGCATGAGCTTGGCTTCCCTGGCGGCAAGTACAAGGCTGGATACTTGGCTCATAAGGTCTGCGAACTGAAAGGCTGGCCTATGACAGGCGCCAGAGAGGTGCTAAAGCGGTACGCCACGGAGTTACTGGATTCCGGTAAGCGTTACGTGAAGTCTACGAAGTATGTCCCAAGGGCGGGACAATTAAAGAGAAGCGCAGATGTTCCACGACTTGGCGAGCCGCACCCTGATTACCAGCGTGATGACGGTTTCTACAAATCACTAGCGTGGCGTCAACTTCGCCTCTTGGCACTCGCAAACTGCCGTGTTTGCCAAGCGTGCGGCGCAAGACCTCCTGATGTTGTCCTGCACGTCGATCACGTCCAGCCGCGCTACAAGGCTCCGCACCTAGCTCTCTCACTGGAAAACCTGCAAGTGCTCTGTGAGGATTGCAATGTCGGAAAAGGAGCGTGGAGTAATGCGGATTTCAGACACTTCAAATCTATCTGAAATGATGGCCGGTCCCACGCAGTCCTGCGTTCTTTAGGTAAACGGGAGAGGAAGTGATGGTGTGCTGCATGTGGTGTGACAAGCCGTCCGAGTTCCTATGTGATGCGCCGATAGGATTTATTGCAGATGGCTGCACTCGCGACAAGCTTGGGAATGTCACAGGCCTGCTGGCTGGCTCACGCGCACTACGTGACGGGTACTGGACGTGCGATGCCCCCATGTGTGGCGACCACCGCAAGATGATCGGCCACATTTGCGGGGAAGACCACGACACGATTGACCGATGCCCGTATCACGTTGAACACGGTGAGCGAGAACTTAAATCAATCATCGGCTTTGAGCATGAAATGGATGGCTGGCGACGAAAGGTCCACGCGGAAATCCGCCGCAGAAGACTGGCATAGCAGCGCAACCCCGCGCATCAGGTAGAGACAGGAGGGTGGGATGAGTGAGTACAACTTCGAAGGTTTGACCCGAGCGCAAATGACGCTCCTGACCTATCAGGGCTGGTGGCAGTCGGATAAGGGGCACCGCCCGCGCCCTAACGTCAATACGGTAGAAGGACTGATGCGGCGCAACCTGCTGATTGAGCATGCGCGAGGGAATCCGCCGATCTACGAGTACGAAGTCCCCACTGACGTACACATGGCGTGGTGCGCGTACTGCTCAGTCCGCTAACCCCGCCGCCCAACCCCCTACCAACTGACCCACAACACAAGGAGAGGAAACATGGGTAGAGAGATCCGCATGGTGCCGCCGAACTGGGAGCACCCGAAAAAGTGGGAGCACAACCCGCGTAAGGGCTGGCGGGAAGTCCACATTCCTATGTATGACCGGCCATATCGTCCTGCACTGGAGGAATGGTTCGATGGCTGGCAGAAGTGGGAGCGCGGCGAGTACCCGAGTTACACCAGCGACGACTGCAAGGGCGACCCGTACTGGGAATATACCGGCGGACCGCCTCAGCCCGAATATTATCGGCCTGATTGGAAGCCGGAGGAAATGACCTGGTATCAGGTCTACCAGACGGTTAGCGAGGGGACGCCAGTAACGCCACCCTTTGCCACAAAGGAAGAACTGATCGACTACCTTGTCGAGAATGGCGACTTCTGGGATCAGGAACGACGCAAGGATGGAGATTCGATCATGCGCTGCACCCCTTGGCCGCGTGAGGAGGCGGAAGCATTCGTCAATGGTCCGGGGTGGGCTCCTTCTATGGTCATCGCTAACGGGAAGTGCATGACAGGCACCGAAGCTCTGGCGCAACAACCAACGCCGCCGCTCGGCGGGTAGGGGAGAAGGACATGGCACATGTTTGCATTCACGGCGCATCTTCGGATGACCGCAGGTACGACGGGCAATGGAATGCGCCTTTCTCGCAGTGTTCGTGCTGCGGGATTCGGTTCCCGTACATTGACAGCGGGTCATACGGTTCTAGCGGAATAACTTCTAGGACATGGCATCCAAAGGACAAGTGTGGTCGATGCGGTGGTGAACACGTTGAGGACCGCTGGCACCGTTCAAACAACAGCAGGCTTACACCATGATCTGCGAAACCCCCGACTGCGGCCAAGTAGCCCTAAGCGTGCTGACGACGACGTGTGGCCGATTCTGCCTTTGTGGATCGTGCATCGAGCAAGTCTTTGGAGTAGTGACCCAAGCGCAGGACGAGATCGGCGAGGCGTTACGGGAGACCAGCCATGCTAGTTGACTCCGAAGTCCTGATCCTGGTCCGTGAGGGTTTCAGCCTTGGAGAGATCGAGGCCCACACCGGACTGTGCCGCGAGAGATCAGATGCCATGTTCATGCGCGCGCTGGCCGAGATAGACCGCGAGGCTCGCAGGCAGCGCCACATCGAGAATTGCCGCAGGTGGAATGCGCGGAAGAGGTTGGCCGGTTTAGCGAGTGATGCGCGTTCTAGCTGATATGGAAGACAAGAGGAAAGGTTATGAGCTCAACAGACGGATTTATAGCGGCATTGGCATTCGGCGCTCTGTGTTCAGTAGCCGGATTGCTGACTGCGGCAAACATGGATATGGAAGCCGCCTATATCGAGTGGGCGTCCACTGTTTGCGATAAGAATGATGGGCTTAAGTCGCTGGATCGCACGACTGCTACGTGCAAGAACGGCGCGGAGTTCACGCTGGGTAATCGATGAGAAAGAAGCCAGAACCCAAGCGCGATTCCCCCACCTACCAGCGCACCCCGCTAGTGGTATCCAAGGACGGCAAGACGTTCTCCGTGGACGCTGCGCAGGTTGTGGATCTTTTTGCCGACTACAAGCGATGGGGCCTGCTGGATAAGGATGGGAGGGTGAAGGGTGGCTGAGATTCGCCAGAAAGATTGGCAGCAGACCGGCAACGGGAAGCTGTCGGCCAAGCAGATTCGGATGTTTAACGCTGTGTGTGGCGACCTAGAGCAAATCCACTGGCACGGCAACAAGTTGCACAAAGACGATTGGCGACACCTGTTCAGCGCTGTAGCGGCTGGGCAGAGGATGATGCCGGGATGGCACTACGGAGACGGGCGCGCACCAGGATTTATCATGCTAGGGAAATCTTCCCTGTCGCTTACGCGCTCGGAGGCATCAGACGCCATCACCATGGCAATTCAGTTGGGCGATGACCCGGAATCGCAGGGGATCAAAGCCTGTCCGGTTCGCTGGTCGAATACCGTATTGATGGGTATGGGCTTCCCTGAGGAGATAGGAAATGGTTAAGCGATATGACTGCATCACCGTCACCGAGTGGGATGATACGTTCGGGAAGATGGAAGAAGAGAAGGATGGTGAATACGTTCGTTATGAGGACTACAAGGCATTAGAAGATCGCTTGAAAGAGATCGAATCCCGTGCCTGAGGTCGTGAAGAGCATCTACTTCAGTCAGTCCGAAATACTGGACGCCATCGAGCGCCTGCATGTTCGGGATGGATGGGATGCTGACGTGACCTACGGCAATGGCGCGTTCTACAAGGGCCGCGCGGAACCGCGCCTTAAGTTCGACATTCAGCCTTTGTCCGATGGTGTCGTGCAGGCATCGTCCGTGACGGTCCCGGTGGAGTCTGCGTCGCTGTGTTCGGTGATGTTTGATCCCCCGTTCCTGACCTATGTCAGAGCGGGCCGCGACCACAAGGAAGGCAAGGTTCAGATGACGGCACGATTTGGCGGTTACTGGACATATCAGGAGCTAACGGACCACTACGGCGGCACAATCAAGGAGACTGCCAGGATCCTGGCCAAGTCCGGCGTGCTGGTCGTGAAGTGTCAAGACATAATCCACAACCACCGGATGCACTGCACGCACGCCATGGTGATCGGAATGGCGCAGGAGTCTGGGTTCAGGTTGAAGGATCTTTTCATCCTTGCCGCAAAGCATCGGATGCCAGGTCCACAGAAGGGGCAACAGAAGCATGCCCGCATCTATCACAGCTATTTTCTCGTTTTCGAGAGACTGAAATGAAATCCGAAGGACAACAAGCCGACTGGATAGCAAGGCAACGAGAGGCCGAAGCATATCGCATCGCAGCAGACACGGCCCTGCACAATCCTTGGCACGACGAGCGCGAGCGCCAGGAGCGGGCGGACTATTATCGGAATCAGGCCGAGAGGCTGGAGGCGGCGCTATGAGTTGGAAATTGATCCCTGTTCCTTTCGGTTTTGAGTGGAGGTTTTGGGTTGTATATGACCCGGGTCCAAAAACTGAGTTAACGATTGAGCAGAAGAGACAGAAAGCCAGGCAGGATGAAAGTATGGCGAACTGGAATGGTGACCTTTCATCCTTTGGGAAAAGCCTAAGTCCATATTCTTGTTGCCGCCATTCCGGGTGTAAATCATGCCAACCATGACCGCCAACATGCGAGACGTGGTAATCCGCGAAATCGGCTGCATCATTACCCTTCGCAAGTTTGGATATTACGCACCATGCGAGAAGCACCACCTCCTGACGACTGGTAGGCACGGCACTGGCAAACGGCGAGGCGAGCAGGCAACCATTGGCCTGACGCCGTATTATCATAGGGGTTACAACTACTCCGGTTTGCAGGAAACAATGTCGCGCGCGGATGCTCTGGCGTACTTCGGACCCAGCTACGCGGACAGCCCCAAGCTTTTCAGGGCTGAGTTCGGCGACGATGAAAGCCTACTTGCCGAGCAGGACCGACTAATCGCCGTATGGCGGGAGAGCTTTGTCGTATGAGGCGAGCAGCTAAGGTCGATGCGAACCATGGGAGCGTCATCAAGGCTCTTCGCGAGGCTGGGTGCTGGGTTCTAGACCTTTCGGCGATTGGGAGGGGTTGTCCCGACCTTTTGGTACATGGCCCGGTCTACCCATGGGATTTCAAGCTAGTGGAAATCAAGGACGGCTCCAAGGCTCCCAGCGCGCGGAAGCTGACCCCGGATCAGGTGACGTTCCATGCTGGTGTTCGTGGCCCAGTCCACGTAGTGAACAATGAGGCTGAAGCGTTGGCCGTGATGGGAATAAAGTGCCCCCATGGGTAAGCGCAGCAAGATCACAGTGAAATTCAAGATGGCCGTGTCGGGTCATGCGCTGCTTCAGGAGGCGTCTGCTGACACGGGGCTGTCGGTGACTGAAATCATCCTGCGGGGGCTGGAGAAAGAGCTATCCCCATGGGTCAGAAAGCGAATACAGGAGAGGGTGGATGCGACTCGCACAACTGACAGGCTACAACACGAGCGGCAAGGGGTTTTGGCATCACGTCCTTCCCGAGGGCAACGTCTGCACGACGATGGGCCGGCGGGTACTGGTGACGGCTCCGGGCGTTGAGGACTACTGGCTGGACGAGTATGGCAATGTCGAGCTTGCGCGGGTGTTCAGGGCGGTTTCCGAAGATAACGGAAATTAGCATTACGCTCTGCAATCAGGCTGGCCGGTTCTATTCGCGACTGTCGTCTAAGTAGTGTAAGCAGGGGGAATCCACCTAAGAGGGTTCCGAGATGGGCAGGAAGTCAGAGTACGAAGCCAACCGCTTGTTGGCAGATACGCCTCGCCGCAGGATCAACCGGGACTACGTGCCCACGGTGATTCCGCTGGGCGAGGTTCTGAAGGTGCTAGGTGCATTCACGGCGGGGCTGGTACTGATCGCCAATGCGGAGGGAGTATGGACGTGGTTGAGTGCTATTACGGCAAGGGTGATCGGCGGCGGGTGATTGGCTGGCTGGTTGAGGGAATTGATGGATTCCTCAGATACGTCCAGAGCGGGCCTAGAGATCCTGTCCGCATCGTATGGCCGGATGGTCGTCTATTCGACTACTACCAGGATGATGGTAGATGGGAGGCCGCATGACCAGAGACGACCTCGACAACCTGCTAAACCACCCTCTCATGCCTCCGGTGTGGACGGCTGTACGGCTGGCGTCGCATCACTTTGCGGGCATACCTGAAGTGAAATCTCTTGATGCAATCGTTACCGAGGGTTCTCAGTATTCAGCGATTGGCCGCCCAACAGATTTAGACTGGCTGAAGTCCAGCATTGAAGCGGGCGACACAGACCCTTACGGCACAAGGCGGCGCGAACTTCGGGAGCGCTGGGCCAATCAGGGCATGTACGAGAACGGCCTAGACTGGGAAGCCCCGGAGCCGCCGAGTGGGGCGGAAGGGCTGACGGTGGTAGAGATCAAGCCTGACTAGTGCTAGATTTGGATTGCCGCCGGCTTGGCGGTGACTATGCCCTGAGGGGCAGGAGATAGCATGTACGACGAGACGAATGTTCCCGGTCCTGAGTTCCGGGTCCGCCCGGTTGTCCGTTACGTGGTGACCCGGTTCTGCCATCCCTACATCGACCATTCGATCACAATACCCGACAACAATCCGGGGACCTATGTGCCTGGGGGGAGTGAGGTTCTGGCAGAAGTCCCCAGCGAGCAACGGGCCTTTGAGATCGCCGAGGCAATGAAAGCTGCTGAGGATAAGTGGCTAGGATCTTCTGAATCTATGGCGATTAGCGGCCGTCCCCCGCAGCCGCAGGGCTAGGAGTTTCCCCGCTCCGAATCCCGCCAGCCCCGAGCGCATCGGGGCGACTACCCAGGCGGCGGAACTGCCTAGTGTAGGGGCCGCGCCGGAGACGTAACCGGCGACTTAAAGTGGTGGCATTGGTGTTGGATCGGTATCTTTCGGTGACGGCCGCCCAGTCCAGCAGCCCCGTCAGGCAGCCAGTGTTACCACTTTAGGTCTTTGGACTAACGCATGCGGCTTGTCGGGCTGGAATAATTCGGCCCCGATCTCGCGAGGACAGGCCGCAGCCGTTAGTCTTTGGGATGGAATGCGCAGGCTATGCGCTAACGAGGAGATGCTTGGGGCTACGGCTATGCCTCGCCTATAAGCCGACCTCCGCGACGTGAAGCGGTGGACGGACGGCAGAAAACCAAGATACAGGGTTAATCCCTGACCATCCCGCCTTTTGATGCCCCGTAGCTCAGTGGCAGAGCATCCGGCTTTGACCCGGATGACGCAGGTTCGATTCCTGACGGGGCTGCCAACTCGTGGTAAAGTCCGCCCATACGCCCAAAGGCCCGCGCTATGGCAGTCCTAATCTCGGCAGGACACAGTAACCAGGATCCGGGAGCGGTCGCTAATGGCCGCCGCGAGGCCGAGATCGCCACGGACTTCCGGAACATCCTCGTCACCTGTCTGGCTGACTTAGGGATTCAGGCTGAGACAGACGGGAAGGACAAGGATAATCTCCCGCTGCGTGAGGCGGTGAAGCTGGCGAAGGGCAAAGATATCGCTATCGAAATCCATCTCAACGCCGCCGCCAACCCTACGGCATCCGGCGTCGAAACCCTGTCGGGCCCCGATGACATGCAGCTAGGCGCAAAATTGTGCGCCGCAGTATCCCAAGCCCTGAACATCAAGAACCGGGGCGCCAAGCCTGAAAATGCGGGCCAGCATCACAGATTGGCCTTCGTGCAGGCTGGCGGGATCATCCTAGAGCTGTTTTTCATCACGAATCCTAACGACCTAGCGGCTTACGATGGCCGTAAGTGGCCCCTAGGGCGGGCCGTGGGAAAGGTGATCGAGGATGCTTATCGTGCCTAGTTGGGTTCCAACCCTGATCGGGTCAGTTGCTCTCGCGCTGGCCTCCGGGCTTGTTGGCTGGATATGGGCGCTCTGGCGCGACCACCACGCCTTACGGGTCAAGATCGCCGAGGAATACCCCAAGAACACCGCCTTGAATGAGTTCAAGGAGGAGATTCGCCAGTTGCGTGATGTGGTGTATCGTATCGCCATGCGCCTAGAGGTTCCGGTGATTCGGAGGGATTGAGGCATGGAAGAACAGGGGGATCGGCAGGCGCTCGCAAGGGCGCTTGAGAGGTTCAACAGTACGGCTGAAAAGTTGCTCCAGGCTACCAACAGCAACACCGCGAAGATCGAAGTAAATGCAGGCGGGATCGGCGTATGGCTGGCTGCCACCTGCTGCATTGTCGTGATGGCTGTCGTCATCGTGGGATCGGTGTACATTACCCGTGAGTTCACTCGGCAAGACGTTCAGATGCAGGAGCTTCGTGACAAGGATTCAGTCCATGACGCGTGGATCCAGACCTTGAACAACAACAAACAGGACAAGAAACGATGAGCGGTGGCGCGGTTGTAATCATCATTGGTGGCGGAACCCAGCAGAATCGGACCGCTGAGACCATGGAACAGGAGGGCGGGAACCTGAAGATCCGGCTTACGCTGGAGGATGGCGAGACGCCCAGTCAGGCCCTGCGCCGCGCGGCTGACACGCTGGACGGAAGTGCTTGACGCCCTGATCCACTGGATATGCCTAAAGCTGGGGATAGCCCATGATTGAGTTCGCGCTAGGCTTCGTGACTGCTTCGGTGGTCTTCGTGTTCTTCCCGGACCTTGCGGTGATCCCTGCCGGCCTGCTGCGTAGGGCTTGGGAGGCCATCAAGCGCCGGAGCCCGAAGGAATGAGCGCCGCCGCCAAGAGTGCAGCTTGGGGAACGGTGACCGCCCTGGTTGTACTGGTGGCGGCAAATGGGGTGGCGTTCTTCGATAGCCTGCGTGCGGGCTGGGTGTTCGTCACCGAAATCACCTCCAAGATGCCCTTGGGACTTGGGTCGTTCCTACTGGCTTGGCTGCTCGGAGCATGTCTCATGGGGTTCTTGAGGCGCTGGATCCCTGAGCCATCGCGGCGGGACTACATGCACTGGCGGATGTTCTTCATTGAGATATCCTCCGCTGCGGCAGCCTTCCTTGCGTGCTGGCTTCAGACGAGGACCTTGCTAGGCATGATCCTTGGACTGACGGCCGGCCTGTCCATTTCCATGATCTACCGGGTTCTGGCGGCTATTGGCTCGGCGGCTGTCCGTAAGCTCTACGCTCAGCCGGATACCTGATGCTTTCGCTCGCAGCCATAGGCGCGGCTTTAAGGCGTATCCCGGGATGGGCCTACGTCCTTTTTATCCTTGTGGCGGCTGGTCTGTACTACGGCCATACTCGCTACAATGCCGGACAGGCCGACGTGCAGGCCAAGTGGGATGAGTCGGTAGCCGAAGCCGAGAAGGTCCGTCTAGCGACAGAGCAAGCATGGAACAAGGCTGTATGGGATCTAGCCTACGCCGCAGAACTAAAGAGGGCTGAGCGTGAACAAGAGACTGAGCGCACTATTGCTGATTTGCGTAGCGGCACTGTCCGCCTGCGCGACCGGTTCACCTGTCCCGCCGCCAAGGCCTCCGGAGCTGCCGCCAAACCTGTCCCCGAAGAATCCGGACTTCGGATCGAGGATGCGGAATTTCTTGTTCGTTTCGCCGACGAAGCCGACGCAATCGCCGACGAACGCAACCAGTGCATCGCTAGCTATAACGCCCTGAGGGCTAAGTGATGGAAGACGAGATCGTATTCACGTTTGAGGACGACGACGGCGAGGAGTACGATGTTGACTTCACGCCAGATCCCGAACTGACGGAAACCGTCCATTAGGACCGCTATGAGCCGCTTATTCAAAGGCTACTGCACCGAATACCTGAGCGCCTCCCAGGTTCAGCAGGTCCGAGTGCGCAGGTATCAGACCCGAACCCTGACCGTGGACTTCAACGGGGCCATCCCGAAAGACGAGGTTATCGAGTCGGTCCGCTGGGATTGCACCAGTCCATGGGCGACCTACATCTATGATGCGGCTGTCAGTGCGGACCAGAAGTCCTCAACCTTGAAGGTGGACTTCAACTTTGCTGGCTGGGGCGGCATCAAGGCCACGGCAACGACGGATGAAGGAACCATCTTGAATTACGAATTCTTCATTACAGTCAAGGACGCGCCCCTGTACCCGCAGGCTACCTACAATTTGGCAAACGGGCCTTATTTTGTGGTCGTGTCCGCATGAGTTGGGATAAGCGCCAACTAGCGGCTGTCGGCCTCATCCGGGCAGAAGTTCCAGATGCTCGGATATCGTTCTTCGGTGGCGGCGGCAACTGGACTTACGAAGGGGATGGCCCTAGCGTCATGGCAATTGATTACACCGATCAGCACCTAGGAGCCCCAGGCTACCTTCATGGGATCCATTGTACAGGGAAGGGATTCGACTGCTGGTTATCGGATGACGATCTGCCAGCTCCCCCGGTTTTGCCAGACAGCCAGATGCGCAAGAGTATCTATTTCTGCGCAGGTGTTGACCTGAACATCCAGATGGATCGGGAGGCTAGGGGATGGATCTGATCGCCTACCTAGAGGCAAAGCTAGTTGAGAACGACTTCGACGGCACAAGCGTCCTTTACATACCGTGTGGTATGGAAGGAACGACAACCCTGTCTGACGCCCTGATCGCCGCTTACGTGAGGCAGTACGTCCTTCAGGCGCAGGCTTCGCAGAACAGTATTCATTGATCGTGGAACAACTCGTGGAACATGACGGATTCCGTTAATCAAACTGAGCCGAAACAATGGAAGGTCGGCGACGGCACGCCTGGTCCTGGCCGGCCTAAAGGTTCGACCAACAGGGCGACTGAGCGCACGCGCAAGGCTATCGCGATGATTGCCGAGGATATGGCTGACGATTTCAGGGAATGGGTTCAGAAGACCGCCGTGACTGATCCTAAGGGGGCGGCAGATTTGTACCTGAAGGCTATCGAATACCACATCCCCAAGCTTGCTCGCACTGAGAGCCACCATTCGGTGACGGAAGAGACGCATGAGCAGTGGCTTGCCCGTCTCCGTTGATGACCAGCGATTGCGGCTAAGGGACGAACTCCCTTTCTTCGCCCGTAACTGCCTGAAGATACGGACTAAGTCCGGCAAGGTAGAGGCGTTCAGTCTCAACAAGGCGCAGGAATACATCCACTCAAAGCTTGAAGAACAGCGTGCCCGAACTGGGCGCGTTCGTGCCCTTCTCCTGAAGGGTCGTCAGCAGGGGTGTTCAACCTACGTCGGTGGCCGGTTCTACCATCGCACGTCCTGGTCTACGGGCCTGCGCACCTTCATCCTGACTCACGAGGATGCGGCCACTCAAAACCTGTTTGAGATGGTCAACCGGTACCACGAGCATGTACCGATCTATGTCCGCCCATCTACCGGGGCAGCGAATGCCAAGGAACTTTTTTTTGACAAGCTGGACAGCGGCTACAAGGTCGGTACTGCCGGCACCAAGGGTGTAGGCCGGTCCAGCACGGTCCAGTTATTCCATGGGTCAGAGGTGGCTTTCTGGCCTCATGCCGAGACCCATGCGGCCGGCATCTTGCAGGCTGTGCCGGATGAGGAAGGGACAGAGGTTATTCTTGAGACGACCGCAAACGGGATCGGCAACCTGTTCCATCAAATGTGGGGTGATGCTGAGGCTGGGCAAAGCGAATACATCGCCATCTTTGTCCCCTGGCATTGGCAGGACGAATACCGAAAGCCGGTGCCGGAAGACTTTGTGATGACCGACGAGGAGGCGGAATATCGTCGGCTCTACGATCTGGATGACGAGCAAATTGTCTGGCGACGTTACAAGATTGCCGAACTGAAAGACCCACTGCTGTTCAAGCAGGAATATCCGGCCACGGCAGCCGAAGCGTTCCAGATGACCGGGCATGACTCTTTCATCAAGCCCGAACTAGTCGCCAAGGCCAGGAAGGGAGAGGCGGCCGAATCAGGTCCGCTGGTGATCGGCTTTGACCCTGCACGCTTTGGCGATGACGGATCGGCCATGGCTCGCCGTAGGGGCCGCCGGCTTATTAAGGTTGAGCGCCGATACAAGCAGGATACGATGGAGTCTGCTGGCTGGATAAAGCAGGTAATTGACACAGAGAAGCCGGCCAAGGTCTTCATTGACGTGGGCGGGTTGGGTGCCGGTGTCTACGACCGCCTTGTAGAAATGGGTTACGGGCATATCGTCGTGGCTGTCAACTTTGGGTCGGCCCCGCTAGAGCCCCCGAAGCTGGACGAGCATGGCCGAGAACTTGGGGGCGGCCCACTGAACCGCCGCGCCGAAATGTGGATGGCCTCGCGTGACTGGCTGCAAGACGTTGCTGGCGTCCAGATCCCTGACGAGGATGGCTTGCAGGCTGACGCCTGCGGGCCTGCCTACAAGTACGACTCCAATTCCCGCGTGCAGTTGGAGAAAAAGGAAGACATGCGCAAACGTGGCGTCCGTAGTCCTGACGGCTGGGATTCTGTAGCATTGACCTTTGCTGAGCCTGTCGCTGTCGTGTGGGAAGCGCCAAAGCTGAACATTACCACCCAATTCTCCAATGACGGTTTCGGCCGTCGCGCATCGGTCCTAGAGGGCTGAAATGGAACCCATCACAAGCTATGCACACGACTGGCGAGGCAACCACTCGCTGACGTGCATCCGTTGCGGGGCGAAGACCGATATCGGTCAATGGTCAGTTAAGCCGTGCGCTAAGCACTACGAAGACCCCCGTAGCGGGTATAAGGACGAATCCTGATGGCGACCCGGAAACGCACCAAGAAGACCGAGCAGGGCAGCTTGCAGACCTATACGTCTGAGGTTGTCCCATCGTCGGCATCAAAGTCGGACTCGCGTAGCCCGTGGATGCTGTCCATGCTCCAGCGGTCTCAGGACACGTTCACCTTTGACACGGAGCAGCGCCGTCGATGCCTGGAGGACATGAAGTTCGCCTTTGTGGCTGGGCACCAGTGGGACCGTCACTTGGCCGGCAAGCGCCGGAACAAGCCCAACTACGAGTTCAACCGTATCCGCCAGTTGATCCGCCGGGTCACGGGCCAGCAGTTGAAGAACAAGCCTCAGATCAAGGTCCGCGCCGTCGAGGAAAACGACGTTGATACGGCTGAAATTTATAACGGCCTGATAAAGAACATCGAGGTACAGTCATCGGCTGAGAATGCCTATGACACGGCATTCCAATGGGCTTGTGGTGGCGGGTACGGTGTTCTGAGGGTCACGGCTGAGTACGAGTCTGACAACTCATTCGATCAGTGCTTGAAGATCGTCAACGTCATGGACCCGCTTACGGTCTGGTTTGACCCTGCGGCTCGGAAGTTCGACCGTTCGGACGCCCGTTTCGTCTTCGTTACTGAACTGATCACCAAGGAGCAGTTCAAAGAGCGGTGGCCTGACGCGGAAATGGTGGATTTCGACATCCCATCGTCCTTGGACTCCTTCGATAAGGAGTGGTTCTACAAGGACATGGTGCGAATCGCCGAGTATTGGTACATCGAGAAGGAGCCGGTGACGCTCTACCTGCTGTCCGATGGTGCGACAGTAGAAAAGGAGGAATGGGACCCGGTTCGTGACGAATGGGAGAATCCGCCCGTTGACCCGGCTACCGGCCAGCCCGCATACCAGCCAATCACGGTCAAGCAGGAGCGCGAGTCCACAAAGTCAGTGGTCTATTCGTGCCTGGTGTCTGGCCGTGGCCAGTTGGAGAGGCCCACCAAGTGGGCCGGAACCATGATCCCGATTGTCCCGCAGTGGGGCGACCTGATCAGCATCAACGGCGAGCAGATTTACTCGGGCATGACCCGGTTCGGCCGCGACGCGCAGACGGTGCACAACTTTGAATTCTCCACCATGGTTGAGGTGGTCGCCAAGCTGCCAAACAGCCCGCTGACCGCTACTCCAGCCATGATCAAAGGTCTGGAGAGCTATTACGAGCGCATGGGGTTTGACGACGCCCCGGTCCTGCTGTTCAACGTGGACCCGAACTCTCCCCAGGCTCGCCCGACCCGTGAGCCTCCCCCGATGCTGCCTGCTGCCTTGGCAAGCCTGTCGGCTATCGCAACGGACGAGTTGAAGGCCAACCTGAGCGTGTACGACGCCTCCATTGGCGCACAGGGCAACGAGTCCTCTGGCCGCGCGATCCTTGCCCGTCAGAACGAGGGCGAGATTGCGAACTTCAACTACATCGATAACCAGATCAAGGCCCTGAAGCGACTTGGCGAGATCCTGGTTGACGCCATCCCGCATATCTACGACGGCGAGCGGGCCATGCGGATTCTAGGCGAGGACAACGCCGAGAAGTACGTGGAGATCAACAAACCGATGCTTAATCAGCAGACAGGCCAAGTGGTGATCCAGCACGACCTGACGCGAGGCAAGTACGACGTGACGGTCACGGTAGGCAAGAACTTCGACACCGCCAGGATGGAGTTGGCAGAGGCTGCGCAGGCATTGGCAGGACAGCCGGGACCGTTCGGGGCACTGGGCCAGTTCATGCTCCTGAAGTCCCTCGACCTTCCCGGCATGGACGAGTACGTAAAGGCTGCCCGCAAGGTCCTAGTGTCTCAGGGCCTGCTGGAACCCAGCGATGGCGACCAGCCGCCGCAACCGCCTCCGCCAGACCCACTGATGATGACCAAGGCCGAGTTGCAGAAGGCCCAAGCCGACAAGGCCAAGGCCGAGACGGCGCAGATCATGGCCGAGACGCCATCCAACATCGAGAAGACGCAGGCGGACACGAATCGTGCGCAGGCTGACGCGCTCAGGGCTGCGGCTCAGGCGGGGAACTCGGTTGGTCAGTTTGAGCTTCCGTCGGGGTTTGCTGGGCCTTATCAGGGTGGGGCGCAGTGAGTCCGTCCTCGCAGTCCCGATGGCCTTTTACCCAGCCAGCGCAGAACGCTTTTACTTGCCGAGCTTTGTAACTACTGAGTTCTTCGTAGTCGGTCCCAGCTTTCCACCATGAGGTTTTAACTTCAGACACCGGGAATGACGACATGAGGTTGAACGTCTTGAAAGTCCCACATTCAACGCCGGGGAACTGGTCGCGAATGGCTTGTTCTAGGCGCTCAAAGTAAGGAGTTGGCTGGACTCTGTGGCCCATCGCCATCGAACGCATGATTGGGGTCAAGTCAGCAAAGAATGATGATGGGGTGATTTGTTCGGACATAAATCCTCCTGTTTCCCTGTAGTACGCAGTAACCGGCTAGGGCCGGCCATCGTTAACGTAGACAATTTTTACGGGCTGCCCTGAGCCGGGCTCAATCGCAAGATAGGAGGCAACCATTTGGGCAGGAGACGCAAAGCGGCCATCAAAAAGCATGGAGTGGAGTTGGTGCATAGTCCCTTCGCTATCAACCACTAAGACATCGGCTCTGGCCATCCATTTTCCATCCAGCGGATTAAGGCAGCGGCAGCCGCGTTCAGACACAACGAATCCTCCAGCTATCGCCAAGGCATCCCCATAGGATTTGGCGGCTTCGGCGGCTTCATCGTCGTGATAGCAGCCTGAAGGGATTTTCAGTAGCGAGTCAACTTTGTACATAGCTCCTCCCGTTTACAGCACCAACGCAGTCCTAGGCCAGAACCGGCCAACCTATTGACCACCCAACCAAAAGGTGTAGCATGACCGACGTAACCGACGTGGCGTCAACCACGGTAGCTCAACCCGAGCTGAAATCAGCTGACACTAGCGTCGTCAACAAGATCACCGCTGAAGCTGCCAAGGCAGAGCCTGTCAAGGCCGAGCCGGCAGTTGAGGCCAAGGTTGAGGAGACGGCCGTACAAGTCCCTGAAGGGGACGAGGCTGACGCACCAGATGCGGGTTCCGAGGCTGCCAAACCTGGCAAGAACTCTTGGAAGAAAAGGCTGGAAAGGGTCCGGCAGACAGCAGAAGCCGAAACCCGCGCTAATGTCCTGAAAGAGTTGATCGACCAAGGCGTCATCAAGCCGCCGAAGCCGCCGCAGGAAGCTGTGGTGGAGACGAAGGCTGAGAAGTCGCTGGAGGACTTCGACTACGATCAGGACGCTTACCTTGAGTACAAGCTAGAGCGCAAGCTAGAGCAGCGAGAGGCAAAGCAGCGCGAGGCCGAGGAACAGAAGCGTCAAGCCGAGACCGCCAAGCAGTTCGAGGCGAAGGTCAGCGAGTTTGAGCAGCGTGTGGGGGAGGGGGCGTGGCAGGAGGTTCTCGAATCTCCGATCAACCTTGATCCCGAGTTCAAGCCACTGGCGGCGATGATCGAGGGCGACGACCTTGCCTTAGACATTGCCCATCACCTCGCTTCCAACCCGGACAAGGCCGAGGAGATCATCAAGCTCTCCCCGCTGAAGATGGCGCTGGAAGTGGCGAAGATCGCCGAACAGCTAGGCGGAAAGCAGTCCGAGAAGCCTGCGCCCGTGCTTCCGAAGAAGACCACCAATGCCCCCCCGCCTCCCAAGACGGTCACGGGCTCTGGCAAGCCTTCGGTAGACGTGAACTCGCCGGATCTTACGCCAGAGCAGCGGATCGCCATGTGGAGGAAAAGGGGCTAAGTCCCTAACCCTTCTCGGAGTTTGAAATGGCTAACCAGCTACTTACCACCGACATGATCGCTGACCGCGCCCTGATGCGGTTCAGCGAGGCACTGTCGTTCACCAAGACCATCCCGCGCACCTACGATTCTTCGTTCACGACCGGCGCTCCGGCTATCGGCGACACCCTGCGCGTCCCGATCCCGCAGCATGCCGTGATCAACCACGGCCGCGTCGCCACCCCGGCCCCGATGAAGACCATCGTTCGCCCGGTGACCATTCAGGATCAGGTCAACTTCTCGATCCAGTACACCAGTGCAGAACTGGCGCTGGATATCGAAGAGTTCGACCGCCGTTATCTGTCCCAGCAGGTCGCCGACTTGGCGGTCAACGTTGAGGCTGCGGTGCAGAACCTGGCCTATCAGTCGATCCCGAACCAGACCGGCACCCCGGACGCCCAGTGGACGCAGCTTGCTTACGCCAACATCGCTCGGAAGTACATCGAGGACAACGGCGGCGGCAAGGGCACCAAGAAGATGTTGACCAACAACGCGGCGGATACGACCATCATCCCCGCGCTGGCTGGCCTGTTCAACGCCCAGCGTCAGATTGACGTGCAGTACGAAGAGGGCGTCATGGGTCGCGCGTCGGGCTTTGATTGGGTGTCCTCGACGGTTGCCCCGGTTCACACTCGCGGCTCGGCTAACGCCAGCTACGACGTGAACGGCGCGAACCAGACGGGCTCGTCCATCGCCATTGACACCGGTTCCGGCACCTTCAACGTTGGTGACATCGTGACCTTCGCGGGCAGCATTGCGGTTCACCCGCAGACCAAGCAGACGTTGGGTTACCTGCGTCAGTTCACGGTGACTGCGCCGCTAACGGGCCCCGGCAACCTGCAAATCTATCCGGCGATCACGGTCACGGGCAGTGAGCAGAACGTCACAGCCTCCCCGACTGATGGCGGCGACGTGGTGATTCAGGGCACGGCATCGGATACCTACGGCATCTCGATGGCCTACCGTCCGGAAGCCTTCTCCTTCGTGACGGTGGACCTGCCCGAACTGACCGGCTGGAAGAACAGCCGTCGCCAGTTCGAGGGCATTTCCATGCGCGTTGTGGAGGCGTCGGACGCGATCAACGACATGAACCTGACCCGCTTCGACATCATGTGGGGCTTCGGCGCGCTGCGTCCGGAGTGGGCATGCCGTATCGCCAATGACCCCGCCCTTCTGACCCCGGCCTAAGGAGATAATCCATGTCCACTCCCGCCAATCCGAACGTGGATGATCGCTCCAACACCACGTTTTTCACCGGACCGCTTGCCAATGGCACCCAGTTGACCGGCGTGCTGTACATCGACACCAGCACGCTTCCTACCGCTGACCCGGCTGTTGCAGGGCAGATTTGGTCGGATTCCGGCGTGCTGACCGTCTCGGCAGGCTAACCCACAAGGGGAGGCTTTACCCTCCCCTTTCTCTAGGAGAAGATCATGGCCGCAACCGGCAATGAAAAGCTGTATGTGTCGCAGAATGGGGGCGGTAAGGCTACGGTTTCCGCGTCTGAAGTGGCCGCGCTCGCCAATGGGTCGATTCAGGCCCCAACGGCCTCCGTGCGGGGCGGCGTGCTGCTCGGCGATGCGGTGGCAAACTGCACCGTTGCCGCTGACGGAACCTCTGCGGGCACGCAATTGAATCTGCTGCTGGCAGAGCTGAGGGCTTCTGGCGTCATTGCGGCGGCCTAAGCCATGACTACGGTCGCCGATTTCATCAAGGATACGTTGGGGACCATCCAGGTCATCAACACCACGCAGTCTGTCTCCGACAAGGACATGCAGACCGGTATCCGGTTCCTGAATCGGCTCATGACCCGGCTGGAAGCCTCTGGAATCTCGATGGGCTGGCAGAACGTCACCAGCCCGGATGACGAGCTCCCGATGCCTGCCGAGGTTGAGCTTGGCATCATGTACTCGCTGGGCATCATGCTCGCGCCTCAGTACGGCGTTGACGTGATGCCTGCGGTAGCTGCCGGCGCGCAGACCTTCATGAACGACGTGATGCGTGACCAGATGGTCGCCACGCCGATCCAGCCGATTCTTGACCTTCCGGCTCCGGACGGATGGAGCAATAGGACCATCAACGGCTCGACCTTCTATGTCGGGTGACGCATGAAAATGCAGCCGCTGGACATCGTAGACGGCACCTACAAAGACGAGGACCTTTCGTTCTCGGCGCAGGATACGTGCAACTACCTGCCAACCTCTGCTGAGCAGTCAGGCACACGCACAGCGACCATGTTGCGCACGCCGCCGGGGTTAAAGCCTGCGGTATTGATAGGGGTATTTGTCCCCGATGAGGAGCCCGAAGCCTAATGGCGATGGAGGTTGCCGGCGCAGTCCGTAACGCCTACAGCGCTGAAGGGCGGATGTTTGTCGTGGCCGGGCAGACGCTTTACCAGATCACCCCGGCCGGAGTCTCTGTTCCCCTCGGAACGGTCCCTGGCACAGGGCGTGTCTCGTTCTCGCACAACCAGATCACCAACGGAAACGAAATTCTCGTCAACAACGGGAATGCCGGCTACATTTTCAACACGGTGACTCAGGTTTTCCAGCGGATCACTGACACATCCTATCCGGGCGGTCTTCGGGCGGCGTTCCTCAATAACCGGTTCATCCAGATCGAGCCTAAGCGTCGATATGCCTTCCCGTCCGCATTGGCTGATGGGCTGAATTACAGCGCACTGGACCGTTTTACCTCCGAAGTCTCGCCGGATCTTCTGGTCGGTCAAGAGGTCAGCAACAACGAACTGGTTCTTTTCAGTACCTCGACTGGGGAGTTCTACGAAGACACTGGGGCAAATCCCGAGCCGATCCGATCCAAGCAGATCGTGATGCAGCGCGGTATGGGCGGACCTTACGCCAGCGCGACGATGGACAACACCATTTTCTTCCTTGGAGACGATGGGAGTTTCTACCGGCTGGAGGGGTATCACCCTGTTCGCATCTCAACCAAGCCCATCGAGCAGTCGATCCGTGGAAAGAACTGGTGGAACTGCTTTACGACGGTCTGGCAGGACTCAGGCTATAAAGTCTGCTACTGGACGTTCCCTGACGGCCTGACGTGGGGCTTTGATGTTTCGACGGGGAAATGGCACCGACGCGAGTCCTACGGGTTCAACCGCTGGCGAATCAACTCCCTGACCTACTGGCAGAACAAGTGGTATGGCGGTGATTTCCAAGCCGGCAAGCTCTATGAGCTTGACTGGGATTACATTCTTGAGGGAGATCAGGAGTTCGTTTCATATCGCTCGGCCGGGGTAATTTCCGATTCTCAGAATCGAGTGATCCACGAGCGCCTAGAGCTGATCGTCAATACTGGCATGGTGGAGACAGTCCCCACTACGTTCATTGATCAGCCGGAAGGGCCAGCTATCTCAGGAGACGGCCCGGATTCATTTGCTGGATCACCGTATTCCTTCTCCTACACCCTCACCCCGGGGGACTCGCCTATTGCCAGGACCGTCCTTCTTCCCGGCTCATACGTTGAGATTGGCGGAGTACAGACGCCAATCCCCTCTGAAGGGTGGGCATGGAATCAGGCCACGGCCACTATATCGGCAACAACTCCGATCACCGGAACGATGGTTCACCTTTTGCCCCGTGTGTATGACACAAACGGGCTTTATGATGACCACGAAGATGACATTCTGATCTCCAATCAGTACACCTTACTGGTGACGGGCGCGGCAATAAACCCTGGTGATCCGATGTGGGCCACAGCCTCTGCGTTGCCTATCCCAAGTTTCACGGGCATAGCACAGTCAACCGGGGCTGATATCTCCGGGGCCACGGCTCAGTATGCGGACGGGGTGTGGTGTGCGGCTAACGATACGGAGTTCAGATATTCGGATGATGACCTTGCTACGTCACAAGGAGGCGCGATTGATCTTGATGGGAGTTCGGTGTCGGCTATTTTCGGGAGTGCCGGAGGCTGGGTAATCAAGGCATCCCCCGCATTCTCGGATCTTCCTCTCGCGGATCAGCCGCCTACGGCATTTGCCAATTCAGCTCCCACAGCGCTGATGACCAACGGTATCAACACGCTAAGTGTCGCGCTTGGAGTTCGCGGGTTTAGCGTGGGGCAGTACAGTTTCGTCACGGTGCAATACAACCTCCTGAGGACGGAAGACCCTACTGGGACGTGGATAGGGGTGTGGGACCAGTACGCCACGACGGCTGCCGGGTGGGACCCTAACGGCCTGAGCATCCAGTATTTCTACGACGCCGTAGAGTGGGATGAGGAAATGTATGCCGCTGTCCGGTGGGGGTTTAACGTTGTCTCTGCCCGTTATCAGATTCGGTCCTCGCCCGGTTTCGGGACCGATTGGCAGGACGGCACCATCGTGTGGGATCAGGCTTCCGAAGGTGGCGCGCCGCTTCAGCTTGGCGTGACGGATACCAATACCCTTGTTGCTTATTGCATGGGGGCAGAAGCATCCATCCGGACAAGCGTTGATGACTTCGCCACGCTCCATCCGCTGGGAATTGGCGGCGTTTCGGTAGGGGGCGGGTCTATCGCCGAGATCTCCCCGCCGCGCAAGATGACCTGCGCTGGCCGTTATGTGTTCGTCATAGGAACGGGGGCGGATGCCAACAAGTGCGTGCAGTTCGATACGACAACGAATGAAATCGTGGACACGTACACACTCCCCATCAATAACGCAGTCAGCATCGCAGCGGGAGAGGCTCCATGAGCGACCAATATGTGCGAATGCAGTATTCCGACGACGGGGGGCACAACTGGTCCGACTGGGAAGAGGCGGCTATCGGCGAGGTCGGGCAGTACGCCAAAAAGGCAGTGTGGACCCGGCTAGGGTCTTCCTACCAGCGCGTATATCGCTGGGCCTCCTCCAGCCCCCGGAAACGCGATATTCTAGGAGCCGCAATCTCCATGAAAGGGACGATTGGGTGATGCTTAAAGATCCTGAATGCTTGGCAAGGTACGAAGAAAGCCAGCACGCATTGGCTAGGCTTTCTGCCGTCCATGAGATTCAGGAACGGATGAAGGAGCTGCCTCAGGTTCCGGGCATTTGTGGGAATGAGGGAGAACACCTGACCCATCGGTTTTCCCCTGGCATCTACACCCGGGAGCTATTCATCCCAAAGCACACCTTCGTTATCGGGAAAACCCATAAGCACAGCCACCCGGTTTTTTTCATGCAAGGGAAGTGCCGGATGTGGGACGTAGGGGCCGGGACCGACCCCGAGGACATGGAGGCCCCGAAGATTTGGGTTTCCATGGCTGGGGCAAAGCGGGTTCTGCTGACACTGGAGGATTGCATCTTTGCCACGGCCCATGCCTCAGATGAGACAGATTTGGACGCCTTGGAGGCGGAACTCATCGTTCCCGAATCCGAGGCCATGCAGTTAAGTCAATTGGCCGCACTACCAAGAATTGTATGAACGGACCCGCTGAATGCTGGGGTGTGATTCAGGAAAACGGCCTGCGGGACGATAACGGCTGCCTGACGTGGCTGGGTCACACTCAGACAAAGGGCTACGGGTTTATCCGCTGCAATGGCCGTTATCAGGTCACCATGCGGATCGTATGGCAGCACTTCAAAGGAGAAATTCCGGAAGGCGTGTCGGTGATGCATAAGTGCGATAATCGCCGCTGTTGCGAAATCTCGCACCTTCAGCTAGGGACGAATGCGGACAACATTCTGGATAAGGCGAAGAAGGGTCGGGCTAGGAAGAAGCTATACAAAGAGCAAATTCCTGAGATTAGGAAAATGCTTGAGGCTGGCATGAGTCAAACCGCAATTGCAAAGATTTACGAGGTGAATCCATCTTCGATTCACTACATCAAGTCTGGTCGTCATTGGGCGCATCACTAAGGCCCGGAGGGTAATGCCATTTCGTGGGGATACGTTGCAGTAGCAGCCGCGACCGTTATCGGTGGCGCACTCAGTGCTGACGCAGCCGGTGACGCGGCGGACGCTCAGGCACAGGGTTACGACGCGGCCACGCGAGAGCAGCGCCGCCAATTCGACATCACCCAGCAGAACCTACAGCCATGGTTGGCTGCGGGCCGCGATGCGCTGACTACTCAGCAGCGATTCCTTGGTGGGGATCAGACCGCCTTTACCCAGTCTCCCGATTACCAATGGGTATTCGATCAAGGCAGGCAGGGAGTGGAGGGCAGCGCTTCTGCCAGAGGAAACCTGTTCGGTGGCGGAACGCAGGCAGAGCTAACCCGCTACGGACAGGGAATGGCCTCGCAGGAACTGAACAACTGGTGGAATCGGTTGGCCGGCGTATCGCAGACAGGACAGAACACCGCCAACTCTCTCGGCAACTTCGGTCAGGCTTATGGTCAACAGGCAGGAAATAACGCCATAGGGTCGGGTAATGCGCGAGCATCCAGCTACCAGCAGCAGGGCCAGATCGCTAATCAGACCATCGGCCAGCTTGCCGGTCTGTGGGGTCAGTATCAGGGAGGCCGTGGGTGATGGACATTGTGGGTAATTTCCAGCGCGGTCTTGCCTTTGGTCAGGAGCAGAAAGAGCGCAAGCGCGTTGAGACTGAGCGCACCCAACTGCGCAACCTTGCCCCGCAAATCATGCAGGGCGACCCGAACGCCTACACGCAAGCCGCCGCGATCAACCCCGAGGCGGCGGGTCAATTCCAGTCGGCCGGGGATCAGCAGTACCGTCGGGTGACCAACGTCGCCAAGATGATGCGAGACGCCATCAATACGAACAACCCGACGGCGAAACAGCGGGCTTTCCAGACGATCCGGCCGTTTCTCCAGCAGATGACGGGCGGGCGTCCCGTGCCCGAGCAGTGGGATGATTCACTGTTGCCGGGGTTTGAGCAGTTTGAGAACCGCATTTCCATGGCTCAGGCGATTCCGAAGGAAATCCCCTCTGGCTTCCAGCAGTTCCAGCTTACTGCTCAGGCCGCCGGCCTTCAGCCGGGTTCCCCCGAATACCAGCAGGCAGCCCGTATTGCCTTAGGTCAAGAGGGCCGCGCGGCGTCTGGCGGATTCGGCTTCTTTGAGTTTGAGGGTGCCGACGGCCGGAAGCGCATGGGCCGGAACAACCCCCGGACTGGTCAGCGTGAGCTTTACGACGAAACGACCGGCCAATTCGTTCCGCTTGGCGGGGCTGCCGGCATGGGCGGCGTCTCTGCTGGGGCAGGGCCAACGGAAACCCGAGTCAACATTGAGGGTATTTCGCCAGAAAGGCAGCAGCAGATTGCAAACGTTGCTTCTACCATGCGAGCGGCTAGCGTGCCTGAAGATCGAATCGCGGCTTGGGTTTCCCAAGAGCTATCAACTGACCAGACTGTCAGTCGTCCGGGCGGACCTTCTGTT
>Ga0247824_10000249_pt1 | contig 24797 bp, 16 predicted proteins | sample 13C_PalmiticAcid_FD_194412 | JGI IMG/M metagenome (GOLD analysis project Ga0247824, IMG submission 194412) | Soil microbial communities from agricultural site in Penn Yan, New York, United States - 13C_PalmiticAcid_Day48 | ecosystem: Environmental > Terrestrial > Soil > Agricultural land...
CCCTCCCACTCTCCCCCCTCGACCGCCGAAACTTCTCACGCCCCGTCGCGAAGAAGGCCTCGACGATGCGGCCCGCAAACGCCCGCCCGTGCATCAGCGTCAGACACGCCTCGGCCGCCTCGCGCGTCTGGAACCGCACGCTGACGATCCCCTCCTCTTCCTCGTCGTACAGCACCACGTTGGTCACGGGCCCCAGCTTGGCGCACTCCTCGCGTATGTCCTCCTTGATGTCGAGCAGGGCGGTGGGATCGTCCTGCAGCTCGTCGAGCGTGAACATGTGCCGCAGGATGACGACGCGGTCCCATTTGCTGCCGCCCTTGACGTTGGGCCCGCCGGCGCCGGCGGCGGCGGTGGAGGGGTCGTGGAGCGCGGAGGGTTCGTCGTCGCTCCAGTCGGCGAGCTTGGCCGAGAGCTTTTGCGTCTTTTTGATGATCTTGGCTTTGTCGCCGTCGCTACGACGGCTGTCGCCGGAGGGGCGGCTGCTGGGGCCGGAACCGGGTTTTGTGGCGGTCGAGGAGGAGGAGGCGGCAGTGTCGCCGTCGTATTTGGTCTTCTTGTAGCTCGAGTCGGCGGCTTGGACGCGCATCTTGGGGGTGCTTGAGGCGCCGGCTGGAGGGAAGCGGAAGTCGGTGTCGTCGAGCAGCATGATGGCCATCTCGACGGATTGGGGCTTGAAGAAGACGATCAGGGCGTCGCCCTTGAAGTTGCCGTCGGCGTCGGCGTACATTTTGATGCGCGGCCGGCCGCTGTCGATCTCCTCGGCGATGACGCCGCACTTGCGCGAGAAGAGCTCGGCAACCTCGTCGGCGGTGGCATCGGAGGGGAGGCCCGTGACGTAGACGGCCGTGTTTTGCTTGGGCTGCGGTGGCCCGCGGTTGCCCTGTTGCCGTCGCGAGTTCTTGGAAGCGCGGTCCTTGTTGTCATAGTTGTTGTCCTGCTGGCGCGCAAACAGAAAAGTCACATCAGGCCGCTGGTCAGTCTCTCCCCGGATCTCGCGTGCGAGCCTTCGCGACTGTTCTTGTCTCTTGACTCTCTCATGTGCTGGGCTATGGTGGGAGGAGGAGGGTACGGCGGCGTGCGGGATGGCCGACGCTGCAGATGATGTGCATGTGCGCGCAGCTTACCTCGCGGTCGTTCGAGTAGTCCATCTTTCTCTTTTTGCCCTGCCGATCGCTTCCTGCATCAAGATCTGGCATCATGTATCCCCTCTGCTGCTCCTCGATCAAGGCTTCGTCCAGCATGGGGATCCAGCGCTTCAGCCCTTCGTCAAATTCGTACTCGGTCCCATCGTCTTGCACGGCGATGTATTTGTTGTCGAGTTTGGAATACGAAATGCGCTCATCATGATCAAACTCCTCTGGGTTGGTCGGAAACGACCAGTACTCGGCTTCTGCTGCCATGGTGTTGGAAGCGGATCTCAAAAGGCGATGGGTGAAGAGTTGCCAGAATCGGATTCAAGAGAAATTGGGGAAGCTTTTGGGAGCTGTCAAGAGAGAAAATGACGTTGCGCAGTCCCCGCAACCCGCAAGGTACCGGCTTGGCATCAACTTCCTGGCCATGTCGCATTACACGTGTATGTACATATTACGCGTAACAACAATACACCTTCGAATCAAGAAGATGACTCGATGGGCGAACAAGACAAGTATGTACGGTGGGTGCGATATCGCATGAGCCTTGATAATCATCAGAGAGCGAGTTCTTCAACGGGGCCGAGGCCCCATGCTTCGTCTTTGCACGCGTGCCTTGCAGCTTGAGGGGCTATAAATAGTTGCACAACACGAGAGCACTCCGAAGCACACTTCATTCTCGTCTGGGGTCAGTCGACCGTTACTTCTTCTCCACCGTCTTCTTGACGCCCTCCACGAATGCCTCAACGGCATCGCCGCCGCCCAGGGGCACGGTGCCACCCCTGACGAGGCCCCCATTCTCCAACTGGATGCCCAGAGCCTCGGAGATGCTCGGCAGACCGCCATCCCTGAGCGCAACTGTCAGGCTCGCCAGGCTCTGGCTGAACTGCGGACTCCGAAGCACCTTCTTGAGCAGCGCGCGCTTCTGTGTTGAGCTCATGGCTTGCTTCGCCGCCTCGACAGACTCCGCGCCGGGCTCTCTCTCAATGGCATCTCCGTTTTCTCCCTGCTGAGCCAAGACCAGCACTGTCGGAGGCAGGAAACTGAGGAGGTTATCGATGTATTCGTCGGTGGCCGAGTCGAGCATGGGGATCGTCGTGGGCGGGTCGAGGAGGTCGCTCAATAGGGGGTAGGCCTTGCCTTCAGCCTGAGGCTGGCTGTTCCCAAACCCTGGGGCGCCCTTGAGGGAGTCGAGGAAGTTGCGCACCGCAACGGCGGCGGCATCGTTGCTCGCCCTGCCAACGGAATTAGCACATGTGCAGCCATCTGAGATTGAGCAAGCAAATGAGACAATGCCGGGTTTCTCATTTTTCTTCTCCGCCGTCTGCTTGCTGGCGGATCTCTAGGATGTACATGCTATCTGCCAGGATGCCCGATGCTATGCGCCAGATCCAGCTCCTTTCCCAGCAGAAACAACAACCATAGTACGTGAAACAAAAGGCAACCGAGCGCCGTGTCAAGTTGGGAAAGAGTCACCTACGCTCGCGCCCCATCGGCTCCTCCTTCTCTGGAATCCTCGCCCTCCTGCCTGAAATCGCCGCCAGTCGCGTCCGGACCAGCACCCCCATCACCGCCGCGGTGATGCGAATGCGGATCGCTGTGGCCCTCAACATCCTCCATTGTCTCGTCGTCGTCCGCATCGCGCCGGCTGTCGTCGGTGTTGTTGCGGACCGAGGCCAACTCCTGATTCACATCCACCTCTTCGCCCTGCAAGAGCCGGTCGACGATGTCTCCGATCTTCAGATCCCTCGGGCTGAGCCAAGCCGGGTCGCCGCTGCGGCCCTGGGGCTTCGACTGGAGCCAGAACAGGTGCCTCTGCGAGGACGAGGCGAACTTGAGGACGAAGATGCGGCCGTTGGTCTTGGAGGAAGCGTGGGTCGGCGAGCGGGTGTCGTATGGAACAAAATTGCCGTCTGTCGGCACCATGACTAGGTCAAGGTCGGGCTCGTCGAGGGGCGCGGACCGGGGGCGCCAGCAGAAGTGGATGAGATCTGTTGCACAGTCAGCCTGCGGGTTGTCGAAGTACTGCGCAAAGGCGCTGGGTGGCTTGCAGCCATACCATCCTCGGAGTAGAGGTAGATATAGCCGGGTGTCGGCTGGGCCTTGATCTTGAAGGGCTTCGAGGATTGCTGGTCTGCAGTCAGCAGGCGAGAAACAGAGGGGCGAGGGGCACGAGGAAGTGAGACTGACATCGACATCGCATATGCCCGCCTTGAAGGTGATGATTGGTGCTGTTGACATGGTTGCAGCTTGTGCAAGGCTCGCAATTGTGAGTGTGCTGCCGGGTTTACGGAACAGGTCGAGCGAAAGGAAGCGGATGTATTTCTGGGGATGGGCGGCGAAGTTGGGTGTTGGGTGTTTGAAGCTTCACGGCATGGTCACTGCAGCTCCCTGGCAGGCTGCCGTTGACGTGGGCAGCTCTGGGCAACTAGCATTACAGTGTAGACACTGTACAAGAACTGTGGACTTAGTCCATGGGAAGATGGCCAACCGAAGAATTGAAGGATCTCATCCATGGGAATCTGCTATAATGTGCTTCTGACAACACCGCTTCGCTGCCCAGTATTTGGAATGCCTCGGGGCTACGCTGGCAGAGGGTTACTCAACTGTTGTGCAGCACTGGCCTGACTCGCTGAGCGGCCGTTTCGTATTCAGTGAGGGAGGGTCGGTCGTATTTAGTACTGTGCAGCTGTCCTTTCTCACCCCAACAACCCATCACCTAACCCACTCCCGACCATTCTTCGCACCCGTGAAGTGACGCTTTCCGAGTTGAAGGAGCCCATCTTCCATTGTGGTTGCACCGCTTGCCGGCTGATTGTTGGTGCGAAACCGCGAAGCCAGGACTCAACCTCGAGGACGCATTGGCAGATCTATGGGTCGGCTGTCCTGATCCATCCTCGACGAACCCATGGCGCGTCCCATGGGGTCGGTTCGTCTCAAGAAGGCGAGCCCGGTGACTCTCGCCGTCGGCGCTGCCCTTTGCATCTTCATTCTGTACTTCTTAATAGGCTCCTCTGCCCCCGACTTTTCCGCCTCTCGAAAGGCCACTGCCGCATCCCACCCGCTCTCGCCGCCGACCTCTCCCTTCCGCAAAACGACCAGCGGCGGCAAGTTGAAGGCGCCCCCCGTCGCCCACTACAACCTCAACGATGTCTCGACCACGTCTCAACCGCTTGAGAACCGCGAGAATATCCTGCTTCTCACCCCGATGGCTCGCTTCTACCCCGCCTACTGGGACAACCTCCTTCGCCTTGACTACCCCCACGAACTGATCACGCTCGGCTTCATCCTGCCCAGGACAAAGGAGGGCAACGATGCGACAAAGGAACTGCAAAAGAAGATTACCAAGACACAAAAATACGGACCAGAGAAGGACAGGTTCAAGAGCATCATCATCCTGCGCGAGGACATGGATTCGCCCCTCTCGTCGCAGGACGAGGGCGAGCGCCACAAGATGGAAAACCAGAGGATCCGGCGGGCAGCCATGGCCAAGGCCCGCAACTCTCTCGTCTTTACGACCCTCGGCCCGTCGACATCGTGGATCCTGTGGCTTGATGCCGATGTCATCGAGACTCCCCCAACCATCATCCAAGACCTTGCCCGCCATGACCAGGCCATCATCGCACCGAACTGCTTCCAGCGCTACTGGAACGCAGAGAAGAAGGAGATGGACGAGCGCCCTTACGATTTTAACAACTGGCAAGACAGCCCCACCGCGCTGGATCTTGCCAAGTCGATGGGTCCGGATGATATCCTGCTGGAGGGTTATTCGGAGATGGCAACGTTCCGGACGCTGATGGCCTACCTGGCCACTGACGACGGGCTCCTCCATGAAGAGATTCCCTTGGACGGCGTCGGTGGTGCAGCACTCCTGGTCAAGGCCGACGTCCATCGGGACGGTGCCATGTTTCCGCCCTTCGCCTTCTACCATTTGATTGAGACGGAGGGTTTTGCAAAGATGGCCAAGAGGTTAGGTTGGCAACCATTCGGTCTGCCAAACTACAAGGTAGCTTCTCCCTATCATTTATGGATCTTGGCCGCGGTGCTAATAATACCCAGGTCTATCACTACAACGAGTAGGATACTGCGGCTACCGTCTATTAACTGTTTCTCCGCCCGACGATGGGAGACCAGCAGGTTCCCAATCAACGGATACTCGAGATTAGGGATTCTCTCTCGTTCTCGCACCATAGCCACCACGCCCCTCGCAGGCTTTGGGACTCGGCGAAGTACCATGGATTTGAAATCTCCGGCCTTGGGTGGGTTGCACCGGCCTTGCCTTGGCCCTCACTCACGACGGTTGCACACCTTGTTGAGCAGCGCCAGGGTTGGTCAGACAGCCCAAAGGGCTCTGCTTTAAACTTGTACAATAATACAGTGTACCACCATCGGTGGCTACCGGCGCACGCGTGGCGGTCAGATTTTTTGTTTTTTGGTTGGACTTTACGGGCAGGTACTGGGTCACTGCTCGCTGGCAGATCGCCCCTGATCGGGGCACAAGCATGGCGTTTTGAGAGCATAGAAGGGTTTTGGAAGAAATGGGTATCATTGTTCCGCATCATTTCTAAGCAAAACCCGGCCTCGCGGTCCTGATGTCGCTGCAGACAGTCCTCGAGCCGGTGTATCCAGCCCGACTCCGGCTTGTCCCCCCTAGCCCTCTTGATGATTAAATAGTTGTATATGCGAAGAGTTTGCCAGCAATGCCCAATGCCACCGATCTTACCAAGCCGGGAGAAACGCACTCCAACCCTGATTACACCCCCTCATCCCTCATATCCCTTCCCCCCTTACTTCCCCTCAAACCTCTCCTCCTCTGCCCACAACTCCACCAGTCTCCTCGCCCCCAGCGCATCCCCCTCCCGCAGCAGCGCCGCAATGTCCACGTTGAGCGGCGAGTCCACCCCGGGCGCGCCGAGCAGCATGCGGATCGCGCGCACGCACTCGAGCACGCTGTACGCGGGCGTCCACGCGTCCTTGAGCAGGTCCAGACAGATCTCGCCGTTCTGCAGGTTCACGTTGGCGTGCACGATGGGCGTGGCAAAGGCGATTTGCGGCGGCTGGAGCGGGTAGGTCGCGGGGACGGTGATGCGGAGGAGCCAGCGGCCGTCTGTGTGGTCATTGCAACCGGCATCATGTTAGCTACTCGCTCCCTTGACTTGAAAGGGGGAACAGGGGGAAAGAGGAGGGAGGGAAACGCACTCTCGTAGCCGTGCCCGACCCCGCGGCCGTTGATCACGGCCTCCCAGCTGAGCAGCTCCTCGTCGCTGACGGGGCCGAGGCGCTCGATGCCCTGTTCGCCGGCCGACTCGGTGTTGTTCCAGGTGTCGAGCTCTTTCATCAGACGCCGCATGGCGCTGCGCGGGAGGGAGCTGGGAGCCATCGCGGGTCCCGATTTCGGCTCCTCGCTGGCTCACGAGGGGCGGGTCAAGCACACGGGAGGGAGGCTCGAGGTAGGCGGGCAGGTCGAGCGGACGCGGGACGAGGTGTCTCGGCTTTGTCTGATGCTCTGGGTTCCAGGGGGCTTGTGTAGTCTGACACGTTACTCTTCGAGGTCTGAAAGTCGCGTAGGGTTGAATGATCAAAGAAACCACGAGATGAAGTGCCTCTTCACATTCAGCCGCGCACTTGCGATCTTGGAATGTCCGGATTGGACGCGTTAGACGAGCCGCGCCTTGCCGAGGCTTTAGGCCCGGCAGGCACAATGTGGGGCACGGCACCGAGACTCAAAAGGCCACGGAAAAGGGGACATGTCACATTGGAAACAGCACACAACGACGGTGGGCATGCAAAGATAAAAGACACATGTCGACCTCGATTTCTTATTGCTTCGGGGACAGCGCCCTCTACCGCATGGCACGACATATGTACAATGATATGTCCAGAGAATCAGAATCATCGCCACCTGTGAATCATATGTCCCGTCTCCATCATACCTAAAAAAAAAAACCCCAGCTGCCGTCAAAACCGAAGCGCACTCTGGCAGTTGAGATGGCCGTCCCTGATCTCATGTAACCTTGCTCCTGATGCTGCCGTAAAAAACGCCGAAACCTTCACCATTAACCCCGCCCCTGCCCCTCCGTAATCCTACAAACCTAACGACGACTCCCATAACTCAAGCACAGCGACCAAGCGACAGCAGGAAGTGACGTCTCTCAAACCGTTTTCTCGTCCTTGGACTTCCAGAACTGCATCATCCGGCTCAGTCGCTTGGTTTTGCTGCCCTTCCCCTTCTTCTCCGGCTCGCTATCCATTGGAACTTCAATCGACAGCTTGCTCCGTTCCCCATGTGAACTGTTGATGAGGCGGCTCAAACTTGCCAAGCTTGAACGCCGTCGCCCAAACGCAGTCGACGTAAACGACGCTGGCCTTGGCTGATCGCTCAGCGGCGGGTGCCTCGCTTGCGGGTGCTGTGCAAAAAGGCTCTCCCTTGTCATGGTCGAGTTGCTGCTCGTCAGGGATGGAATGTCATCGACCGATATCCGGACTTCCGGACCTGGTTCGCCCATAAGCAGCGACTGGAAATTATCCTCAGTAATTGACGAGGGCGCTGTCGAGATGCACTGCGCGTCGTAAGACATTGGCGACCGCGGAGAGGGAAACGCCGAGGATTGGGTCATTGACCAAGGGCTGACGGGACCCAGCGACGCTGTGGGAAGGTGGAGCGGGCTGAGGTCGACAGGGGCCAAGTCTTTGGGCCGGAAGACATGGCGGGGAGAAGGCGTTGCCGAGTCGGAATTGGCGTTGCTTGGAGAGGATCCCGGTAGCCCGTTCAAATACGGAGGTGTTGGTTCACCAAGAACCTCCTCGTCGCAATCCGAGACCAGGGGCTGGTCCGAAACTGAACTCGTCGCCTTCGAAATGTTGTCATCTTCGCAGCCAGTGTTCTGGCTCGGGGGTGCTGGCGGCAACACAGAGCTCTCTGCCTGGTCAAGGTTCTCGCAGGCATCTTGCAAGTCCTCCTCGGACGGCGCGACGCTCTCGGGCTTCTCTGCAATGGAGGTCCCTGCGGCAGGTGTTGATGCGCCAGTCGAGGAGCCGGTCGAGTCCTCTTCCTCCTCGTCCTCCTCAAAAACGTCGGCCATGTCTGAACTGCTCCCAAAACGCAGGAAGCCAAAGCGCCCGGCTTCAAAGGGAACCAGCTCCGGTGCGCTTTCAGCCCGCCTATGGACATAGTGCATACCGGGTCCAGAGAACCGGCTCATACCTGCAGCGCTGTGCAGCTGCTTCTTGACAAGGCCTCCGGCCTTCTGTGCAGCCTCCCATTCGGGATTACGCGGCAACGGGGTGTTGAAAGGACCCAAAGCCGCGTCCAAGTCAATCATTTGGTAGGACGCATCTTCGTCTGGGCCTCGGGTGGACTTTGGGAAAGTCCACGTTTCCCAGTCCTCATTCTCAGGTGACTGGGCCGACGCGAAGGCGGGTTTGACAGGCTCCGGATCCAAAGACATTTGCAAAGCGCCGTCGTCCACCTCATCATCCAGCTCAAGATGGCGCGGCGGAGGTGGGGTCGGGGCTCTTCGTTTTTGCTTGCCATGGCGATGTTTGCCTTTGCGAGACAGGATCGATCCTGCCCAGGTCTTGACCTTCTTTTGCTTCTTGCTTCTTTTCTTGCCAGCGGGCTTCACAGTCTCCGAGTCATCCCCACATACCGGTGGAACAACCTCCACTGCACGTTCCGACGAGTTGCGTTCCGTCACGCTTAGATGCGAAAGCGTGGAACGGGGACTGTCGGGCTGTGGCCGTGTAGGGGAGCCTGCAGCGAAAGGGTCTAGGCTAAAGAACGACCATTTCTTCGAAGACCGCGTCGGGCTTGGGGTGGCCGGGCTGAGTGGAAGAGCAGGGGGTAGCGAGCCCAGGAGGGGTATAGATCCTCTCCTTCTCGGGGAGCGAAGGGCCGGTTCCTGTTCCTGTGCGCTCTGTGTCCGTTCCATGACCGCCCCTGCAGTGCTGGGCCGGCTGTCACTAAGCTTCTGGGTGGAGGTGGGACCCAAAAACGGGTTCATGTCTCGATCCGCATTCGTGACAGAAATGACAGATGAGATACTCCCTGAGACAGAATGACCAGGGCGGACGGTGCTGGAGGTATCGGTGGAGACGAGGGATAACGGTCTCGGAATGTACTCCAGCGTATCAGAGAATCCGACCCTGTTTCGCGCTGCAGGCTTAGGCGACTGCTCAAGCTGCACGGCAGGTGCTGGCGGGTTGCTGGGCTCAGCAGACAAAGGTTCTGTCGCAGAGGAAGGTGTCGCCTTTTCCGTTTCGGCGGAAGCGCCAAAAACTGGGAAGGCCTGGCCGACTGGTCGCTCGGCAACTGCTGGGCTCGACGGGGCACTGTTCCCCCTCACACTGGGATTGGAGGGCGGGACAATGATCGAGGACAGATCATGGCTTGAGATAGCAGCAGACCGACGATGAGCGTGCCCTCTGCGAGGTCTGGTCGGTTGAAGCAAGGGCGACGCCATTCCGCTTTCGGACTTGGTTGGGCTACTGTTCAGAACAGTGATGGCTTCGCCGTCCCGGATGCTGCCTCCGACAAACTCGCTACCGCCCCTGCGGTGTCCGTGGCCGGTAGGTCGAGTGGGAAGCAGTCGTGGGGAGGTTGGCGCAGACGGCGACTGCGGGGGGCTCAGAAACATGTTCTCCGGGCCCGGAGTTGGCGGCAAGGAGGCACCGGGGTTGAAGGAAAAGGCCGGGAGCGCTGGCGACCGAACGGCGGGCCTTTCATCGCCCACGATTGCTGGCGCCGCCGAGCTACGAGGCTCTATCGCAGATCGCGGTCGTCTGCCGGTGGCTCTGGAGAGCGAAGACGGTGCCGAGGAGGACGATGGCCGGGCAGGGAAGACGAACGGCGGGTTCGGAGGAGGCGGATTCGATCGCGGCGACGCCTGGGGATTAGAGAGAAGCGCATGTGAGGATGCCATGTCGCTCAGATTCGGACTCGTCGAAAAATTCAGCGCTGCGCCATGCTCGACGCAGTCCGGCGACGGAGGGTCGATCATCATGTCGGGGCCGATCGTTGCCATGTTTCCAAGCCGCTCTGCGGCACCAGAACCGATTGGCAACTTAGTGGAATGCCAGCGACATGGAAATATCGAGTATAAAGGGCCCTGGCGGAAAGACCTGCAGCAGTCTGCGATCTGGTGCCAGGTCGGGAAAAAGGTCGTGGCTCAGCCGGAGTGGTGGTGAGAATTAAATGATTAAAAGCAATTGCAGTCTCGGATCTGGACCTCGTTAGCAACGGCCGAATGAGCCGAGACTGAAAACACAGCAATGAAAATCGGGTGCCAGGCGATCCGCGACACCCAAGTATTTCAAGCCAAGTTGACGGTAGCAATGGGCATCTCAACGCACCATTTGATGGTCGAAGTCCGGCGGCTGCAAAAGACCTGGAAACAACAGCGACAAAATTACGCAGCTCGGGGCTGTTCCCAGACGAATCCAACGGTTTGTATCAAAGGAGTGGACGGCCAGACCACAGCAAATCTCTCGATTTGCCGTTGGAATGAACCAAGGGTGCCGGGCAGTCGACAAACTGAGGGCGGTGGTGATGGAGGTGAGTGTGCAGTGCGGGAGGAAATGAAGGATGAACGGGGAACTCCCACAAGTTGGGGTGGCCTTTGCTTTGGCGGGCGGGATTCAATTGCGGACTGTGTGGGCTTCAATCTACACTGTAAGGCACCCCTGTAAATTTGAACGGGGGAGGTGTGGGTGGGTCACCATCGCTTGAGCCGAAAGCAGCAAGCTCGCTGCTCCGGTTTCCCTTTTGGAGCCCAAGTCCATCGCACACTGAAGTTCGACACTGAGAGTTCAACACAGTCCTTCGAGTTGCGGCCAGCGACTCCGAGAGACACACTCTCAAGATCTTGTCAGACCCAACCCCAACCCGAAGTTGTTACACTGAAAGTGTGCCGTGGGACTCCGTCAACCGAAAAGCGCGTGGCTTTTAATCTTCGGCACACCTGCGCCGGACACTGTCCCTTCAACTTCCCTGATTAAGTAGGTAGGGATGGGCCATTGCCGATGCGACATCACCGTCACAGTGAGGGGTGTTCACGAGAGGAACCGACGCTGGTCGGTGGAATGGCCAGCCCAATTTCGCATTCACACTCAGGCGTCGGGCGGTCAGGATTCGAATAGTGATTATTCCGACTTCCAAGTTCATTTCACTGTCACTGTGCACGCGGTCTGTTGCAATGCGAGGCTGCGCCTCAGTTAACTAACGCCAATTTGGCCACGTTCCAGAGACAGTGCTGACACTGGGCTCTGTGTTGCCCCTGGCGCGCGTCAGGGGTTCGATGCAACTCCACCGTAACGAATCCTTCCAGCGCTGGTCCGCGCTAGGATTCCGATTCTGGGGAGGGGAGGCCAGAATCAGCCCTCGTTAATCGGCTATCATTTGGGCTTGCGGGGCTTGAAGTTGGCGTCGCTTTGCCGAGTTACATCTCGCCTGCTATCGCAGTTTAGATACACAGATGGGAGGACGCGAGAGACTGCGGTCTCCAAGAGACAGCCCGGCAGTTCTAGGTACAAAACATTCACGACCAGATAAGAGAGACGGGATGAGATGACCCTGGAATGGATGCTTCTGAAGAGCCTTCGGTGAGTTGAGCCCAGCGATGCACACCATCTGCGTGTGCTTGTCGCTGGACGGCTGGGCGCTGCAGCTCCCTTGAACGTGCAGCCCGCCACTGCGAAATCGATCGAATCAGGGCTCCGAAACAGCCACACCAACAAGGGCGCACGGACAATGGTGCATGGAACCAGGAACAGTTCAGCCGAACTCGACGCTGTGAAAAGGGACCTCAGTTGCGTCTCCGTGTGACTTGCAGAGGTCCATTGCCATGGCAACTCGTTCTTCAAACCAGCGTCCTCTGCTGTGTATTCAGCGACATGCTGCTTGTGACAGCAAAGACCCCGTTGGGAGTCACCGAAGTTTACTGGCTACGGAAGTTACGGAAATCTAAAGGGAGGCACTCGGCGGGCAATGACGACGCTCATTTCCGGACCAAATCTCGTCCATTCATGCTGCGCGGATTCCACACCAAATCATCGTATTGACCATGCCTGTGGGAACCTGTCTCCTCCCAATTGCCCACACCTTACGTACGTCTATCAAAGTGACGTTTGGAGTTGCCACCGATGCATGGTTTAAGTTGTCAGAAGCCGTAGAGGCCGACTCGGCCAGTCTCGTCAGAAAGCTCGAACTAGCCCGCGCAACCCTTCCCGCCAAGCGGCATAACTGGCCAGCCAGGAACACGGCCGACTACCATCCTTGAGTCCGTAGCACTGATGATGTAAAATACATCCAAACAAGAGGCCATTGCGGACCTGCAGTTCAGCTAGCAAAAACGATATCACAAGAGAACCAGTCTCTTGTCAAGCTGTGTTCCCATGGAGTTACTTTTTGATTGACATGTCAATGAGTTGATGCGAGTAGAGCACACCCTAAAATGCAAAATGCGAGTCTCATACAAGCGGGAAATGAAGATGCGGACAAGGTGGGTATAACTTGAGGATGAACTTGGATCTGCTGATGTTTCTCCAACTTCAAGGTTGTCAAAATCAGAGTTAGGCAAGGCGGTTGTCAATTGGTTGTCAACGCGGAACTTGAAGGCTACACGACCACTTCTTACAAGGAAACCCCGATGACAGCTTATCGTGGCTAAATATCCCTTCAGTCGTAGAACAAGTACCGTGAGTTCAACTCTTGTTCGTGTTACCTACATGAATCATTTTCTCCGCGCAACAGATACCTTGGGATGTTACCTTGGGATGTTCCCCATCTTAGGTCGTGGGCTTCTTGTCTCTCTGGCTCTCAGTTCAGTAACTATTCAGACAGTGTGGAGAAACTTGGGTTTGAGAAACTGGAACCCCCACTCGATCCTGGCGGCTGCAAGCCAATTATCACACACACCGCTTTCCGGGTCTGTCCCGCAGCCCAAATTCTGCCGCCCAAATTCTCGGGCTTGCAGCTGGTGGTCCTGATTTTCCTTGACGGCTGGCTCAGAGACGCACCACACTCACCGCACTCACGAAGCATACCATGTCGTCAACAGCAGTCGAAGGTGTGCCAGCGCAGGAGGGGGCTACTTCCGCAAAGAACTTGGGGATGCGGAAAAATGGTATGGCTGTCTCTGCCTTGATCTTCGCTGCAGTTCACTTCTAATGCACTTTCCCAGGCAAGCAATGGCATGCCCCCAAGAAGGCCTTCCGCCCAGGATCGGGTTTGACATCATACGAGCAGAGGGCCAAGACCAGAGTTGCGCAAGCAGCTGTGAAGGCCAAGGAGAAGGAGTTGAAGGAGGAGAAGGAGGCAGAGCGTCAGGTGCGCAGCGCAGCCACCAACGGCGGGCGAACTTTGGACCAGGGAATGCTAACTATCGTGCTCACAGAGGCGGATTCAAGCCATTAAGGAGAAGCGAGCGGCGAAGGAAGAAAAGGAACGGTACGAGCTGCTGGCGGCGAAGATGCACAAGAAGAGGCTCGACAGGTTGAAACGCAAGGAGAAGCGCAACAAGCTGCTCAACTCATGATTTGGATGATACGCGCGCCATCTATCAGCTCGTTACGACATACGATACCCCTTCGCACGGCCCAGTTAGCAGAACACTCCGCATGCGTTCCATAATACCGCTCCCGAGCAGGAGTATGGCCAAGAACGGCTGCTGGGAGTGAGGCAGGAGCGGCGGCGGGTTGGTTCAGTCATGGATCTGTTTGCAAATCTTTACCCTCTCATGGCAGCGATGGGAAACAAAAAGGAGCGCCAACCGAACACAAGAAAGGGCATGGCAAGCTCCCCATCGGTAGACCTGGTCGGCCCTGCATGTCGGGGGCAGTGAACTATTTCGGGTCGGGGGCCAAAACGGACTATCTGAGCAAAACAGATATGCATATACATGTGAGGGTAGACAGCATACCGAACACATATTTACATGTCGGAAGCTGGATGGGCTGCGAGTGTTCTTGGCAATATTTATCTCGCCTACCGTTGTTAGTTGTGTCAGGTTGCGAAGCGAAGCCGTGGCTGAAATCACATGGATGTTTCAATGGCGCCAACCAGCTTGTTGCCCCACCCCTCCCTCGGCGTGGTGGGCGGTCTCCTGACTTGCCTTTCCCAACCCACCACCTCAGAATCAAGCCTCTAGTGTCATTGTGCGACTCGCCGCCAGCCCGATTCCACTCAACTAGCCAGAAACCGGAGGACCATGTCCCAAAATGGCGGCGATGCATCCAAAGCGTCGTCGCCAGGGCGCCCGCGGCATCAGATAAAGCGGTCCATCTCCGAGATCTCGTCGCCCATCCGCCTGCACCGCCATCAGTCGTATCGCGCAACCAGAGACATCGAACGAGATTCGCGCACTCCGACCGCGCAGTCGGCATTTCCACACTTGCAGGGCAGGCGCTCGTTTGAATGGTCACGGTCCGAGGGAGTGACGCCAAACCTCACACCGAGCGCCAGCAGACGGACGAGCATTTTCTATGCCTCGGCGGACGAAGTGATGATGCCCGCGATCAAGGCGCCAAACGAAAACGGGCCGGTCAATGGACTTACCAAGGAACAACAAAAGGCCGCTGCCCGAGAGAGGTTGGCTGACCATCTTTCTTCCGTCGTCCGAGTTGCGCGCTGACCGCCGCCCGCAGTGGCCTACAACGATCGCTCGCCGAACTCGAGACATTTGCCAGCGCGACAACAAAGCAGCTCGACGACACGTATTACTCGGTTCTCGAAAAGCTCAGCGCATTGCAGAGCACGGTCGCCGCACTGAAGGAGCTCGCCGAACAATCCAGCCAGCTGAACAACAGCTTCAGCTCCGAGGCCGACGAGTTGGTCACAGATGTCAGCGCACAGCTCGATGCATTCGAGGAGTTTGACGACCAGCAGAAGCGCATCGAGTCACTACAGAGCCGCATTCAGGCGGGGCGGGAGCTCATCAGGTCACTGAGCGAGCGGGTGGATGCCGTGAGCGAACGGATCGAGAGCTGGGGGCGAGCAGATCGGGAATGGCAGGAGAAGACGAGGAAGCGTCTCAAAGCCGTCTGGATTGTCACCTCGGTCATTGTCTTCCTCGTACTGTCGCTCCTCATCGGCTCCCAGTATGCGTCTGACGGTACCGCGTCACGCATTTCAGGGGACGGATTAAACAGTTTACAGGATACAGTCAAGGCCGACACCCTCCTCAGCTCGCGGGCAGAGCCGCAAGGAAGCAGCCACGTACTAAACAGCACAGGGCACTCAGGGATATCGTTTTCTTCAAGGACTGACATGCTCAGGGCCTTTGACGAGCTGTAAGAATACACATGAGAGTAAGGGAAGGAAGGTCTCGCGACACCGCACTGGTTACCCCTTTCGTTTCGATTTGTTTCGTTTCTTGGTCACAGCTTAAGACCTAGCCAAGCAGCCAAGCAGCCAAGCGTTAATAAGCTCTGGGGCTGTTGATCTGTTTCTTCCAAATCCGGCTCTTTTTCTTCCAATTGCGGGCCGACGGATCTGGCTCCGAACAGATGTGTTGGAGAGCGCTGGGTCCTGTGGTTCAGGTTCAGGGGTCCTCTCAACGCATTCTGAACTGCCCACTTTGAACAGTGCCCCACTTGCGAGGCCTCTTGTTGAGGATCCACCCCATGCCCATCAAACGCGATCCACGTACAGAGTACGGATACCCGAGATTCCAAGAACAGCAACAGAGGAAACCCCATGTGATCAGTTGATAAAGTTCCACCAAGAAATCTCCAGGGAATAACCTGATAAGCTTGATATTTTCCGCCTGCAACGCCTCACCTGGCCGCGTGGTGAAGAAGGCACTTGCAGCACCAAGCAGCCTGTCTCAGCCTGTCTCTGGGTTTTGCACCAACTGCAGCCAGGATAATGCCAAGCCAACGTCATCAGCGCCAGCGGGCTTCGGTATCTGCGCCACCTACCCGATGCGTCATCGGGCGCCAGCAGGGCTTGGTGTGCTCAGCACGGGAATGTGATCCCGCTTGGTGCAGACATCCGCCCGCCACCACTGGACCACAGCAGACGGGTCTGTGGCAGGATGCGCCGACACCGCCCGCGCTTAGAGTCTTGGAGGCTTGGATGTAGTCTTGGGTTCCAGTGCCTTGGAGTGCCCAGTCTCCTAGAATCCATTTGTATTCCTGGGTTGCTGGGATAAGAAGGGAAGTCGTTCCTGGTCGGGGACTGCCTGCACGGTGTCCCGCCGTGTGCACAGTACAATCACTACCGCTTGGGCAGTTGATCTGCAGAGAAAGTTATCCATCCGCTTGCGGGGTCCTACGCTGTAATTGCGCTGCTCAGCTCACAATATCCTTGTTTAACTGACTTGTTTCTTTTGGGCAACCACCAGCGGTCCCCTCGTCTCTTGTTTCTCGGTCTTCCCCTGGCAGACCCGACCTGTTGGTTCGCCGTTCCTGTCTGCTCCGAAACAGTGACGCGCCGCGCCGCCGTTGCGCAGAACCCAAGAGCGGCACGCATAGCGCAGGCGCATCCGGTTTTGGCCTCTTTGAGTTCTCGAGCTGACTGAGACGCCATCCTGCACCAACCCTGCATTCAGACACCCAAAGAAACCCCGAGCCCGAGATCACTCCGAAGTCAAGCGGTGCATAGGACCTACAAAACGCGAAACCTGAAGACCACCCAATCCTTGAATCCTCGTGGCTCACATCTTACCGATTTATCATGGCATTCGTTTCGGACAACACCCTGGACGGATCGCGCAACATGGCAAAGGGCGGCAGTAGCGAGGTACAACCTGGGCAGTCTCTGGAACTTCCCGTACGGACGGCATCAGCCCCAGCAGCTCCGAAGCAAGGCCTGACGGGAAAGCAAGAACACTGTTCGTCGTAGCCCCCCGCCTCTATCGCCCTCCTCCTGGCGCATGCTTGTCCCAAGCCGACATAAACTGACACTCTGTGATTGGTAGATCTGAAGCGCGAACTCATATCGGAGCAAGTCAGATGGGAGATCTCAGAGCTCAACTCCCCCACGGCGCTGCGGCGATTCGGCGCTCCCTTCAAGTCCGAGTTTGGGGAGGTGTCGCCGCTGGACTCCGAGTTGCCCATTCTGAGATACATCTTCGTCCACCATGTCCGCGAGTTTCCATTTCTCGACAAGGCCAAGGAGAAGGAGTTCTGGCAGGATAAACTGCAGGTGGTAGGTTTGCCCCTTGCTCCGGGGTTCAAAGGCGACGGCTAGGGAGAGGGGCTAATACGGGACAATGAACTCAGTTCCTCGAGTCATTCGCGAGCAAGAACATCTCCTCTTCCGAGGACCGGTTGGAAGAGACCAAGAGGAGGAAGCTGGCCACCAAGGCTAAGAAGCTGGTTGAGCTGATGATGGTGTCGGGCGTCCCAACCTCGTCGGGCTTCGAGGAGAGAATTAGGTTTTCCGAGCTCGAGATCGTCGATGCCAACGCAATCGACACCGGGGTTCTCTCCACTCTCCCCGAGGGCAACTACATCAACGGCTGGGATGTCAATGTTGCCGGTGTTCGGATCATCACTGCCAAGCGTAAGATCCGGCACCACAAGCATGCCGTAAGTTCACACCGAAGGGACAATAGTTGCCGGCGTTGGCTTGCTGACTTTGGCGGCATGAAGGAATTCCTCCTGCGCGTCAGGAGGAAGAATGCACCAGAGCACTACGTTGGACGACGGTACGGTGACTTCGCTCGCTTATATAAGAGATTGCGGACCGAGTTGCCGGGCAAAGTCCTCCCACCACTTCCCCAGAAGAACAAGTCGAACTCCACAGCACCCAGTGCCCTCGGGGGCCAGAGCGGGAACAACTCCGAGACGTCATCAATCTCGTCCGTCTCGACCCAGTTGCCCCCGAACAGCCCTGCGCCAAATGGTGCCGGGCACCAGAGCGACGCTATTCAAAGGCTGCTGTCTGTAAAAGGTCGGTTCGGTTCCTCCTTTGTTGAGCCGGAAATCGGCCACTTACTCGTGCTGTGTCCAAGTAGGCAATCGCTCAAGCGACCGGCTCTCTCCGCGGACCTCTGTTGACGGCAGGCCATCGAGCCCATCACCCCTGAGTCCCAAACCTCAAGAGGTATGTCTCCTCACACTACCCGCAGTAAAGCCATGCTCTGGGACAGACCGCGACTGACATTTCTAGACGGTCGTAATATGGCGAGAGAGTCAGAGGATCTCCTTGCGCGCCTTCCTGCGCTCCCTGTTGCACAACCCTCAGATTGCCACGACCAAAGCGATGGAGGAGTTTCTGACGGCGGATCCGGTAACGCTAAGTGACGAGGATGTCGAGGACATCACCCGCCGAAAGCTTGTGGACAAGAAACGCGTAGAGGAGCAAAAGCAGTTCTACGAGGTGGCAAGGAAACGCGCGGCCGAGTTGGATGTCTACATGGAACAGTACGTGCATCGGGACTACTCTTGTCGTCGAATAATGCTGACCTTCTTTTAGATTCCGACAGGACATTGTTGAACGCAATGGCCTCACCATGCTCTTCCAAGAGATCCGGGAAAAGGAGACGATCCAAGACCTGAGCTTGCAGTACCAGAAGTTTGCCGAATGGCTGCGCATCGAAGTTGCTGCCACCATCTATCATCTCTTCCTCGCCGAGGACAACTCACCAGAGCTGTTTGCTCAGGCGAAGAGGATCCACTCCCTGATCCCCTACACGCTCATGAAGAACGTGATCCGGGTGGCCAACCCGGCAGCGGTCATGTCTAGCGTCCTAGACATTTTCTTGGCCCAGCCCTTCGGCACCAGGTCACTGATGCAGCGCATCTTCTCGATGACGCTGCACGACGGCATCAGAAGTTTCCAACGATCAATCGATGCGCTCGGTGATAAGATCGGAGACCCGGTGTTTATGCAGAAGCTAAAAACATACACGGACGCCGAGGAGCAGATCAAGGAGGCTATCCGAGAGGAAGCTATCGCGGAAGACCTCGACATCATCGTTGCCATCTTGAGGTCGGAGCTTGTCGGTCCCGCGCTCGAACCGGAACAGATCGGGCGGCTTTACAATGCCTATGTGGCGTTTAACAACGCGGTCGAGAACGTTGACGAGGAGCTCCGGCAGGGCGCCCAGCTCTTCTCGTACCTCAAGCAGCTGATGAAGCTGCACCTTCGACAGAGGGATAAGGCCATGATGTTGAGTCTCATTGAGGAGCCCGTCACGCTGCAGCTGTTCCGCGACCTGTTCACCATCTTCTACGAACCCCTCGTCCGGGTTTACAAGTCGGCCAACGTCTACAACAGCGTGACGGATTTCGCCCACTTCATTGATGACCTGATTCAGGTCGTCGAGAAGTGCCGAGAACAGGATGCCTCTGCCGATCCTAACCAGACAGTGCAGGCCTTCATCGACCTCTGCCAGCGCCACGAGCACCACTTTTACAAGTTCGTGCACGAGGTGCACACGCACGACAACGGGCTGTTTACGCAGCTGATGGGCTGGATCGAGGGCATCCTCGAGTTCCTCCGGACCGGGCCCCGCAACGGCAGCCTCGATGTCAACGCGCTGTTCGAGGGCGCCACGAGCAGCGGCGTCGTGGACAAGGACACGGCGATCGAGGAGGTCGACAAGCTCATTGCGTGGCAGGAGGCGCGCAAGAAGTGGCACCACGACAAGACGAGGCAGAAGATGGCGGCCGAGGGTGCGCCCGGAGAGGCGGAGGCGCTGCCTGGTGCTCTGGCATTCCGGTCGAGCGACTTTGGGCTGGACCAGGAGGATCTGGCGGAGATGGGGTACGATGACGATTCGGAGGAGGAGGCGGAGCTGGAGGCGGACGACGAGCTGGACCCGATCGAGGCGGAGCGGAAGCAGAGGGCCCGGAAGCAGGATCGGTTGCGGCGGAACGCGGGAGAGCCGAGCAAGCCGGAGGTGGCCGAGGTGCACAAGCTGAAGGAGAACTTTTTGGTCATGCTGCGGATGGTGCTGGCCGAGTAGAGGGTTGCAAAGGGTTGCAGGTTAGAGCTTGGGTTGAGTCCTCATGGTTGACGCTGTTCTTGTTGACCCTGTTTGTTTTCTAGTTTTGGGGAGAGTTCCTGTTTGCCATTTTGAAGGGGCGTCGGCTGGGCTCATTGGGTTCTATGCATTCTCGGGGCTGGGTTACTCGCATTCACTACGTACAGTAGCATTAAGAAATAGTAATTGATTCCCGAGAAACCATCCCCCCTAATTCTCTATGTATTGAGTCCCTTGCGGAGTCTAGACGAGGATCGTTGGGAGGTGTTGGTAACCAGCTGCAGGCACCTGGCAGGCCGTGTCGTGGCATGCCGAGGGAATTCTGGGCTCGGCATCAGCCCTCGCTCGCATCGCACATGATACCCGTCTTCGCCATCTCGTTCCGATCCCAGCGATCGTAATGGTTGTGCCCCCTTGCAACCTGCATTCGATGCGGTGCAACTTGGTGTGTAGCATTGAATTTGACGTTGCCCTGAGCAAATCTAATACCTAGTAAAAAAGAAAAAAAAAATGTGAGAGATGAAGACGATCAAAGCCGAACGACACAGCAACAACACACATTACACCATCCATCCCTGGAGAAGCCGGCCGGCAGACAGCTGCCCCACCCGCGCCTCTTCCGGTCTCCCTCGTTGGTTTCTGGGTGGACCGGGCGCGGGCCTCGCCGGCAACTCGGGTAATCAGCCTTCGCTGATTGGTCCAGGCGGTGGCAGCTCTGGTGTGTCGGGACTTGGAACGAGCGAGCATCTGCATGACATGGAGGGAGGCTCAAATATTTCCCTGATGCTCACCACCTCGCCCATCAGACCTCGTTAGACGACAATGGCATCCTCAATGGCTTGGAGACGGCTGGCCGCGTCGCCGGCGGTGAGTTTTCCTTGATTCCTCTGCACCCGTCGGCTTTGCGCTTTGCTCGCGCTCCGTTTTTCTCGCAATTCGAAAAGTGCCCGTTTGGCTGACCCGAGGTCCAACCCGTACAGCTCGCGCGTGCCCCGACCCGCGCCTTTTCCACAACACGGCCGGCTGGTAGGTGACCCAATGCCCTGCGCGGGAGTTTGGGAGCATCGCGGCTGACACGTTTCTCTGTTTGCAGCCCGCGTCTTCGCCAACGGGCCGCTCCGGGCGAAGGAGGCATCGCCGTTGGTCAGCAGCAAGTACCCGGTCATCGTACGTCACCCCGGCCGGAATTCGCGCGATTTTGGACGAGCCGGAGGAATTGACTCTTGGGGTGAATAGGACCATGAGTACGATGCCCTCGTTGTCGGTGCCGGCGGCGCCGGTCTGCGTGCCGCTTTCGGTCTGGCCGAGGCCGGCTTCAACACGGCTTGCATTTCCAAGCTCTTCCCCACGAGAAGTCACACAGTCGCCGCCCAGGGCGGCATCAACGCCGCGCTCGGCAACATGCACGAGGACGACTGGAGATGGCACATGTACGACACGGTCAAGGGCTCCGACTGGCTCGGTGACCAGGACGCCATCCACTACATGACCCGCGAGGCTCCCGCCTCCATTGTCGAGCTTGAGAACTACGGCTGCCCCTTCTCCAGAACCGAGGATGGCAAGATGTAAGTTGGTCTCTGGCTGCATGGCGGGAGTTCATTGGAGGCTGACAGACCCGGACAGCTACCAGCGTGCTTTCGGTGGTCAGTCCCAGAAGTACGGCAAGGGTGGCCAGGCCTACCGCTGCTGCGCCGCCGCCGATCGTACCGGCCACGCTCTCCTCCACACCCTCTACGGCCAGTCCCTGAGGCACAACACCAACTACTTTATCGAGTACTTCGCCATTGACCTGATCATGCAGGACGGTGAGTGCCGTGGTGTCCTGGCCTACAACCAGGAGGACGGCACTCTCCACCGTTTCCTTGCGAATCACACCGTCCTCGCCACCGGCGGCTACGGCCGTGCCTACTTCAGCTGCACGTCAGCCCACACCTGCACGGGTGACGGTATGGCCATGGTTGCCCGCGCCGGCCTGCCCAACCAGGATCTCGAGTTCGTCCAGTTCCACCCTACCGGTATCTACGGAGCCGGCTGCCTGATCACCGAGGGTGCTCGTGGTGAGGGTGGCTACCTCCTCAACTCCGAGGGTGAGCGCTTCATGGAGAGATATGCCCCGACTGCCAAGGATCTTGCCAGCCGTGACGTCGTCTCGCGTTCCATGACCATGGAGATCCGCGACGGCCGCGGTGTTGGCCCCGAGAAGGACCACATCTACCTCCAGCTCAGCCATCTGCCCGCCGAGATTCTCGCCGAGCGTCTCCCCGGTATCTCTGAGACTGCCGGTATCTTCGCCGGTGTCGACGTCCGCAAGCAGCCCATTCCCGTCCTGCCCACCGTCCACTACAACATGGGCGGTATCCCTACTCGCTACACTGGTGAGGTTATCACTGTGGACGAGCAGGGCAACGACAAGGTTGTCCCTGGTCTCTTCGCCTGCGGTGAGGCTGCCTGCGTCTCCGTCCACGGTGCCAACCGCCTGGGTGCCAACTCCCTGCTCGACTTGGTCGTCTTCGGCCGTGCCGTCTCGCACACCATCCGTGACAACTTCACCCCCGGTACCAAGCTGAAGCCCATTGAGGCCGACGCCGGTGCCGACTCGATCGAGGTCCTCGACAAGATCCGCACTTCCGACGGCCCCAAGACCACCGCCGAGATCCGCCTCGCCATGCAGAAGACCATGCAGAGAGAAGTCAGCGTCTTCCGCACCCAGGAGAGCTTGGACGAGGGTGTCAAGCAGATCACCGAGGTCGACCAGACCTTCTCGCAGGTCGGCATCAAGGACCGCAGCATGATCTGGAACTCGGATCTGGTTGAGACTCTCGAGCTCCGCAACCTGCTCACTTGCGCGTAAGTAGAACTCCAAGACTGAGGAGAAAAAGATGTGTGAAAATTCAGACGCTGACCAACCCGGAAAACAGTACCCAGACTGCCGCCTCGGCCGCGAACCGCAAGGAGTCGCGTGGCGCCCACGCCCGCGAGGACTACCCCGACCGTGACGACGCCAACTGGATGAAGCACACTCTCAGCTGGCAGAAGCAGCCCCACGGCAAGGTCGACCTGTCGTACCGCCGCGTCATCGGCACCACCCTCGACGAGAACGAGTGCAAGCCCGTGCCCCCGATGAAGCGTGTCTACTAAGGGAGACGTGGCCAGTCGGAAGACCGCCCCGGTCTGTGTAGAAACAGTTGCGCGTGGGGAGGCTCTTTGCATCGTTTTCGCGGCGAAAAGGTGGAGGCGTTGATGTCGTCTGAGCGATGGTAGCATCATGGTCGGAACGGGACCAGGGAACGGAAACCCGGACTGACCACGGTGAGGTGAGGACAGAGGGCAAGCATCTATAATCTGTCCGTCTGTCTTGTCTGTGTGGTGTCCATGGGGAAGGGAAAAATCCGCCAAAGCATAGCATCCTGTCTTTTCCTTTTTCCCTGTGTTACATTTGTATTTTGGAACTGCTCTGGAGGCTTTTAGGAAATATCTAGATCGAATGGGGTGGGGGGTGGGGGAGGTGGAATGAGTATTGTGTATACCAACCAGCATTTTGACGGCCTCGCATGGGGCTTGTTCGTGTATACAACAAAAGGAGGCGGAGAGAGGAGAGGGAAGGATAAAGAGGATGAGAGGGAATTGAATACGTTGAAATACTCTGGGCCGTCCCCTGTGATATCTAAGAATGAGGTGGTTCTAACGCATTGCGGTTCACATGAGCAGGCACCGAGGCTTGTAACAGTCAATATCTAGCGGCTATGCACTGCAACCCTTATCGGCCCATTGCTCCAACACTGGCGTGTTCCAGGGGCATCCATCAGGAGAAGGTGTGCGATGAGAAACTGCCTATACCTTGAGCGGACTATGGCAGTCACCGCAGGCCTGGTCACGCGAGATGGTCTTCTTGACTGTGTACGGGTACTTTCGGTTCTTGGGTATATCTGGCACAGCATGCCTTGATATTGTCAACCTTCAAACTCGCTTCTCACTTTGTAAATTGTCCGATCCAGCCGGGTTTGAAACAGCATCATACGACTCCTTGAGAAGTGCGCCGATTTCTTCGAAGTCTGAGCAGACATGCCATCTCTTGGGAAGTCAAGGTATGCACTCATCATCTGATAGAGAACAGAGCCGTTTGCTCCCCCGTTGAGCCGCTAGGTTTTCCCATGTCCCCGTTTTCCTACCGTCCTGACTTTACTCCTTGTATTTTCTCCCCAGTCATACTAAGCAGGCTTGTGTGCCCAACTGCCGGCCCCTCAACTCTCCGACGGAGGCGGAATCTCAACCTTTTCGGCAATGGTGTACCAAACCGCCGCCTCGATAATCTTGCACAGAATCCGCAAATCACTCTCGTCTGGCAACAAGACAACAGAACGAATTGTCAAAAATCATCTTTGTATTTTGTAGAGAATGAGACTCACCTCTAGGCGCGTAAATCATGGTAAAGGTCCTCGGCACGGGGCTCTGGATCATGCCCTCCCAGGCCATGGGGTGCCGCTGTCCCCACCCCTTGGCCAGCACCTCCTTGATGTCGTCCGGGTGCAGGTTCAGGTGCAGCGAGCGGTCCGACGTGTGGATGTGGCACACCTCGCCGTTGCCGCACACGTTGAGCGGGTGCAGCGCGAAGAGGGCGAAGCCGTGCTTCTCCAGGCACGACGTCGCCGTGACGAACTTTTGCGGGCACGCGGTGGTGAGGGCGGAGAGGGCGGCGCGGAGGAGGTTGTTGGCCGGGAGCGAGCCGTGCTGGTTG
>Ga0247824_10000250_pt1 | contig 24754 bp, 15 predicted proteins | sample 13C_PalmiticAcid_FD_194412 | JGI IMG/M metagenome (GOLD analysis project Ga0247824, IMG submission 194412) | Soil microbial communities from agricultural site in Penn Yan, New York, United States - 13C_PalmiticAcid_Day48 | ecosystem: Environmental > Terrestrial > Soil > Agricultural land...
AACACCTCCTGCACCTGATGGATCCCCGCCAGATCGCGGGGATCCATCAGGTGCAGGAGGTGTTGGGTCCGCATGAGGACGGTTTCTAAGAGCGCGGAGGGTCCGCGGGGGCGACTGGACTGGGGCTGGAGGTTTCAATCAACTCGGAAGTCGAACCCTCGGCCCGAGCCCGATGATGCGAGAACCTGGTGTTCTGCCAAGTTGCCGTGGTCTGTTGGAGAGGGGCCGGGATGGCAACGACCGGGGAGGTACTTTAATGAAGCCGATTGCTACTGGAAGCAGTGAAGGCTGGAACCCCTCCCCCTTCGAGATGCGCATCGATGGGTGCAGAGGGAGGGGCCAACCAAGCCGCTGGATCTGGGGTTGGTGGGCGAGAGTTCGCGCCCACATCCATCCGGGGCCTTGCCGGCCGAACGAAGCTGCCTGCCCCGATCAAAAATTCAGGGGTCTGAGCGCTCAGCGTTCTGGGGTGGAGGGTCAACTAGTCCGCAAACGCTGCGCGTTTGGGTCTTTTTGGGGTTCGCTTGCGAGCTGCGAGCGCCTCTATGTCCCATTTCACATTAGTGTACACGCAGGCGAGCCAGTTTCGCAAATGACGGGGAGCTTGCCCCTTGCTGGCCATAGCCTAGCCCTACACGGATTGGGTCGGACACAGCTAAGGTAACGCGAACCAGTTAGCTCCGGCTCTTGCACAGTTGGAACTTGGGGACAACGACACGATATGGAGGGCCCAAGCAAATCCGACTCGCATCATCTGTGCGGACCGTGCCATTCTACCACCGATTGGCATTCCGATTTCCGATGGAGATCAACAGGATCTGCACCAGCATTGCCAGTGATGCACCCAGATTCACAGTGCATCTGCAGGCTCATTGAATTTGACAGGCGGCCTCCTCGGACCGTACCCCTAAAGCAGATGAGTTCGACGCCGAGAGACGGGCCGAACATTGTGCGTGCCCCAGGCAAACGAGCTCTTGTGGTCAGAGCCAGGGCTGAACCACGCTGCGTCAGGGAGGGGCCCCGCGAAACGCCCAAGGGGCTTGCGCAACAATTGACGGCAAAGGGGGTTGAGAGCTGCAAACTGTAGTTATTGGGGTCGTTCTTCGGGGACAACTTGCGCCCCGACGGCGCCCGCTAGAGGACGCCGCTCCTGCGCTAGGGACCCAACGCTCGTCCCCGCTCTCATGATCCCTGACTGCTTGAGAAGGCTGCCGGCACTGCCTGACAGCAAATCCGCGCTTTGCAGCATGAAACTGTAGGGTCCCATCCGCCGGTCTTTCACTCCTTCGCAGTCCACCCACGGTCGTTTCCAACGAAGCTCACATCGCGGCTCGCGGGCAAGATGGCGAGACTCACACGCGCTCTGTTAATGGCCTCTGGCCTGCTGGCCAGCGCTGGCGCGGTCCCGACAGCTCAGAACGCGACGACGCAGAACGCCACCCAGGCCGACGGCTTGCACTCGCTCATGGTCAAGGCCGGAAAGCTATACTTCGGCACTGCCGCCGACGTCAACAGCTTCAACGACACCCAATACATGGCCATCATGTCCAACAAGAACGACTTCGGCATGATCACAACCGAGAACTCGAACAAGTGGGACGTGACCGAGCCGTCGCAGGATAAGTTTTCGTACACCCAGGCCGACCGGGTTGTCGCGAAGGCCGCCGAGAACGGCCAGATGATGCGCTGCCATACCCTGGTCTGGCAAAAAGCGCTGCCGCCGTGGGGTAGGCCGTCTTTTCTTTTGTTGACTTTGTTTCTTCCCGGATTTGCTGACCTGCGGCTGCCCTGGGCCAGTCGAGAATGGCACCTGGACCAACGAGACCCTCACCGCTGTGATGCAAGCCCACATCGCCAACGTCGTCACCCACTTCAAAGGCATCTGTTACGCTTGGCATGTCGTCAACGAAGCCGTCAACGACCTCCGCAGCGCGGACTACCGTGATACTGTCTTCTACAGGACCATCGGCCCGGCCTACATCCCGCTCGCCTTCAGCGCCACCGCCGCCGCCGACAAGGACGTCAAGCTCTACTACACGGATTACGGCCTCGAGATCCTCGCCGAGAAGGCCAACGCTGTCGTCAAGATTGTCCAGGACCTCCAGGCCCGCGGCATCAAGATCGACGGCGTCGGCCTCCAGGGCCACAATGTCGTCGGCGCCACTCCGACCCGCTCCTCCCTTGTCAGCTCGCTGCGCAAGTACACCGCTCTGGGCCTCGAGGTTGCCTGGACCGAAGTCGAAATCCGCCACAGCAAGTTGCCTCCGAGCGATTCTGATCTCAAGCAGCAGTCCGACGACTATGCCGCCCTGGTGGGCTCGTGCCTGGACGTGAAGGAGTGCGTGGGCGTCACCCTCTGGCAATTCACCGACAAGTACAACTGGGTGCCCCAAAGCTTCAAGACCGAGGGCGAGGCCTGCCTGTGGAGCAGCGAGTACCAGCGCAGGCCTGCCTACGACGCCATCATCAACCTGCTGCGCGCGACGATCAACGGCACGGCGAGTAGCTCGTCTGCTGCTACGAGCTTGCCAGGAAGCACCCTGGGAGGTTTCCTTGGGGCAGCTCTCTCTGCGTGGTTTCTTCTCTGAGCGGTTATTTATGGATGTATCTCATGTAATTAGAGTTTCTGGCTAGGTAAATAATGAATGTAGAATTATGTTGGTTCCATCCTTGACTCGACAGCAGTCTCGGCAACAACACACCTGCCACATCCACGAGTCAGTCAGAGCACGACGCCTCAAGGGAAACCCAGTAGCGATACGATGGCTCTCTGCGGACAAGGGAGACAAGATCGAGGAGATCGCCAAGGGGAATACCCAACATACCCCTCGAGGGCACCAGCAACCACACGTCTGACAACGTCCGGGTCGGAGCTCACTCCAAGAGACTCGGCACATAACCGCCAAGCAAGTACACCCGACTACTATACGACCATCCATAACGCAAGGCGGAGTGAGCCGCGGTTCGCAAAGCACCGACAAATGACGAAATGTTGTCCGGGGTTCAGTCTTTCCCCGGACCCCAGGATTTCCTCGACTCCCCACGGCACATCTGGAGCAACTTTATCCGGAAGGGATTCCAGTTGTGAGCTTGGGCCGGGCAGATCTAATTACCATGCTTGTCAATTCGAACCGTTTAGCCGCTGGTAAAATCTCCGAGCCACCCATTAATCAATTCTCGAAAGCCTCGCTCTGACCTCACCGCATGCGCACTTATAGGGAATGGAGGCGGTTATGAGCCAAGATTGAGATGCGCTGCTATAATTGGACGTCAGGTGCAAAATACCTGGAGCCTTTCCGGTACCTTAGAGGAGGACATAACCAAGGCGGATAAGTTTCTCGTGCACTCGTAGGTGGCACCCGGATTAACGGAGTGACCCCCCTATACGTCGTCCTGGCACGCCATAACGACGAATCCGAATCCGCTCGCCCAAATTGACGCCGAGTGATCCAAGGACTACTTGGCGCTTTGCGCCGGTAGCATCCCGAGCGAAACCCTCTCGGGCTAGCAAGGGCGCGAGGATAAATACAAGGCCTCTCGCCAGTCTCGTCGTTCCTGTGGTCAAGCTCAGAGACAGAGTTTTTGCAACAAAACCTGCCGTTTCTTCTCATCGCCGACTTCAAGACGACCGTCTCTCCGCCCTTCACCATGCTCAAGTCTCTCCTTCTCACCGCGGCTCTCGCGCTCGCCGCCCCGCTGGAACAAGAGCTGTTCGGCAGGTCACTGGACTTCGGCAGCAAGCTCCACGACGTTGAGGCGCGCGGCGCCCAAGCTGTCGCTGCAGGCTCGCCCGAGGGCAACGGTTTCCACAGCGGCTACTTCTACTCCTTCTGGTCGGACGGCCGGGGCAGCGTCACGTACAACAACCTCGTCAACGGCTCGTACAACAGCCAGTGGAACAACGTGGGCAACTGGGTCGGCGGCAAGGGGTGGAACCCCGGCGGAGCCAAGACGGTGCGCTACAACGGCACCTGGAACGCCGCCAACGCCAACTCCTACCTCGCCCTCTACGGCTGGACCAAGGACCCCCTGATCGAGTACTACATCGTCGAGAGCTACGGGACCTACAACCCCAGCAGCGGGGCGCAGAAGCGGGGCACCATCCAGAGCGACGGCGGCACCTACGACATCTACCAGACCCAGCGCGTCAACCAGCCCTCGATCGTGGGGCGCGCCACCTTTTACCAGTTCTGGTCTGTCCGCACGTCCAAGCGGGTCGGCGGCCAGATCACCACCGGCACCCACTTTGACGCCTGGACAAAGAGCGGCCTGAAGCTGGGCTCACACGACTACATGATCTTGGCCACCGAGGGGTACCAGAGCAGCGGGTCGTCGAGCATCACGGTTGGCGAGGTTGGCAAGGACGAGGTTCCGTACCCGAATGAGCCCGACTCGAGGAGGCCGAACAACTAGAGTCTTTGCACGGGATGGAATGCGTGAAAAAATGTTGCAGGCGGCGGGCATCGAGGGAGTGTATTTGCTAGCTCTCGTTTACTCTTCAGGGTACCTATGCAGGTGGGCCGAGTGCAGGGAGTCGCCGGATTGTGTATGGCCAGGGGGTTGTAGGTTGATGGCCAACCTGTACATAGCAACCAGGCTTGTCGATGACGAATGAAGAGGCTGTGTGCGGAGTTGCAATCCCACAGTGTTGACGGTGCGCACAACAATTCATTGCGCCGTTGTCAGCAGGCGACGTCGTCTCACTCTTTCTCTGGATGCCAACATAAATTTTGTGTGGCTAGGGTCTCAGGGGTGACGCACTCACATGCAGACCGAATCACCGAGGGACAACAACCGATGAGGCCCATGATACTGCCGCACAGCCTGGGCATGTATCCACAACCGCGTTCGCTGGCCGGTGTTAGCCGCCTTTATGAGGCATCCAACGGTCTAAGTTTACCGTCGCCGGTAACACCATCATACTCGCTCCGTAGCCCCGGGCTCTCTCGTTGAGGCTGTGCAGCCAAGCCAAGCATTACGCGTTACTGGCTGTGTTGATGGAGTTTCTGGAGCCGGCTCCACGGGGAGGATCGCCAACCTTGTTTAGACGTTCCAATCAGAAACGGGGCGAGGAGCTTTGTCAGCTGTGCGACTTCTATCAACTACTGAAACGTCCCGGAACGTGCTGCCTCACCCACGCCGGACTTGGCCGGCCTCATCTTGTCTCGTTTCAGACATGACACTATGAGGCTAGGTTCGAGTCTTGCCTGGCGAAGGATGCAAAACCCCCTCGACGGTGGATGCGCGCATACGTACACACTGGGCTTGGTGTTGCGTCAATCCTCAACCATGACTTTGTCTTTGCTGTGTCTCGTCAACGATGTCGTCCACTTCAACGAGTATTTAAGACTGAGTGCATTGCACGAAGTCACCGACACGAACTTTACCCTCACACGCTCATTCGCGCCTTAACAGAGGGTACCATTCATTGAATTTCACCTCCCAAAGGGCCAAAATCCCCACTCGCGCTTCACGATGCGCCTCCCTTCACCCACCTGGACCCTCTGGTCCACCACCCTCCTCCTCTCCCCCGCGACCGCTCTCAACCGCCCCCTCCGCGCCCGCCAACCCGACACCAACTTCGACTGGACCGCCATCACCCCAACCCCCGACCTGCAATACCACCCTTGCTACGGCACCTTCCAGTGCGCCCGCCTGCAGGTCCCCCTGGACTGGTCCAAAGCCAACACCACCGCCAACCGCGGCCCTCACGCCGCCATCGCCATCGTCACCCTCCCCGCCACCGTCCCGCCCACCGACCCGGCCTACGCGGGGCCCATCCTCATCAACCCCGGCGGCCCGGGCGGCTCGGGCACCGAGATGGCCCTCGGCCTGGCCGCCGTCATGCAATCCCTCGTCGACGTCCCCGGCGTGCGCCACTACGACATCCTCGGCTTCGACCCGCGCGGTGTCGCGCTGACCACGCCGTCCGCGTCGTGCTTTGCGTCGCAGTTTGACCGTGCCGCCGATGGCATGTACAGGGACGGCATGTCTAGCGTGCTCGATGAGCAGGGTTTGAAGATGAGGTTTGAGCTGGCTAAGGGGGTGGCGGGGCTGTGCGCGTTGGCGCAGCCCGGGGAGGAGAGCGTGTTTCGGTATGTGTCGACGGCGAGTGTCGCGAGGGATATGTTGGAGATTGTGGAGCGGGTGCATGCGTTGAATACTAAGGGGAATGCGACGGTTGCTGGGAAGGCTTGCGGGGGTGGGAGTGGGGGGAAGCCCAAGTTGCAGTATTTCGGGATGTCGTACGGCTCGTTTTTGGCGAATACGTTTGCGTCCATGTTTCCGGACAGGATTGGGAGGATCGTGGTGGATGGGGTTGTCGATGCGGATGACTACGTGTCAGGGGTAAGTGACCGCCTGGGTTTGAGTGGGGGAGCAGACGAGATCATTGCTGACGGATCCTAGATTTGGCAAACGAACATCATCGACGCCGAAGCGGCCGCTGACATCTTCTATCGCACCTGCTTTGACGCTGGCGCGGCCTGCGCCCTTCGCCAGACCACCGACGCCAGCTTCTCCGACATCCGCACCCGCGTCGACGCCCTCCTCCGCACTCTCCAACAATCTCCCGTCTCTGCCATCTACAATGGCCGCGTGCACATGGTCACCTCGCACCTCGTGGGTGAGACCATCCGCACCAGTCTCTACGAACCCATTAAAAAGTACGACTCGCTCTCCCAAAAGCTCGCGGGCGCCCTGGCTGGCAACTTCACCCTCCTCCTCTCCGACGACTCGGTCGTTCGCTTCACCCACCCCACGGATGTCTGCACCGACGGAACTCCCGCCACCTCCCCGCCCAAGTTTTACAACTTCATCGACGAGGCCTCCGCAGGCATCATCTGCGGCGACTCCCAAGCCTCGGCGGGCACGCGCGACCTCGCCTGGGCGGCCTCCACCGTCGCCCGCATCACCAACCAGTCCTCCACGATCGGCGAGGCGTGGACCAAGGTCCCGCTCGCGTGCGCCGACTGGCCGTTTTCCCAGTCCTACGCCTTCAAGGGCCCCTTTGGCAGCCCGGCGCCCAAGAACGGGAGCGACTCCGCGCCGCTGCTGATCCTCTCGACGCGGATCGACCACGCCACGCCGCTGGCCAATGCCTACACGCTGTCGAGACTGCACGGCGGGTCGGCGGTCGTAGTGCAGGAGTCGGTCGGGCACTGTGCGCTGACCGCGTCGGTCAGTCTGTGCACGTACGGGATCGTGAGGGAGTATTTCCACACGGGCAAGATGCCGGCGAATGGGACCGTGTGTGCCGCCGATTGTGTGCCGGGTATTCCGTACAAGGAGTGCCCCGGGCTGTTGTAAGGGGGGTAATGCGGAGGAGATGACACAGAAGACAGGGGGGGTTGAAGCTTGCTTCGGGGGACAGGAGGGGAGAAAGCGTGGTCGTCATCCATGACTATGGATCGATGCCATGCCCTAATTTCTATTCTCAGGCCATGGTTATCACTAGATTACGGGGCTTTGTGTATTTAATAATTTGAGTGTATCGCACGACTAAACTGTTTGCTTCAGGGTGTTGAAATTGAGGTAGAAGCTCAAACTTGAAGAACATGAAGAAGAACGGTTTGTTTCATGATTACCTTACCCGTTTAATGTTGACGCTCAGGTCTGAACGAAGCATTGGCTCCTACTTCCAGCTTCATTTGAAATGTCATTTCATCACGTTGCTCTTCCGAAGGATCTTGAACTTCAGCACCATCCAGTCCCTGGAAGTGCAAAGTTTAAGAACTGCAACGCACCACTGCACTTACTCGTACTATCTAACTAAAGGGGGAAATCTTCGACGACCTACAAATCATTCTCCGCCTCGCCACAGAGATTGCACGTGTGACCACACATTTGTAAGGTTACCAGTTGTGCCAAAGCGCCCAGTCCGTGCCAGCCGCAAAGACATCAATCCGCCCGGGACCCCAGCTGGCCACGGCGGGCTTCGTAACCAAGGTGCCCTTGAGCGACTCCCACGGCTTCCACGTGGCCCCGTTCCACTCGCGATGCCACACCGCGCTGTCCGTGCCAAGAGCATACACATCCAGCCTGTTGGCCTGGTCCGACACGACGACGGGAGTCGACTCGAGGGTACCGCCCAACGACTCCCAGCCACCCCAGCGGCTGCCGTCCCACCACTTATGCCAGAGCGCGTGGTCGGTGCCAAGCGCAAAGACATCGATCCGGTTCTTGCCCCACGATACGGCCGCCGTGTCGGACGAGAGCACGCCGCCAAGCGACTCCCAGCCTCCCCAGCGAGTGCCGTCCCACCACTTGTGCCACAGGGCGTGGTCAGTGCCGACGGCAAAGAGATCAATCCGGTTGGGGCCCCACGACACGGCCGACGGGGCCGACTTCAGGACACCGTCGAGGGACTCCCAGCCACCCCATCGTGATCCATCCCACCAGCGGTGGTACACGGCCGAGTCGGTACCGATGGCGAAGACGTCGAGACGGTTGGGGCCCCACGAGACCACGGACGGGGGCGACTGGATTCTGCCGCCGAGGGACTCCCAGCCGCCCCAGCGGGAACCGTCCCACCAGCGGTGCCTGCCAAGTTCATGGTCAGTTACAAAACTCTGAACCCAGGAGGATACTTGGCACATACCAGAGAGCAGAGTCGGTGCCCTGAGCAAAGAGGTCGATGCGGTTCTTGGCCCACGAGACAGAAACGGGAGGGCTGTGGAGCACACCACCGAGAGACTCCCATCCGCCCCATCTGGAGCCGTCCCACCAGCGGTGCCTACAGAGGACAATTAGCCATACGTTCAATAGGCCACACCTTTGTGGAAGTTTGGTGCCCACCAGACGGCGGAGTCAGTGCCCAGCCCAAAGACATCGAGGCGGTCCTTGCCCCAGGAGACGACATCAGGCGGGGACGTCAAGACCCCACCGAGGGATTCCCAACGGCCGGGAACGGAAGCGCGGCTCTCGAGCTTGGAGGATTCGGCGGGGGGAGTATTGGGAGAAGAGGGGGCGGCCGTGACCAGGGCGAGGCCGTGAGCCAGGAGGCCGGCGAGGGCGGTAACGCGAACCATGATTGGAACGCTGGATGTGCGATGTTGGGATGGTGATGGACTCAACTGGGCAAGGCACTCAGTGAAGAGGGTTGAGGGGGTGAGAAGGTTGTATGGCGACTGGAGAGAGGTATTTATACACTTCAAGTTGCCCGTGAGCGTCCACGCTTGAATCAGTCTTGACATGGACATGCGCTGTGCCGCCCCCTTCAGTTCTTGTCGGAGCAAACCTAGGGCTGAGATACTCGCGTGGCGGCGGGGCAGGGTAGTAAATCCGATGGCCAAAGAGAGAAAAGTTGCTACCGCATTGGGATCCTCATCTCCGTGGTTTGCATCACAGCCCCAATGGCTGAAGGCAGGCGGGTTGCTGCAGCTTGGTTGGATGGAGCACCATAAGGCAACACTGCATCGGGAATCTACTTTCAGTGACTCGAACCACCACTCCGATGGCTGAAGAGAGGTAAGTTGTTGAAACTCCAATGACTGAGGTGCGTTAAGTTTTGTCATTTGCTGCGGCTTGAATGGCGGAAGGGGGGATTCCAATGGCGTGAATCATCTGCCTGTCTTCGGGGGTTGGATTTACAGCCCCTGAGCACGCAATAGAACACCCGTTGTTAATGCCCAATACCGACTCGGAGTGTTGCGGTATGGCTGACAGCCAGGAAGCTGTCGCGGAAGCTCTTGCTCATACTGTGCGCAGGTGTGACATGTTAATTGACACCGCGAGGATCTGAGATTTGCGCGTTCAGCAAGCCAATGATGGCAACGAGAGTGCGTCTGATGGAGGAAGATCAACTGAATGAGTTCGGTTTGCTTAAGGAACTTGGAAGCGAGCACAGCCTCGCTCGGAGATGTAAGTTGACATGTCTGTAATACTGACTCGATTGGGCAATGATGGGTTCAGGTTGCGCCATCAATGATGGTGCGGCACGCAGCAGCTGCAGCGCGATGTACCACGCAACAAACCCCGACGACGAGCAGGAAGGGAACCCGAGAACCACTTCTCGTGGCAGAGGCTGATCCAACTGCCTCCGACCGCTCGTCCCAGTTGCAGACCACTGGCACCACAACAAATAACCCGGGTTGCCTGTGAAGTGCCGCTCCGTTGCCGCGCATACCGCTACCAAGTCACGGTCTGCCTGGCTGTCACTTCGCAAGGGAGAAAAAAGACATGTGTTCTGGAGACAAAGTGGGAAGCAGTGCGAGCCCTTACCCTGTGTAAAGTCTAGTTCAAGCTTGGGGGGCCACTCATCATACGAATGCCAACACGTGCACCTCACAGATGGTTCAGGGTCGCTGCCGGCGTCCTTTGCGTCTGCTTGTCATTGCCAGAAAAGATGGCCATGATCACTCCGCAGCAACTCGCGGTCGCGGCTGGGACTGGACCTGTGCATGGAGTGTGACGTGGGATCGGTAGTCCGGCGAATTCGTGGCTTGCTCTGTGATGGCTGAAGAAGCACGCGAGCTGTCGTAGTTCTCTGAGGAGATATGTTTTCAGCTGGGTGGAAATGTTGCACAGCAGTCAGTATCATTGTTGGGCACTCACAAACTGGTTCCACAAGATACTGGATGATCTCTATACCAGCCTGACCCTTTCCTCTCACCAACGTGGGCCGAAGAACGGTTTCCACCTCATCCTTGGGCCCAGACAACTCTACCACCAGAGAATGTCCCTGGACCGCGTCTACTTGCACGCCGCCCGTCTCTGGACACGGCAGAACCCTTCTGACAATTTTGGGTTCAGTGCTGTTGGCAGCTTGCCAGTCGACAACATTCTCTGTTCACAACGAGACTTGGATCATTGCTCTGTTGAGCCGCCTCTCAACTTTTAAATGGACTTGAAGGTAGAGAACAGGAAACATTGGCGACACTTGTTGTGCGCGGCTGGGGCGAGATCAAGCGGACATATAGTGATGATACCTGACACTGCCTATGTTTACAAGCATCAGTAGGTATCCCTGGTTGCATAACCGCGCCGGATATCGTTGGCCGGTTGGGGTACGTGAGAGCCATGCGAGTCTCTGGTCTCGAGGATGCTGCAAGGGCCTGGGCAGGTGCCTTCGGCTCTCGTGGATTTAACACTCCCCCAAAGGATATCTGCGCTGTTCTCAAAGCCGTCGATGAGATCCAACAAGTTTTCAAATGTCGACATAGAACTTTTCGTCATGCCTGGATCAGCATTTCAGTCAGGGCTGCACTGGTCCGGGCTGCGGTGAGCTACCTGAAATTCCCAGCATGGTTCACCTTTGCCAAGCTATGATGTGGGAATGGCAGGGAGATACCAGAAATAGCAAGAGAGTGTGGCATTGCTGTGTGTTGTGTGTTGCAGTGGAGAAATCGTCAGTTGCGGGTTGGCTGCAGAAGATGCGCGGAAACACTCAAGCACACCCTCCCTTTCTGCAACACAACCCGCAGCACACCTTACGACACAGTCCGGTGTCTCACCTGGCTTGTCGTTGCCAAGTACCCCGTCTCTGCAGAGACATCATTGGTCTTTGTTGACCGATGCCATGTAACGATTGGCTCATACGTATTGGGCCCCTCACATGCGGCCGCTCTGTTGGTTCCATTTCATGCACAGCACGAGGCAGACGCAGCTTTGAGCGTGGGCAGTTGGCCGTCGAGGCCGCCAACAATTCAGCCTTTTGAGGCAGGCAGTTTCACTGATGTAAGGTATTAAACTGATTCCAGGCCCGCATGTTGCTCCTTGTTTTTCAGCATCAGTTACTCCAAGCCCACGTACACACCCAGCTTCGTCCACCTTGCCCAAGTTGCATGCTTCCGTACACCGCACGGCAGCCATGAATACTTCTAAGCGAGCCCATAGCCCCGCCGAGAGCGAGAGATGTACCAAAACGGCCAAGCTCTCACACGAGTCTGACACTGCGGTTGCTGCAGAGAACCCCGAGCACCAACACAGCGACGAGGTCCAAGTCACCGTCAAGCTTCGTTCAACATCCAAGGCGGCCCGCCATAACCCCAGACCGCTCGATCACTGGGACACAGCCCGGGCGTCCAAGTCTTCTAGCAGGGATGTCAGTGACCGCCCATCCGCGTCCCCTGAGGAGAGCCGAGCTCCCAGCAGCCCTGCTCAACCCCCGACTCCTGTGCAGCCTAGTTCCCCTTCCGCGTCCCCTGAGAATAGCCGAGTTTCCGGAAGCCCTGCAGGTGCTCACTTCTCGACTCCTGTGCAGCCCAGTTCCTCTTCCGCAACAGGCAGGCCTGAGCTTCCCGCGCCAGTAGACGGTTTATCTGCACATGGAGACGGTCCAATTGCTGGCGATGCCGAAGCTGGCGATGCTGAAGATAAAGAACGCGACTCCGACTCCTCCTTGTCAGTCTCCCAACTCTTCGTGGTGCCTCCCCAGCAGTCTAACTTTCTTTCACACAGGGTCCAGAGCGATGAAACAGCAGATGGCGGCGAGGTGGTTGATTACACCCTCGGCGACGAGGAACTAGCTTATCTCTGCGCGGCCGTTGGTGACACCTTCGGCCACACCTTAGGCGACGAAGAACTACTGAACAATGACATGTATGAAGATTTCTCCGATTCTGAGCTGTCACGCAATGACGAGTTCGCACACTGGCATTGGCTGGAGCAGATCGATGGCGACGCCAGCGTGGGTGGCAACCTGGTCGCAGTCTGCGACGCCAAGTTAATCAGGCGCGCGCACATCAGACGCACCTTCTGGTCTGAGATGGCAGAGCCGAGTGAAGAAACGTCGGACCTCGGCTTCGAGCTCTTTGACAGATACGGCCGCTTGAGCCGGGAGCACTACGACCACAAGATCGGAAAAGGATCTGGAGCCTGGGGTGAGGAGCTCAACCACGGCGACATGCTTTTGTTCGAGAGCCTCCATGTTGAACGTTCCCGGCGCCATCAAGGGATCGGCACCAAGATCGTCAACGCGATACTGGACAAGGTGCGGGCCAAGTCGGATAACTTTTTCGCTTTTGTCGGGCCCGGATATCTTACTCGAGACATGGTAGGCGAAGGAGACAGAAAGGAGTACTCCGAGATGGCTGAAGAGCTGTCGACAATCTCACTGCGCTTCTGGCGCTCGTTGGGCTTCAGGAGAGTAGGCACATCAAGTTGGCTCGCATTCACCGACAACGACAGCCATCCGTCGCGGCGCTTGACCGCCGGAGAGGATTGGGACCCACTAGAGCAATCGAAGGAGAAGGAACCCCTTCCTGAGGCGATCCAGACTGTTTTCAACACCCTGTCTTACCCCTCGGCTTCAGATGCGGAATGTGTCCGCCAGATCCAGGAAGCATTTCCTGGCGAGGAGGGTGCGGCGCCACACTCCTACACCGACAAAGACGGTAATACCATCCTCCACAGTGCCGCCGACGGGAGGAAAGCGGAAACAATTGCATGGCTTCGGGCCAAACATCCCTCGTTGACGGACGTACGCAACGCCTGGGGACACACTCCCTTGGAAGCGCTGCAGAGCAGCTTGGAGAAACACAGAACGAGGCGGCGCGCTGGAATGCCTATATCTGTGGCGTTGGACAGGTTTGAGGGATTCTCCCAACCGGACATTGCCAGTCTCGCCGCTCTGACGGGCACTGAAATCTTCGACCTCACCAAGCTCTCAGACCAAGACATATCGGCCGTCTCCTCGGCAGCAGACGATGCAGTCAGCCGGGTCCCGAAGATCACGACGATCCGCCACACTTTGCGACTGAAGTACGGGTGCACGTGTGGGGAGTGCATCGGCGGTTTCCTGAGTCCCAGGATGCACTTCGCGCTGCTGTGCCAGGCCGAACATCGACATGATCTGCTCACTGCAGATCTGGATGCGAAGGGGCCGGCTTGGGTCGCGAGCCACGGACTCGAGTTGGACCATCTCGCCCTGCCGGTCCGAGAGAACCTGAACACCAACAAATCGATGAGGCAGGGCTTCACCAGGATGTGCGGCCACATTGCCCGCTGCCTCAGAGAGAAGCGGGTCCCCGACGAGGAGGCGGTTCTTGAGTCGTTCCGCAACCAGAGGAGCGAGTGGCCGACGGTGACGAAAAACTACCTGCAGCGAGGCGGGACCGTGGCCGCCGTCGCTACAATGTTGTTTGACAGGGCCATGCGCTGGGACGAGTGGGCTGGAGATGGGATACACTTGGATGCGCATGGAGGTCACGTCAAGACGCTCCCGGTCTGTCGCAATGACCGCGAGTTTGGGTTTGTGAGCGGGATGTGCGGGTACAAGAGAGTCTCCATGATTCAACATGTAGATATGTTTGGGAGGGAGAGAGTATACTGATCGGGGGTGCCAGTGTAAGCGGCCTTGATGATCGTCGCTGGTGCGGCAAGCTACAAAGGGGGTGGCTATTCCTTGATGGTGGACGCTGACTGGGGTCCGACTTGCTGAATGGAAATATTTCGTGGTCGTCAAGCTGAACGGCAAAAGAGATCTTCATTGCAACCCCGCTGTCAGACTATCTAACGAGATACACATGCCCCTCAAACGCTCCCAGCAGACCAACCCGGGACTTTCCTGGGTGCGTAGACATGATTGGTATCATCTCTGGTGACCCTGCCACCCCGAGCTCTGCCGGGCTGGGCACACTCCACGTCTTCTCCTCCGGTGTGAAGTTGAGCACCACAAGCACTCTATCACGGTCGTGCTCCGACTCCTTGACAAAGACAAACAGACTTTCATCCTCGGGCCGCAGGTCCTTGAAGTCGCCGTACACGAGCAGATGCGCGTGGTCCTGGCGGAAGCGCAGCATCCTGCGCCAGTAGGCGAGCACGCTGTCCGGGTCGTCGAGCTGCGAGGCCACGTTGATCTCGCCCGCCAGCGGGTGCGGCTTCATCCACGGCTCCTGGATTTCCTGGCCGGCCTTCTCGGCGGCCTCGGAAAAGCCGCCGTACTTGGCCTTGCCGTTCCAGGGGATCGGCACCCGGGCGTGGTCGCGGGCCAGGTACTGCACGGCGTCGAAGGCCTTGGAGAGCTCGGCCTTGTTGTCGGCGCCGTGACGCTCCTTGACCATGCTGTAGAACTGGGTGCTGTCGATGTCGAGGTAGTTCTCGATGGGGTAGGACTCCTTGGGCACGTTGACGAGCCCGATCTCCTGGCCCTGGTAGACGTATTGCGTGCCGCTGAGGCAGGCCTGCATCAGGGCCAGCAGCTTGGCGCCGCGGACGCGGTACTCGGGGCGGTCGTCGGTGAAGCGGCTGACCGACCGCGCCTGGTCGTGGTTCTCGAGGAAGACGGTGGACCAGCCGTCAGTGCCGCGGATCAGGGCCTGCGTCAGGTCGACGGCGGTCTTGAAGTCTGTGAGCCCAAAGTTCCTGGGCGTTGTGGCAAACTTGTGCGTCCTGCCCATGCCGATGTCGACAATGTCGAACTGGAACACCATGTTGAGCTGCTTGGCCTTGGCGCTCACGTACTTGAGCACGCGCTGCGTGTCGGGCGTGCACGGCAGCTCGCCGACGGTGACAGCCCCGTACTTCTCGAGGATGACGTTCATCTCGCTCAGGAACTCGTGCATGCGAGGTCCGTTGCAGTAGATCATGCCCGCGGGCTGGTAGGGGGTCTCCGGGTCGACGATGGGCGCGTCTGGCAGCGTGGGCGGCTTGCTGTACATGTTGACCGTGTCGACACGGAAGCCGTCGACGCCACGCTCGAGCCAGAACTCCATGGCCGAGGCGTAGATGGCCTTGCGGGTCTCGGGGTTCTCCCAGTTCACATCGGGCTGCTCTGTCGCGAAGAGGTGCAGGTAGTATTCCTGCGTCAGCTCATCCCACTCCCAGGCACTGCCGCCGCCAAAGTTGGACCGCCAGTTGTTGGGGGGCAGCCGCTCGCCGGACGGAGAGTACTTGGCAGGCCGCCAGATGTACCAGTCGCGCTTGGGGCTGTCCTTGCTGGCTCGCGACTCCTTGAACCAGGCGTGCTGGTCTGACGTGTGGTTGATGACGAGATCGAGCATGATGCGCATGCCGCGGGCGTGTGTCTCCTGGATGAGCGTCTCCATGTCCTGGACGGTACCGTAGGGGCGGTAGACATCCTCGTAGTTGCTGATATCGTAGCCCATGTCCACCTGCGGGCTGTCGTACATGGGGCAGATCCAGATCACATCGACGCCCAAGCTCGCAATGTAGTCGAGCTTGGACGTGATGCCTGGGAGATCGCCGATGCCATCGCCGTTGGAGTCGCAGAAGGACGCCGGGTAGATTTGGTAGATGACGGCTTGCTTCCACCACTGCCTCTCGCGGGTATTCACCGTCATGGTTCTTTGACGAGGAAAACTTTGGTGGACGAACGTTGTGGCTGGTTGACGGCGTGGGTAGCAAGCGAGGGACAAGCAGACGAGGATGAGGTGAATTTGAGAATTTGAGAGGAAGGAATGTCGAAGCAGCACAGCAGCACAGCAGCACTGTAGGCGACTCGTCTTTTAATCCTGCCGTGCTCCTGTGGATGTGGAGAAGACTGCGGGTTTCGGCAACTCGTCCTCTCCGGCGTGTTACAAAGCCAGCGCCATGTCTCATGGCATCTTACGCAGGCTCAACAACCCGGCCAGCGGAGCCGATCGGCGACCATGCCGGACCGACAAGACCATGTCGTCCCAGTCTTGTGGAAGAGGGTCAGAGAAGAGTCCTTGAACGGTAGAATGCCATGGCTAAAAGCGGAGGGTTACCGACAGAGCATTTGGCGCGTCGGCGCCGAGTCGGACTCTCTTGTGGCCTGTGGGTGGTCGAGCTGCAGCAATGCTTGTTTCGTGGTGTTTGGTGGGGACACACGGGGATGGGTGTGGAGAAGCAGTTGGCTCTGCGATTTGACCATTGCCGGACCGACGAGATCTCTTTGTTTCATTGGCTGGATGTCGGTCCGAGAGAAGATCCTGCCCTCCCAGTGTCACCTTGTGCTCGGTTCCAGATTGTTCTTGACCTGCCTTCACCTTCACCTCATTCCAATCTTGCTCGAACCCATGCTTGCTTGCATTGACCTTGGACGCCACGATTTCTTAGAGATGCGTCCTGCCGCGGGCGAACGTGCTGCTGAGACCTTAGCCGTTAACTGGTTCGTTGCCTCGGTACAGGACATGGCAAGATCTGCCGGGTGGGCGCATGCAGCAGCGTTCTCACTCAAACCTCCCTTAACAACCCCTTCGCCCCTTGCCGTCTGCTTGTCGACCTGTACCACACTGAGCTGTGGTGTTCTCATTTTCAGCGCCAAGCGACATCCGTGATCCAGTTCCCGTTCCGTTTGTCGGCCCCGCAGAAACCCAACGGCGAACCCCGTTCGTGGAGAGCTTGTCGGCCCGATACCACACAGCCCGTGGGCCCTCTCCACCTCGATCCTGATCAGCAGCAACCCCATGGGGATTCGAATCCGGGGCTACCTTAGCGCTAGTTCCCCAAATGCCGGCGAGTTGCCAATGCACGCGACCATGAATCTGTCCATGGTCCAGCCGTTGATGCCGGACCGACGAGATCGCGCTGCTCGGATCAGGAAAGCACATGAACGGCTAAGTTGACATCTTTCGATCGCGCTCACCCCTGGCCAAGGGCAACCACATCATCCCCGCGAGGACCTCCCGAATCGGGTGTTGGGGTGCCTCTGATTGGACCCATTCTCGCCACGCTCCCGCTAGCGGGCTGACCCATGGTCCTGGTCCTTGCTTCGATGGCAGCACAACTCCCAAGCGCGTCGCCGAGTTGCCCAGAACCATCTGTACTGCAACGGTGCAACCCCGTTCCCGCAACTTGTATAAAGATGGCCGGCATCCCCTCGGTTTCCGGTGTTGAAGCTGTCGAGACATCAGGCGCTGTGGTCGAGCCTTGAAACAACAACCCTTCTTCTTCCTTTTGAACCGCGGGTGTGACTGTCGTCACTTGCGTCTTCTTGTGCTTCCAACACTCTCAGGGAGGTCAACACATCGCGGCATCACCATGTCTCCGGCAACAAATGACGACCCCGCCATTGAGCGCGTGGCCGTCATTAGGCCCAATGTGGACGAGTCGACCGTCCAGGCCGCAGCGGCGGCCACCGACGTCGAACACAGCATGGGACTGCTCAAGTCCCTCAAGCTGTATCGGAGTGCCTGCTTGTGGTCCATCTTTCTGTCAACCTGCATCGTCATGGAAGGCTTCGACAATGCCTTCCTGGCCAGCCTGTTTGCCTATCCCCCCTTCCAGCGCAACTTTGGCGTCGCCCTCCCCGATGGCACGTACCAGCTTACCGCCGCGTGGCAGACCGGCTTGACCAACGGCGTGCTGGCCGGCCAGATCCTGGGCCTCTTCGCCAACGGCATCATCGCCGATCGCTTCGGATACCGCAAAACCCTGGTCGGTGCCTTGATTGCCTGCACCGCTTTCATCTTCATCATCTTCTTCTCCGAGTCTCTGGTGCAGCTGCTCATCGGCGAGATCTTCATCGGCATCCCGTGGGGCGTCTTCCAGACCGTCACCACCACATACGCCGCCGAGGTGTGCCCGACCCATCTCCGCGCGTACCTGACGACATATGTCAACTTGTGCTGGGTCATGGGCCAGTTCATCGCTTCCGGCGTGCTGCGAGCCATGCTCGCTCGCGACGACAAGTGGGGTTACAAGATCCCCTTTGCCTTGCAATGGGCTTGGCCCGTTCCCTTGATTATCGGTATCTGGCTTGCGCCCGAGTCTCCCTGGTGGCTGGTCCGCCACGGCCGCCTCGAGGAGGCCAAGAAGTCGCTCGCCCGCCTGACCACGCGCAACTCGGGCGTCCCGTTCAACCCCGACGAGACGGTCGCCATGATGGTCCACACCAACGAGATGGAGAAGGAACTGTTGTCCGGCACCTCCTACACAGACCTTTTCAAGGGCGTCAACCTGCGCCGGACCGAGATCGTCTGCGTGACGTGGATGATCCAAACCCTCTGCGGCTCCACCTTCATGGGCTACTCGACCTACTTTTACCAGCAGGCCGGCATGGCCGTCGAGAACTCGTTCAACATGTCGCTCGGCCAGTACGCCCTCGGCGCCGTCGGCACCGTCACCTCTTGGTTCCTGATGCAGTGGTTTGGCCGCCGGACCATCTACCTGTGGGGACAGGTCGCCATGTGCGTCCTGCTGCTGACCATCGGCTGCACCGCCTTCGCCGGCAAGGAGAACGTCGCCGCGCAGTGGGCCATCGGCTCGCTCCTGCTCATCTACACCTTCACCTACGACGCCACCGTCGGCCCGCTCTGCTACTCGCTCGTCGCCGAGCTCACCTCGACGCGCCTGCGCACCAAGTCGGTCGTCCTCGCCCGCAACATGTACAACATCACGGGTATCGTCACCAACATCATCACCCCGCGCATGCTCAACCCGACCGAGTGGAACTGGGGCGCCAAGTCGGGCTTCTTCTGGGCCGGCGCCTGCTTCTGCTGCGCCGTCTGGACCTTCTTCCGCCTGCCCGAGCCCAAGGGCCGCACCTACGGCGAGCTCGACGTGCTGTTTGAGAGCGGCGTCAGCGCCCGCAAGTTCAAGTCGACCGTGGTGGACTCCATCGATGGGATCAGCCGCGAGAGGGTCGCCGAGAAGGAAAAGGCCTTTGCGGAAGAGGTCATGGTGGAGCGTGCCGACACGCGGTCAAAGTAGGGGCGGAAGGTGCTGGACTTGAGGGAGAGAGGGAGGTCAAAGCAAGTGATGTGATGTGCAGTGTATTGAAGTAAAGTATTGGTTTATTAGCGTCTTTTGGGTGGCTTGTGTTGGAGCCAAGTACGTACATGGCGTCTTAGGCAGCTTAATGCACTTGTATCCTGGATTATTTGCTCTGCTCTCACCGTGCTCGCCGACTGACCAAAGGATTCGCCCCGCGCCATGTTGAACGCATGCCATGTCCACATGCATTCTTAGCCTACACCACGGAACCACCACACTCCACTCCTGGCCAACGCACTTTCATGCAGGTGGCATGTGGACCCGAGGGAGGAACAAGGCATTCAACAAACAGTGGTTTACGTCACGATGAAAACCCGGAAAGGCCCTGGGCAACTTTTTCAGCACTCTGACCTTCTGGTCATAATAAGAAGAGAGCATGTTGCTGTCTGCATTGCTTGCCTGGATCTCCTGAGCATCCTGGGTTGAAAGAGCTAAATCCAAACAGGACCAAGTCTCATGATAACGCGCCGCCCAACAAGAAAACGCAAAATTGGGGCCACCGCTGAATGAACGTCCGCCCTCTTGTTATGGTTCTCAACACACTCCTGCGCAGCCGGGTGGTTTTCACTCCAGTTCAACATGTAGAGATACTACACGTTGGCGGTCTTGGACTGGTCCACAGTATCAACGTCACTCTTCTTGCGAAGGCAGCTCAGGGACTGACTGTTAGAGGGGGAATGCGTTAGTACAACTGCAGGACACTTTTGCATGGAAGAGATGGGGCTGGTCATACTTGCTGTCGCGCTTGCAGACAAACGTCTCCACCGGCGAGCGTTTGTACTCGACACCGTAATCATCGTCTCGGACGGAAAGATCGACAACGTCAGGAGCCGGCAGAGCCAGCACGAGCGAGGCAGCAGCCATGAGGGCAGCAACAACGGATTGCTTGAAGAGCATGGTGGTAAGTGAGAAGCTGAGGCTTGGGGTTGGTTGAAGGCTGGGGAAATGGTCTTGGTTGCGGTTGTCCAAAGGTCAGGTAGAGTTGGAAGGAGATGATGGAAAGGGACAGAGTTCATGAACTCATTGAGGCATTGACCGGGTATTTATATCTCGGCCGTGTCTTGCTAGGCCAACAATTGCAAGTGAGAGTGCACAGCTGGTGGGTAAGCGTGCGAGATACGGTTCAGAGGCCGTGTTCTGAGGCCTGTTTCCAATGCAAGCTCCCTCTCCTTGACACACCACATCACCAACAACAGGCAGCCCGAGGGATCAGGCAACTTTTCTTACAGACTTGGCGGCGCTGACGTTTTGCTCGGGTATCCGGAGTATCCGAGGCGGCAACGGTCGGCCCCCAACCGTCCCCGACGTCAACTCGAACTGTGTCCCCAGCATCCCATCACACATCTCGACCAGTCTGTGTTATCAACGAGCCATATCACGTCGATGTTTGGTTGAAACAGGACCGAAGGGCCGAATCCCCTTCTCACCTTCCAAATTCAGAGGATCGCCAGGTGGTCGGGTACATATGCTGCGGCAAAGGCTCCTCGGCTGATGTGGTGTTTGTCTGCTGTTGTGAACTTGTTTGTCTGCATGCAGCTCGTAGGTAAACATCCTGGTTCATGGGATGCAACTTATCACACCGAAGGGGGGAAGAAGTCGGGGTAAGCAGTCGGGTGACTCCCCTCAGGGAGTCAGGGGATGTGAGAAGGAGGGGCCGTTGGTAATGCATCATTGCTTTGCCGCACACTAACAATCACCAACATCAAGCAACAGGATGAGCGCTGCCAATGATGTGACGGGACTGATGGCCCATCGACCGAGGGCAAGCTTTCAGATCCCTTCCCTGCCAGCAATCGAGCTCAAACCTTCACTTTCCTCGTGCTCCGGTCCCCCTTGCAGCCCCGGCCCCAACGTGGAAGCTTTATGACTGCAGTCAACGGGAATATCACCACCTTCTCACTCCGAACCCAAACACACTTATCCATCAAGCGACTAAGCAGCAAAAGCTTGCCAAAGTTGTCCCCCATACCCTCCGCATGCCCAAAATGCCGTCGTCGAAATACTTTCCCCTGCCCAACCAGAGCCCCAGGGAAAGTGATGAGGATGCTGCCAACTCTCTTCTTGCGGAAACCGCCGTTCTTGAAAAGAAACGCTGGTATCCAACACTGAGATGGTCACTACTGACGACTTTGGCACTTGTGATCTACTCTATCGGCATCTGTTGGGTCACGAAGGGGGTTGTTCTGGGATCCTCTCCTCATCGGCTTCCCGCCCCGGCTTCGAGTTGTAAGTCAGGAAACCGCAAACTTTCCTTGAACGATGGGGCAACACTGACTGTCCCAAAGTCCCTCATCCCGACGAAAAGAAGTACGTTGTCACAGAGACCGGCCAAGAGGGTGATTCTTGGGTCCATCATCTCGTCTACGGCAAACCGAGTCCCGAGGTTGACAATGCGTGGTACGATCTGATCAAGCGTACGTAAACTGAAGCGGCTTGCATATGAAATGGGCCAAAAAGCTGACCCCGACTACGCAGCCTTCAACACTCGGGTTCCAGCAGAACGCTACGAGGCCAGCATGAACAACCGCAGTTCAGCTCGCGTAGCAGATGGTTCTGATAACCCGGACTACTACGTCACGCTAACTGTGTATCACGAACTCCACTGCCTGGTTAGTTTCTTCCTCGCTCTAGATACTTTGCAGGCATGCTGATTCAGCAATTCACAGATGAGATTCAGGTGGTTCCTCGACCCGGGATACTACGCAAACAAGACTTGGGAGGAACAAGCAGCGGACAAATTTGCCATAGGCCATTACAGTGAGTCGCCTCCTGTCATCATTAGCACGATCATTGCAAACTGCGGCTAACGGACAACCATAGGGCATTGCCTGTGGAGTCTCCTCGAGTCGGTCCTGTGCAACGGGGACACGTCGATGAGGACATTTCACTGGGATCCCAACAAGCCGGCCCCAAAGCCCGATTCACTGGCCGAGAGGAAATGTGTGGACTGGGAGTGGTTGCACGACTGGACCGCAGAGCACTCGTTTCTGTTGCAGGATGGATTGCTCAGCCATCCGACGTTTGGGCGGCTGGATGCAAAGCTTCAGCCACTGAAGGCTTCCAACTAAACGGTGGAGGGAGGGTGGGTGGTGCAATATGGATGACCTCTGGAACAAGGGGAAGTGGTGGTAGGTGGTGGGTTTGTCATGTGCTTTTGAGCTACGAAGGAGCCTGTCGTATGAACGCGTTTGTCAGTGATTTAGTCTTCGAAATCAATCTCATATTAATTCCCAAATTCGCCTCAAAATGACGAGTAAAGTTGGTCCCCGCCTCTGGCAGCAGTTCATGGATTTTGAACAAACATTCGAGGCAGCAGCCATGGCTGAGCAGAAAGGAGTCACTGGTGGGAAATGAAGGACGATCAATGAGTGCTCAAGCTAGCCAAGCCTAGATCATAAATCTTTACCAGGCACCACTCCCATGAACATGTCCCTTCCCCTTTGCCGTGAAAAGCTCCTCCCCTCTCATCGGCTTCCAGCCATTCCCGTGAACCTTTCTACACTCGGGATACTTCAACGCCGCGACAACGTTCACCGTCTTCAACGGTGTATCTGCCTCAACCAAGACCCATTGGCAATGCAGCGTGTGCTTGTAGTTATCCAAATGGCTATCGATGTATCCCCTCAGGGCGTACGCCCGATGCATCTGGCGCCACATGAAGGTGCAGTGCGTGACATGATACCTCCAGTCCACATACAGTGTCCTCTGCCCCTCCAGGGCGGTGGCGAGATTCACCACGACGTCGGTGCGATTTGGGTGGGCGTAGAATTGCCAGTTGTCGTAGCCGATAAAGTCCTGCATGAGCTCGTCGTCGTAGCACTCGGGTGTCTGCCAAGCGAAGCTGAGTATGTCAAAACGGCAGCCACGGGATTCCGCTTCTGCTGGAGACGAGCCGCATGTTGTCAGCCGATGGACCCGAGGTGAAGGACGACCTTGGCCATTGTTGAAAGAGAGGCCGGTCGAGAGCTGAAGATGCCAGATGTGGAGGACAGCCCAGAGGACAAGGCAAGTGATGAGGACTGGGAGGAGGCAGAGGGCAAAGAAATAGGTTCTGGTCGGGTGTTTGTGTTGATTTCCTGCTTGACGCCGCTCGAAATGCAGAAGTTCAAGAGGGCGCATGGTGCTGAGAGGATTGGTTTGGGAAGCAAAGCTCCATGTAAGTGAAGGCCAGTGAACAGAGAACTTGCGAGGGAGGATTGCGTGGGCAGGAGAAAGACCCTCTCAGGAGAATTTCCCTTGGACAAGTCCGTATTGCCATCTGTGCTTCCTCGGGGAGTTTTTGGGGTGCTTTGCACCTTCCTGTTTGATAATGGTTGACCCTGGAAGGCATTCTCAAGCTTTGGAATGTGTCGAAGCGCCCCAGGCCCGCTGCATCCATGTGGCACCAACCTGGCCTCAACTGTTGGTCGGCTACCTCCCATCCTTCACATGATGCTGTTTCTTTTCTTCACTCTGCATCCTCGGCCGCACATTACACAGTACGCTCGTACCGCAAGGCTCCCACCACTTGGATACGTCCGCATCTGCAAGAGACCCCACGGGATCCGAGTCGACAGGAGTTCCGTCATCCAGCGAACCAATAACTGATGCGCATGGATGAACTCTCATCACATCGCCGTTCGCTTGAGGTGATCGAAAGGACCCATGCCAACACCCACGGTTTCGTTGGATCAACGGGCGCCGTCACTGCTGTGATACCGGAATTCGTCCATGCGTGGTTAGGATTCACAGGAGCCGAGGCGCCGACATCCAAAACATCGGATCTGTCGGGCGGTTTCAGGCGTTTGCTTGGGTCCAAGTCCTCTCGGGCCGATGGCTCTCAGCCTCCAAGACATCACGGATGCTGACCGTTGGTGATGGACCATGCTCAGGATAACAATCCTTTAATATCATTGGTTCCTGACAAGACGGAGTCATGCACACGGTGTGCCTGCCAGGGACTTTTGCACGGCGGAAGATGTTGGGAACAATGGAAGGAACTGTGGGATCAATGCCCAGTTGAGATGGGATAGAGTCAGATGGTTGGTGGAAGGAAGCATTTGGTTCTTTGGACACTGTTGGCCAGGCCCCACTTGTTTTCCCCACATCTCACTAGGCAACCCCACAGGCCCCACCC
>Ga0247824_10000251_pt1 | contig 24727 bp, 24 predicted proteins | sample 13C_PalmiticAcid_FD_194412 | JGI IMG/M metagenome (GOLD analysis project Ga0247824, IMG submission 194412) | Soil microbial communities from agricultural site in Penn Yan, New York, United States - 13C_PalmiticAcid_Day48 | ecosystem: Environmental > Terrestrial > Soil > Agricultural land...
GTCAATGGACGTTCGCTCTGGCACGGTATCACCAGTGGAGTCCTTGCGGCCCGCAATCTCATCCGTCGCTTGACTAAACGCGCCTCGTTGGCGGATGACTCCAACTATGTCAGCAAAGACACCGTTCCTCCTCATCTGCAGGTTCCTACTTTATGGTGGGTCGGTGGTCTGCTCGTCTCTGGCGTCTTCACCGTCGTTTTGATGGCTCTCGACTTCAAGGTTCCAGTGTACTCGACCATCCTTGCCATTATCCTCTCTTTCATTTTGGCCTTTGTCGGTCTTCAAGCTTCCGGCGAAACTGATATCAACCCTACTGGATCGATCGGCAAGGTCACTCAATTGGTCTTCTCCCGTTTCCCTGGTGAGATTCAAGTGGTCCAGAAGACCAATCTGATGTGTGCCAACATCTCGGCTTCCGTCTGTGCTCAGGCTGTGGACATGGTGGGCGATCTGAAGACCGGTCATTTGCTTGGTGCCTCGCCTCGTTCTCAGTTCTTGGCTCAATGCGTCGGTTCTGTCTTTGCTATTGCTGCCGCTGTTCCCTTGTTCCTCCTGTATACTCAGGCCTACAAGTGCATCATTGATCCCACCATCGAGAAGTGCGAGTTTGGTCTTATTTCAGTTCTCACCTGGCAGAATGTGTGCAAGATCTTGACGGTAAGCAAAGAAAAAAAGACACTTCTTCACACACACTGTCTTCCACTCACACGCAGTCTTTGTTGCTTTGATACTCATCAACTCTTCTCTTCCACCTTCTCCACTCTTTTCTTTAGACCGGAGGAACCATTCCTCGTGCTTCTGTCATCACTGCCGGTGTCTGCGCTGGTCTCGCGATTTTGAACATCTTGATCCGTATCAAGCTTGTTCCTGCACAATACCGCCCTTACTGGATCAACTTGAACGCTGTCGGTCTCGGTTTGATCAACCCTTCGCCCGCTTTGGCTATGGCCATGATGACAGGTTTCATTGCTGGTCAGATCTGGATGCGCGTCAACAAGGCTGGACACGAAAAGTTCATGTACGCCATCGCTGGTGGTATGATCTCGGGTGTTGGTGTCGCTGGTATCATCAAGGCCATCATGGTTTTGGGTGGTGTCAAGGGCGGCGACGTCACCTGGGGTTGTACCGAAGAAATCTGCTAGGGTTGCCCTGAGGTAGTTATCGAGTAGGAATTCCTGCTCACTTGTATTGTAGACTATAATAAATCCAAGTTCATCAAGAAGAAAAAGTTGGGATGTTGGTTATGTGTCTCTCTGTAATAAAGACTCCATGCTTTATAGAGAGTACTAGGGTATAAGAGTGCAGTGGTGTATTGATGGTTCTAGTGGTATATGGATGTCCCTGCTTCAAGAACAACGTTCCCACGATATGGGGACGCGCCCTTGATCTATATGGGCAATCTTTGCAAAGGCGGCTGGTGAGAGGTCCAAGGCGCCTGACTTGCAACTTGGGCACTGGAGCAAAAAAAGAGAGAGAGATATCAGAAGGTTGAGAAGGGCAATTAAAGAAAGAAAAGAAAAAAGAGGGTTGGGAAAGAAGAGAGAGGATCTGCAAAGACGGCCTTTTTTTTTTTTTTTTTTCTTTTTTTGGTTCCTTACCATATCTACCACTTGGACTTGCACCGTGCCTCCTGGCCCTTTTACTTTCAGGCACTGTCCACAGGCCGGAGATTTACTGGCTCTAGGATATGGGCCGAAATCAGGCTTATTCAATGCAACAATAAACTCTGTAACCGAATTGATATACTCGAACTCGCAGGCACCTTGCTGGAACCCGCCAGCGCTGTTACGGACACTTGGATCTAAAAAAACCGATTAGAACGACCCGAGGAGGGAGAGAGAGGGAGAGAGAGGGAGGGGGAATCAGTGGTGGATTGCAATTCAACCAATGCTTTTGTGCAAAGAATGGGGGGTCTCTTTTGTTACCATAATAAGTTCCATCGCCTCGCCCACTCGATGTCCATCCTGGTTCATTGCTGCGATTGATAGGAGGTTTCGTGAGGTCACGGTTATGTTTCCTCAGATCCTGTTCTGTTTTGGGGTCGATGGGAAAAGTGCCACCTCGACTATCACCAATCCACCCTCCACCGCCGCTGTCACCAGAACCATCACCCTGACTGAGCCGGATTGAGAGCAGGATGATGAAGAGGAGTAACAATGTCCCGAATGTGAACAATAGAGCGACAAAACGACGAGGATGCCTTGCCAGGATTGGATACCGAGCCATCCACCTCTTTAGAAACGTGGGTGAACCCTCATTGTTCGCGTGCGGGAGCTTGCCATTGTTCTTGTCGTAAAAAGTCTTTTTGGAGGGCGGAGGTGGAGGAGAGTGGTGAGGTGTATCTGGGAGCGGGTGTGAAGTCTCTTCTACGTCCAGGAACTGTAGGACGACTTCTTCATCGTCGTGTGGTGGTGGCGGTGAAGGTTGAGACGAAGGGATGGCAGGGAGGTGGGTGTGCCTATTGTGGTGTGATTGTGAACGAGCAATGGCCGAGGGCGCAGCGACGTCGTGCTCGGTCTTTTCGGTGTCTGTTGTGCCTGAATTTGAGACTTTGACCATATTGATCGAAAAGGGAAGGGAGGGGAAGGGATGAAACGGATACAAGCGACAGAGCAGCGAAGGAGAAGAGTGTTGAAGTAGAGATGAGAAGGCGAGGGTTTAGTAGATCCAACAAAACGAATGGAAGGACGAGGGAATCTCCATGCTCAACCTTGCTCACAAGTTTTTATTGCTTCATCGTTCAAACCTGGGAAAGTGAAGTCGCACACACACACTGCGTATGGGATGCACAGGTCAGCAATCAGATGCCAAATGAACTCTGATTTTGGTTCTTGGGACAGAAACGTATAGTATAGTTTTATGCATAGATAGCTTGCTCCAGGTGGGTCATCAGGGAGAGGAGGGTTAATGGATACCCTACTTGAGCGGGTTCTTGACAACATAGTCGACAAAGAACTCCATAGCCTCGGCAATCTCCTCGCCCAAGGGGATAATCTGCTCAGGTGGCAAGATGAAGCCTCCACCACCAAGGACACTGTCCGAGGGTCTCAGCTCGATCGTGAACGAGTAGACCCTCTGTCCATTGTTAGCCTTGGTTGCCTTATCGCCATAGAACCAGTCGCTTCCTGCACCTGTTGTTTTGTACAATGCGATTGAGGGCTCACTGACATACTTAGTGCCATGGACGCCCTTGATAATTTCGGAAATCTTATCACCAACAAACTTGTGCTCTTTCTCATGAGCTGCTGGTGCCGTGGTCCATCCTTCGGGGCGAAGAATCAGCTGAGAGTAGCAGTGGAAATCAATGGCTCCAACAATGCGCTTCTGTTGACCGAAAAAGTCTTGCATAGCCTTGACCTCGGGCTCGGACGCAGCAGAAGGGCCACGGTAGGTCTCGGACCATGGGAATGAGCTGGAGCCACCCTCACCAAAGTGGTCATCCCAGTTTCTGAGATGAGAAAAAGATTGGAGAGAGAAGGATCATCCTCGTCAGTTTGATGGTACCAGGGTTGGATAGCACAACCTTATTGCAAAATGGCTTACCGATTAAGATCGACTCCATGGAACATCCCATTGCTACGTCGGTTCTTGCGCCACATGCGGTTATTCTTCCAAGTGTAGTCGTAGCCGTCCAGATTCATAACAGGGACAATGATGAACTCTGTTTCATCCAGGATGGCGGTAATCTTGTCGTCATTGCCATATTTGCTGACAAGGTGATGGGTGAGGTATTGGACTGACAATGATAGTGATCAGATTGGTTAATTAAACAGCTCCCAGTATGAAGAACCAAGAGTGGGGTCTTAGGAATATCAATTATGGAGCGTTATCACTCACCCGTCGATCCACCTGCCCATTCGCGAGCATGTTGGCTATTGTATATACCCGAAATGACAATGGCTCGTCAGCATTGCAGTCATATCAACGTTTGCAAGGGAAGGTAGATTCAGCATTCCCTTCAGACTTACAGTCCTTGCCACCAGATCTGGGGCTTCTCGCGGATGCTTCCGTCCTCCTCCTTGGCTGTGAGTTTGATAGCAAAGATGTCCCTTCCCTCAACGGTCTTGCCAATAGAGGGGATGTAGGTGATCAGCTCTGGGTAATCCTCTGTTAGCTGCAGATAAAATTCCTTGATCTCTTCATGCTTGTGGTAGTTCTTGAACCAGGTGTCCAGGTCAACCCTCTTCTTGGGTTTAGGCTTGATATCCGACTTGCTTCGGAGGTGCAACTCCAGAGCGGTCATGTAAATGTTTTCTGCATCCTCATCTGCAACCCTCTGCATGTCTCTTTCCACCACTTGCCAGTCATCCTCACCCTCAGGGATGCCCTTACGACGCATGGCGGCCTCGAACATGTTGAATTGCTTGTCCGTAAAGTGGGCCAGAACCAGATCAGATTCGCGACTGCGGGACCACACGTCGAGATGATCGAGCATGTTCTCGATAGGATCCTCAGGAGCCTCGGCAGCGAACTGGCTGGGCACAGGGAACTGGATGCGGTGTTTGCGGACGTTGAATCGAACAAGAGCGTGATTCTCCAGTTCGCGTGGGTAGGTGACTACAAAGTCGGTGTTAGCATTTCTATTCGCGTAAAGGGCTTTTTTTGTCTCCACAAGAACGGACGGCTATAGACAGCGCGGTTACCTTTCTCGATGCCAAAGGGCTGGTCATAGTGCTCGATGCGAGTCGGGCCACCGTGGCGGCGGCCTCCAAAGACAACCTGAGCTTCATTGTTGTCGCCGAGACCGAGGTCGATATTCTTCTCTGAGGAAACTGGACTGTCGTCAAGCATATGGCAGCGCTGAGCAGAGGACTGCGTGGCAAACAGAGCCAGTGTCAGCACCACGGTGATGCTAAGGCACTTCATGACAAGAGGTGAAGCGGGTGTTGAGTGAGCAGATGGGTGATGGTGGGAAAGTGTCAAGGGGAGAGAAACAAGAGGCGAGCCTTGACTGGTGGCGAGTCCTCCTACCCCTCGCGGGTGAATTGCGCAACACCGTACGACAGCGGGTTTCGATCAGGGTGCTCCAACGACCTACGTACCATACATCCCAAAAATGGTTCGCATTCGACCATGGCCCCTTGCCTGAATGGTCAAGGGAGCTGTAAGAGACCAGTGCGCCGTTGGGATGGGAACCTTGCTCTGTCCAACAATATCGGCCGCACCTCTGACAAATGTATCAAGCGAAGCAATCCGAGCAATTGAGGCAAGCTGAGACACATTGGGCCAAGCTGGGGTAGCAGGCAAGCGAAAAAAAAGGTGGGGCCTTGATGTCGACAAGAAGGATGCTCACGTGCAGAAATTGGCGGATGCGGATCAGTGGCTTCACATAAACAATTTCCCTGCTTGAACTAGACTTTCAGCTTCTCAAGCCGAGCTCTTCTCCTACACATCCTCGCCGCCGCGATGTCACTTCTCAAGACCATGTCCAGGGGGGCTCCGCCTGCCCGCAACCTCAATATTCTCCGCGCCTTCAGCTCGTACACCCTTGCTCACCCTGTCCTGTCAGTCTCGAATGCAACAACCTATAGCAACAGCAACAGCACGACTTTGGCCTCCGAAGGTGTCTCCACAACAGTCCTTGGCCGCCTTGGATCCTATATCTCTGATCTGTTGCCCTCGATCGTCTGGGCTTCAGTTCCAAAGCACAGGACTTCTCATTCCAAGAAACGCATGCGTCAGGCAACAAAGGGACTTAGGGAGCAGAAGAATATTGTCCAGTGTCCAGGATGCGGTCAAGCCAAGCTGATGCACCATCTTTGCACACATTGCTATCGGGGTATGAAGGGTCGTGGTCCTTCGAGAGCAGAGGCATAGATCAACATTGGGACGGAGCAGAAAACACCACCAGCAACCCGTATACCTTACAGAGGCCCAGTACTCGTGTAGTGCCAAACACCTCTATAAGAGTACCCCATTCGAAGCAGGATTGTAGATCAGCCGTCTCGGATCAATCACCTTTTCACCATTGTCTAATAAACCGTTCAGCAAATGACAGCAATTGCTCTGGTGATCCAGCTCTCAGGACTTGAAGAAGATGCTCGGTTCATCTTGACATGGATCATGACATGGATCATGACATGGATCCAAGTTTATTTCGTCCGCATCCTAGGAATGATTCGACGATGGAGGACAGGGAATCAAATAACCATCTTGGGTTATCTGATCACGGCCTAGTCCACGTCCACAGTACTGATGCCGGATTGGCTCGTTGCCCCAGGAGAACACACCTTCTTCAAGGTTCCGGGCGAACAGCTCTAGCTTATTCAAGGACATCTTGCCTTGTATGCTGTTGTCATTGGTAGTCGCACCAGGATCCGCAGAATTCTGAGAAAAGAACTCTTCCTCTAGTAGCGCACTGATGGATGGCTTCCTAGAGTGCTGGGCCGGAACACTCACTAACAGCTTCCTGTTGATATTGCATATCTCAGAGGGCAATGTCGTATTTGCGCCAGTTCCTTCGAAGTCTGGTCTTCGCCTTCCAATCAGAATGCCCTCGTAAGGTTTGCGGTGTGTGTTATCGAGGCTGAGAACGGGCTCGCCGTGGGCTGTGACCTAAAGAGAGGTAGGGTGGGTCACTCACTAACGGGCAGCGAGGTCCTAGTCAACATCACGAAAGTCGACTTGATTGCATACCTTCAGCCAGATCCAGTGTGCGGCTAATTCCAGTCCCCATGCAGGAAACAGCTTCTTCAAGACTACCTTCTTCGCTTTGGCTCGATTCGTAATCCAAACAGCAACGATTCCGCCTCTATCGTGTTCGTTCTTCTCTCCAAGTAATTCTGGGATAGGTATCTTGAACAGATCATACATGTTCATTGTACCATAATGGCCCATCCGGTCGACAGAGGCGTTTTGCCAGGGCGGATCCATTACAATAATGTCGAAACCTCCTCTTTGACGAGCTAAACGATGTTGTTGGGCGTGCGTTTTAGAAGGGGAATTGCCGATACGCCATGAATCAAGGGACAATGGAGCTTACCCACACTTCTCAATCCACGAATCCTGTCCAGATCGGATACCAAGAATCCAGATCGTGGAGGAATGAGATACTGCGGTCGATGTTCTGTTGGAAATGTGATCAGTGCCGGCTCGGGGTGATTGTTCGTTACTATGACTTCGTAAATATCGCCCAAATCGAGCTGCTGTGACCCGCTCTCAAGTTCATGATGGTCGAAGGTAACATCTTGCTCCTGATTCGCGCCCGATTTTCCAGTGCTGGTCGAAAGGAATCCCGATCGAAGCAACTCCAAGGTCGGCTGAAGTTTGACGAGGTCTAGCGCAAAGGTATTGCTTGCTGGTGCATCGACAAGTGTTCCATAAAAGTAGTCACCTTGCATGTCCCGTATCCATGACTGAAATGAGTCTTGTTCAATGATAGATTGAAGTTCTACCTTAACCCATTGTACAAGTTCCTGATCATGGTCGTGGGTGTCATTGTTGGTGCTTTTTGAGCGCTTCTGTTTCTTGCGAGGACGAGAGTCAATATGTTCAGAAGAGTGCTGTATGGAATCTGGAGCAGCTACAGATAACAAAGGGTTGATACTCGGTGGAGTGTCTTGTGTTGCTACGCTGCGGGCACCAGAGTCGTCGTAGGGCTGTGCGACACGGACCGTGCCAGGACGGATACACCAGCCAGGCACAGGCTCCTGTATTGGCTCGAGAAGGAACGATTCTTCGCGTCTGGCAACTGTTTTCATCCGCATGGTGTGTTGGTTTCTTGGTTCGGTGTAAAAAGGTGCTCGTTGCGTGGCTCGAGCGGAAGGAATCACGCGCAATCTGCAAGCCACAGCACTCACTCAACAACATCACTCGTTGGCGGTTGGTTTGTGGTTGGTTTGTTATGGTCACCGACTGATCTGCTACTGCTGAATCGATCCCTTCATGAGTTCGCCGCGGTCCCAATCCCCAAGCACGCTGGATCCGCACCTTTCCCAATATACCCCTACACAGCACAAGCGCAAGTCAACATCCACTGCCAGCCCAGAGCGCGATACCTCCGATACTGCAACCACCCCGAGAAAGAAGAAAAGCAGCAAAAGGGAGCGCCACCACCATGGAAGCCTCGACAACCACAATCAACACAACGGCGGCGTGACATCGTCTTCTCAGTCCACAGCCCCGCCAGTTCAGAAGCTGCCCACTATCAAGATCTCATTGAGGCTGCCGGCCAATCCTGCGATCATACCATCGTCGTCGGCGTCGTCTTCCCATAAGAGCAGCAGTAGTAGTCGTAACGGTGGTTCCAAAAAAAAGCGGCGGTCGCCAGAGCAGCTCACTGTTGTATCTGAGAACGACGAGGACGAACGCAACCACCAGGAAGAGAACGGGGATGAAGAGGTTTATCCTCACCAGCAGTACCATTCCTCTGGCGAGGAGCAAGACGTGCGCACCTCTTCGCACAAGAAGAAGAAAAAGCACAAGCACAAGCACAAGCACCGCCACAGGGCGCACGAGGAATACGGCGAGGAGGCGGATGAGAGTATCGAGGCAGGAACAGGGACTCCCAAGATAACTCTGAGACTAGGAAAGGAGAGAAAGGACAACTCATCTTCGCTCCATGGAATCCATCCAGATCACTTTGCTGATATGGCTATTCTACCAGAGCTAGGAGACAAACAGAAGACTACGTCCGGAGGGAAGGGACACTCAAGATCAAGATCCCGCTCTATGAGCCAGGCCTCGAGCAGTTCTCCGGTCGTTATAAAGCAAGAGGATGCTTTTCAACAATCAGCCTACAATGATTACAACGCTCCTCACGTACAGCATGGGCAGAAACGGCCATTCTCGTCACTTAGAAGCGAGCGCTCAGTAAGCGAGGAGACAGAGTTGGCGGAACCAGGAATGACTGCGATGGGGAATGAAGACTATGATGACCCGTTGGCCGGCGACTTGGACGATCCTGATGATGATATGGGGGACGACGGAGATGATGAAGAGGATGAAGGCCTGGAGCAGCAGAATGAAGGGAGCGATCATTCAGATGACGATGATTTGAAGTCTCCTACCACAGATTCGGGAATGCGTGCACATTTAGGATCAAAATCGGTGAAGGGAGGACAGAAAGGATCCAAGACACTTCCTGGCTTGGAGTCCGTCTCAAAGTCATCGAGGATCAAGAAGCCCAAAAGTTCGAAGGATGATAACTCTCGTGAGGGATCAGAACAGGCGATGGCCAAGGGTGGGCGAAAAGGAAAGGGGCATCAGAGACGAGTATCGACAACAAGGATAACCACACCGGCGGTGCCTAAGAAGAAGGAGCTTTCGGTTGTCTGCAACAAGCTACTGGACAGTTTTATCAAGTATGCAGTTCGCTCTCAAATGCGAAAATGTGCCGTAACAGTGGTTATTTTATGGATACTGACCCTGGTGATGGTGCTTTGTCTGCCATAATAGGAAGGATATGTATGTCTTATTCACGGACCCGGTTGATCCTGTGATGGTGCCCGATTACTCGACGGTCATCAAGAATCCAATGGACTTTTCAACAATGCGAGCCAAGGTTGAACGGAACTTTTACCCTAATATTGACGAGTTTTATAATGACTTCAAGCTGGTTTGTGACAACGCCAGGATATATAATTCCAAGGAGACGTTGTACTGGAGACAAGCGGACAAGCTATGGGAATGGGGATCCAAGGCCATCGAGAGGGAGAGAAAATCGGTACTTGACAAGGACGAGGAGTTACTGCGGTCTATCAAGGACGAAGAAACAGTCGATGTCGGAGGTATGGGCGATTACAGCAATAATCTTGCCACCACGTCCGGTGGTCGTGGACCTCTTCTCAGTATCGACGGGAATGTCGACGTAAGTAACAGTGACGCAGTTTGTACAGAGCGTTATCGTCGTTTTCATTGTAAGCTATGTGCTGATGTATTGTGATGTATATCAATGCCCTTACTAGTCGCCCACATCCATGGGAGACTATCGATCACACACACCACAGCAATACAGGAGGACAAAGAAAATCAAGCACCGAAGGGATGGAACAGTTGCCTTTACCTATTCAACCGATGGTTCAATTGAACCTGCCTCTCACCCAGACCCCTGGTCCCTTGTTCCAGTTGTGCAGGATTTCGGTTCTGCACCTCTCGTCTGCCCATTGGTCGAATCAAATCCCCACTACAATGGCCAATACCTAGACGATTATCCCTACTGGAGAGCTCCTACTTGTGCCTTTCGCCCTGCGGTGTTTCAGGACTACGGACCATACGCGATCTTGGGAAGACCGACCTCAGATGTTGGTGGGGCATCAGGCGTTCAGAACATCCCTGCCTATACTGGTATGGTGTTTGGAGACGAGAAAGGCGAGGCCTATGTCCGTAGCCTGGCCATGTTCTTGGATGGTATCGTGGATGAAAAGGAACTGGCGACCATGAGCAAAGATGATGCTGTAGGGCTGTTGGAGGTTCAGGAGCATGTCCGGGAGAAAATCGAAACACTCACCAGAGGTGCCAGCACGATTGTTGACAAGGTTGCGACAGTGATTCGGGAAGAGAAATTGGGCATACCGAGTGACGTGGATACTCGTGTGCCGATGAAGCTATGGCGGCAAGATTTTACTGAGGAATACGAAGAAGCAATTGAATTGGCTAGAATGGAGGACGCAAGCACTGACCTACTGGAGAGTAGCGACGCCAAGGCCAATTTGCTGGAGCACATGAAAGGGGCAGATGATGTTGAGATGCCCGATCATGATCGGCAACAGGGAACTGATGATGAGCTGGTTAAGGGAGACGGAATGGAAGACTCGGATATATCCATTCAGGAGGAGGGCATGCAAGGAACCTCAGACGGACAGGTGGATTCTGCGGATAAAGCGACAAAGGCGAAACAGGCTACCTTTGAATGGGTCGACATTCGACAGATTCTTCGCGATATCAGAGCCTGGCCAAAGATTTTGCGTGAAAAGACGGATTTTGAATCCTGGAGGCAGCTTAAAGTTGAGCTGGACAGTCTTTTACCACCTTCTCAGAGAACGACAATGGCAACAGCACCAACTCGGACAGATGATGAAATCGAGATTAAATGGGGCCAGAAGTGGACGGGGGGTGATTCCGAGAAGGACAAGAATTGGGTATGCGATTACTTGGATCGGAACTCTGGTGAAATGCAGCAGATCCTTCAACTCTTGGCCTCGAAATCCATCCGCGATAGGAACCCAGGAGCCTCAACCACTGCATCCGCCGTAGCATCACCCACTGCATCAGCAAGTACCACCGGCTCGCCTGCGACCGTCTCTACTCCTACAGCTGGTACACCTACCTCAGCAGTAGCTGGATCCGATGCGCACGTTACGGAGCAGCTAATCAGAAGCATCCGCCACAGGCTTGCCGAAATGGCCCAGTATGTGCCTCTCTCTGAAGTCAACCCACAGCGACTCCCTCCACCCATTGTTCCCCCAACATCCTCTTCGAAGGCATCTGCCGAGTCATCCAAAACAACTTCTTCGAGGACTGCCTCAGCGCCATCAGAGTCTGTAGCCGAATCTTCTGCCCCTGGTTCTCCTGACGATGGATCTATTTCCTCGCTCTCATCTCCAGGCTCATCATCTCCATGAAAGAGCAGATTACTCTTCCGTTTCTTAATCCTTTTGTATCAAAGGCTGTACCATAGCAACAAACATCTTGTATCACACATGCATTTGCCACCAACTGGCGCTGCGAAGAGCCCGGTGCTGCGGCCCACACACCAAAATTACAAAAGGTCACTCGAACTCAATCCTTGTCTTCATCCAATCCAATCCATGTCACAAACCATACAATCAGATATGACCACATACTCGTTATTGCCATTCTCGTCCTCATCGCCGTCAATATCCGATCGCAGCACTGAGACTCCGGTATCCTTTACCAAGATGGCACTGGATTGTCCGGATATCCTGTACGCGATCGGCGAGTGGATTCCAGTGTTCGAGAATGAAACCGTTTACAACAAGCGCATTTACATGACGTACAAGCCGCAGACGCTGTTCAGATGCTGTCTAGTATCCAAACAATGGAACAAGATCCTGACACCTTTGCTATGGCGGGTCGATGATACAGGATCAATGCGGAAGGTGCCCCAGGTTGCGTTGGAAATGCACAGCGACCATGTTAGGGTGTACGAAGGACTGAATGACAAGTGGTTCACGAAAACCTATTTAGAACCACCTATGCACACACAACTTCGACAATTGATCATGGGAGAGGCAGTGAAAACTGGCGACGTGGCGATGCGGATGATCAGCATGAACAGCCGTCTACGGATGATCACCTTGTTCAAGTCACCCCTTCTTCAGCAATTTCGTGAGGGAGCCGCCGAACTGACTCATCTAGAAAAGGATGACTTTAAAGAGAACACCCACAGTCCTACCAATCCATTGGGTCATCTCCGTTCAACACTTGAACATCTCACTCTACGACAAATGTACATCCAAGGGTTGGAACTCTACTATTTGCTTCGGACTGTCTCGAAATGGAACCTAAAGACCTTGGAACTCGATAATATCTGGGGAACCTTTGACATCCAAGACATTGTCTTCGAGTGTCTGACGCGACTCTGCCTATGGCTGGACAACTCGATTCAGCCCGGACTGCATGAGTTGATCGGTTATGCTCCACATTTGGAGCATTTAGAGCTCAGTGGGTTAGTGGATGACAGGCGCCCATTTTCCTTCGAACCTCTCGTTCATATCATGCGTGGCACTCGACAAGAAGAAACTCCCAGAGAGAAAGAAGATCGACTGAAAGCAGGGAAACCTGAGCTAAGGCAGTGGTCACGTCCTCAACTCAAGATCCTACGTATCCAAGGACTTCACTCTTGCAAAAGTCAAGAGGATGCATCGGGATTAGGAAACGACGTCATGTTCCTGGAACTCATCCGAGCTTCTGGTCGCAGCATCAGCATGACAAAGGAAATGGCCCGTCCTAGCTCACTGCGAGAATTGGATATCCCACTATGGTTTGTCGATGATCTTGCCAGAGGAGCAATTGAGGCAAGCAGTTTGACTCTGGAGGTACTCAAGATCAAGATTCAACGCGGGCGAGACAATTTGCCAACATGGAAGCATGAGCGACAGGGTCGGATCTTACGAAAGATATTGCAATCGTGTTCAAGATTACGAGTCATGGAGGTTTGGGACCAGAATGGCGATGAAGACATCAGCGTTATCATGACAGGACTAATCGGAGACTACGGAGGACTCTATCATGACGGTGGTTATGACGGTAGCGGAACGGAAAGCGAGAACGGAGACAAGGTACGGACGACAGAAGCACTGGTCTGTCCTGACTTGGTATCGTTGACTTTGAAATCGATCCGTACGAATCATGAGCTGCAGCAGACAGAAGTGGAGGAGGAACGACGGTATTTCGAAAACGTCGGGGACCATGGCGATACATCTCCTTGGGTGATGCCAAAGCTGCAATGGGATCTCACACTGCTGGATGGTACGGACTATCTTATGGACTCTCACTGGAGAAGCTTTGAGATCTATGAAGAGATTATAGAGGGTATCGGCCAGGAGGAAGAGGGAGACCAATTGCTCAGAAGGTTCCTTCGATGCATTTCTCCTTCGAGAAAACTAAAGGAGCTTCAGCTTGGGCAGCTTAGGTTCACAAGGCAGGTCTAAACGATCGATACGATACAATAAACAACAACCGACCAAGGAAAGCACCTCGGCGGATCTTCAATGCTCTCTGACTTTTTTTTGCGTCACAATTGTCACACTTCCCTCGACTGCGGCTCGCACAAGAGGTACAAATTAAATTCCTCGCTAAGAGTTTCCTTTAACTCTTTTTCTCTCCTTTACACCTTGCAGGAATATGGCATCAACGACAGCACCACCGTTTTCAACCCCATCGACATCCGGCTCCATCCCCAAAGACCCGGTATCATTCACCAAAATGGCACTGGACTGTCCGGAAATCCTGTACGCGATCGGCGAGTGGATCCCATTGTTCCAGAAGATCATCCTCACTAAATTCAAGCCGGAGACGCTGCTGAGATGCTGTCTGGTGTCTAAGCTCTGGAACAAAGTCCTGACACCCTTGCTATGGCGGATCGACGACACACAGACTATGGACAAGGTTCCTCAGGCTGTGCTGGAAAGGAACCGCGAACACGTCCGGATATACAGCGGGTTGACTGTGAATTGGTATGTGCGGATCCGTTTACAGCCACCAGCGTACACACAGCTTCGGTGCTTGTTCATGGGGTGGTCAGTAAGACGAAGCGATATAGCGATGCAGATGATCAGCCTGAGCAACCACATACGGATGATCTCCATCAGCAATGTACCGCTTTTTGTGGTCGAAGATGGACAGCAGGTGGTCAGACTCACTCATGTGGACGAGGATAAAGACTTTGACGAAAACACTCATAGTTTCACCAATCCATTCGGTCATCTCCGGTTCACGCTCGAGCATCTTACTCTAACTGGTATGGAATTCAGAGGAATGGAACTCTTCTATCTGCTGCGGACTGCTGCTAAAGGGAGCCTAAGATTCCTCAAACTCGATATTATCACCGGTACCTTCGACTTGCAGGATATTGTCTTTGAGTCTCTGAAGCAACTTCATCTGTGGCTGGATGACAAGGTACAGCCCGGGCTTATCGAGATCATTGGTCGTTCGCCATATTTGGAGCATCTGGAACTCAAAGGAGCAGTTTTTATTGGCCGTTCCTATCCTCTCGAACAACTCGTTCAAATCTTCCACGGTACTCCGTACAAGGAGAGTCCAAGGGAGAGAGAAGCTCGATTGACCCTAAGGAGACCGAGACCAAGGCAGTGGTCGCGTCCTCAACTCAAGACCCTACGCATTCAAGGAGTATACCCTTGGAAAAGAGAAAGGGACGTATCGGACACAGGAAATGATGCCACGCTCATGGAAATCATCCGAGGTGTCGGTAGCATCCACAACCGCAATGGAGTGATTCAACCAAGTTCACTCCGAGAACTGGAGATCCCACTATGGATCTTCGATGGTCTTGCAAAGCGAGCGATCGAGGCAAGCAGTTCGACTCTGGAGGTACTCAAGATCAAGATTCAACAAGAGCGAGACGAGCTGCCAATATGCAAATTCGAGCAACAAGGTCGGGTCTTGCGAGAAATTCTCCAATCGTGTTCAAAGTTGCAAATAATGGAGTTTTGGGACTTGAGCCAAGACATGGATATCAGTGCGATAATGGCCATGATGATCGGAGACCATGGGATAGGCCGTCGTGACATTAGCTACGGCGACATGAGAGCAATGGGTAGCGAGGATGAAGACAGGGTACAGGAGAATGAGGCGCTGATTTGCCCCGAGTTGGTATCTTTGACTCTGAAATCAATCCCCATGAATTACAAATTGTGTCCAAAGCCAATGGAAGAGGAACGACGGTATTTCGACAACGACGACCACGGCAATGACAATGGCAATGATGCATCCCCCTGGGTAATGCCGAAGCAGAGATGGGACACAGCATTGAAGGACGGCACCGGGTTCCTTCTGGATGCCCAGATGCACATATTCGAGCTCTTTGAGGATTCCTCAGCCGGCATCGAATCTGTGAACGAAGGTGATAAGCTGCTCAGAAGGTTTCTTCGATGCATCTCTCCATCGAGAAAGCTCAAGGATCTTCAGCTTGGTCAATTGAGGTTTACAAGGGAGGTCTAAACGGTCGAGGCGGTAGAATACTGTGTAGGATGAGTGTAAGGCCCAATGAAACGGAGAGTGGTGCCAGGTATTATGCATGTTCATGATTGGCCTGAATGGAATGTGAGGCGAACCATCCGCTCTCCAAGGTGGTTACACAACGACAACTTGCTTGTGACAGCTACATGAACTGCGGCACTCATTCAAATTTGAAAAATTTGGTCCACCCTTCCCTCTCACCTTCCCTTCGCTCCCTTCACTTTCAGAACCATGCTACCAACAAGAGCACCACCGCTATCAACCTCATCAATACTAGATACTAGTGCCGAAATCCCGGTATCCTTTACCAAGATGGCACTGGACTGTCCGGAAATCCTGTACGCGATCGGCGAGTGGATTGATGTGTACAAGGATGCCTCCTCTCTTAGCAAGGGAATTTACACCACCTTCAAGCCGCAGACGATGACGAGATGCTGTCTAGTATCCAGGCACTGGAACAACGTCCTGACGCCCTTGCTATGGCGGGTCGACGACGCAGGGTTGATGGGGAAGGTTCCTTATTCCGTGTTGGAAAAGTACCGTGAACATGTCAGGACATACATCCGAACGAGTGTGAATTTGAGCACGCGAATCCATTTGCAGCCACCAGCGTACACACAACTACGGCAATTGATCATGGGCGAATCGATGAGACGAGGCCATTTAGCGATGCGTATGATTACCATGAGCAACCACATACGGATGATCTCCATCACCAATGTTCCGCTTTTTACGGATATGCACGGATGCAGGGTCAAGCTTACTGGTCTGGACGAGGATAAAGACTTTGACGAAGACACCCATAGTATCACCAATCCATTCGGTCATTTGAGGTCAACACTCGAGCACCTCACTCTAGCACACATGAACTTTAGAGGAATGGAACTCTTCTGCTTGCTACGGACTGTTGCAAAGGGAAACTTGAGGTTTCTGGAAATCGAGCGTATTTTCGGTACTTTTGACCTGCAGGACATCGTCTTCGAGTCCCTGGAGCGGCTCCATCTATGGCTGGATCACTATGTAGAGCCCGGGCTTTTCGAGATCATTGGTCGTTCTCCACATTTGGAGCATCTGGAACTCAAAGGGTCGATTTATATCGGTCGTTCATATCCTTTCCAACAACTCGCTCAATTTATGCGCGGTACCCGACATGAAGAGACTCTTCGAGAGAAAGAAGATCGACTGAAAGCGGGAGGGCCGGAACCAAGGCAGTGGTCGCGTCCTCATCTCAAGACCCTACGAATTCAAGGAATCCACCTATGGGAAAGACGACAGAACGTAGCATGCATAGGGAACAACCCCATGTTCCTGGAAATCATCCGAGTGTCTGGCAGCATCTACATGCCCAATGGAGTGGTTCAACCAAGTTCACTCCGAGAACTGGAGATCCCACTATGGATCGTCGACGAGCTTGCAAAACGAGCGATCGAGGCAAGCAGTGCCACTCTAGAGGTACTCAAGCTCAGGATTCAACAAGAACGGGGCGGGCTGCCAACATGCAAGCACAACCAACAAGGTTGGGTCTTGCGAGAGATTCTCCAATCGTGTTCAAAGCTGCAGATTGTGGAGTTTTGGGACCAGAAAAAAGATATTGATATCAGCATTGTCATCGCGGGTATGGTCGGAGACCATGGGGTAGGCCATGGTGAAAGTGGCGATGGCGATGCGAGTGCAAGCGAGAATGACAGGGTACAGGAGATAGAGGCACTGGTCTGCCCCGAGTTGGTATCTTTGACCCTGAAATCAATTCCCATGGACCACAAACTGCTTCCGGAGCCAATGGAAGAGGAACGATGTTATTTCGACGACCACGACGACGACCACGGCAATGACAATGGCAATGATGTGTCCCCCTGGGTAATGCCGAAGCAGGGATGGGACACAACATTGAAGGATGGCACTGGGTTCCTTCTGGATGCCCAGATGCATGTCTTCGAGCTCTATGAGGATTCCTCGACCGGAATCAGAACTATGAACGAAGGAGATAAGCTGCTCAGAAGATTTCTTCGATGCGTCTCTCCATCGAGAAAGCTCAAGGATCTTCAGCTTGGTCAACTGAGGTTCACAAGGGAGGTCTAAGAAGTTTGAGGATGGCAATAAACAGGCGATTACACTATTCGGAACCTTCGGAAGATGGCTATGAGGCAAGAACGAAAGGTGATTATGAGAAAAGAAAAGCAGTGAACGATATCAGGTTCTTAGAACTCATTTGAGCCTCTGGTTGCGTCTGCAAGCATGGTGTGATGGTTCATCCGAGCTCACTTCGAGAACTGGAAATCCGGTTATGGATCGTCGATGATCTTGCAAGGAGAGCGATCGAGGGAAGCAGTTCGACTCTGGAGGTACTTAAAATCAGGATTCCAGAAGAGCGAGAGGATGCGCCATTTCACATGTATGAGCGGCAAGGTTGGGTTTTGCGAGAGATGCTCCAATCGTGCTCACGGTTGCGAGTAATGGAGTATTGGGAAGATAGGGAGGGACCTATCAATGTGATCATGGACGCAATGATCGGATACTTTGCTGATGAGGTGGATAGGGTCGAGAACATAGAGGCACTGGTTTGTGCTGAACTGGAATCGTTGACTTTGAAAGCAATCCCCACAGAGTATCGGTTGCCCAGTACACATATGCTGGTGTCAGAGGAACGGCGATATTCTGACGACGACGATCATGGCGGTGCCAATGGAAGTGGCACATCACCTTGGGTGATGCCAAAGCAGCAGTGGGATTTCCTTCAGGACGATGGTACATGCTATCTTTTGGATTTCGAAGAGGACAGCACAGAAGGAGACGAGCAGTTCAGAAGATTCTTTCGGCACCTCTCTCCCTCGAGAAAGCTCAAGGAATGTCAGCTTGGTCAATTGAGATTCACAAGAGAAGTCAGTAGTGACTACAACCAAGCGCAATAAAATCTTCGCTGTGGATCTTCCACAGCACCGTGGTCGACCTCGATTTCCGAAACCTTGGTGCTCACACGAAAACGTGATTTTGTGTCACCAACAGCCTTGCTGCGGCAAAACAACAAATTTGACTTCATCCTTCTCCTCTCCTCTCCTCTCCCCTCCCCTCCCCTCCCTTCCTCGGCTTTCGATCCTCTACAGGAGCCATGTCAACAACAACAGAACCACTGGTGTCGACCACACCATCGGCGCTCAGTCCCCCAGCCCTTTTCCCGGTATCCTCCACCAAGAGGGCGCTGGACTGTCCAGAGATCCTAATCATAATCGGAGAGTGGATCCCGCTATTCGAACAGGGACCTGACAAGAAGCCCTTCGTATTCAAGCCGAGGACGTTACTGAACTGTTGTCTCGTATCCAAGCACTGGTACAAGATCTTATGGCCATTGGTGTGGCGAGTCGATGATAGAGGATCAATGAGGGGAGTTCCATGGATGACGATGAACAAGAACAGCCGATATGTGAGGACCTATTTGGGATACTGGGGCGAAAATTACTACAACTGTCCAACACTTCATTCGCGTCTACGACGGCTGACTATCGGCCAAGAAGTACAAAATATCGACGAGGCAGTGATGATGATTCGTACGAATAAGGACCTACAGATGCTCTCCTTGTTCAAATTATCACCGTTCGCGGCGTTTAACAAGAGGGCTAAAGTCGCCGTTGTAGATGTCGACGACCACGACTTGAGCGATAATGTCTTCAGCCCCATCAACCCATTAGGCCATCTCCAGTCGACACTCGAGGAGCTCTCTGTGAATCAAACACCATTTCAAGGAATGGAGTTCTATCGCCTGTTACGAACGGTTGCAAGAGGACGATTACGCACTCTGAAACTCACTTGCCTCTCAGGCACATTCGACCTTCATGACCTTGTCTTTGAGTCACTGACACGGCTCTACCTATGTTTATATACCAAGATGGAGCTTGGATTATCTGAGATCATTGGCCGTTCACCACGCTTGGAGCACCTTGAGCTCATTGGTCCGGAATCTCGCCGCGAAGCTAGTTTTCTCGAACCATTCATACGCACCCTCCGCGGGATTCAACCTCAAGAGACTTTGAGACAACAAGGGAGTCAATTGAGAATAGGGGCACTGGAGCCTCGACAATGGTCACGTCCGCAACTCAGAACATTGCGCTTCCAAAAGCTTCACTGGATCAGGGATCAAAGTGACGGAGAAGAACTTGGAAATGATACCACATTCCTGGATCTTGTCCGAGCGCACGGTAGTATCCACGGCTGGCAGAACGAAGCGACTCACTTGAGCTCGCTCCGAGAACTGGAGCTTCCCATTTGGGTCCTCGACACTCTAGTCAGGGAGGCGATCGAAATTTACAGTTCGACTCTGGAGGTCCTCAAGATTAGGAATCGTCATCAAAAGGAAGACATCCCGTCATGGAAAGTGAAGCGGCAAGGTCGTGTATTAAGAAGGATCCTTCAGTCATGTTCAAGATTGAGAGATGTGGAGCTCACCGGTATCGACATCATAGTAACCATGGAGGACATTCTTGGAGACTTTGATGATCCTGCAATAGAGAACGATAACGAAGGCCGCGAGACTAGAGAAAGGCTCGAGATAAGTGAACAACAGCTCCCAACCGACAACGGAGGAGTGAAAGCGCTAGCCTGTCCTGAACTCAGGTCTTTGAAGCTGACGAGAAATGCCTCGTACAACCCTCGGGACCAAAAACAAATGGAAGAAGAGAGGCGGTATGTTGACGGCAGTGAAAACAACAATGGCCATAGCACCGGCACTTGGATAATCCCCTGGCAAAAACGGGACACGACATTGGATGACGGTACGGACTTTCTTCTGGATACGCGACCGAGCAATTGCGAGCTCGCTGGGAACACTGCGGAGGAGGCTGGGCGAGAACATGAAGGACGCAAGCTACTCAAAAAGTTTCTACGATACATTTCGCCCTCGCAGAATCTGAAGGAGCTTCAGCTCAGTCAACTCAGACTCAGAAGGATTGGTTAGTAGGCAGAGCAAGGGCATGACAGCATAGACTGGTCGTAATCATGATCCCTTACTGGTTGTGGGGGAACACAAGATCGATTTGAGTTTAGCTGCTCCGCCACACGAAAATTGCATGTGTTCTCCCCCTCAAACTGCAGTTTGGTCCACGTTGTTGAACGCCCCCAAGCTCCAGTGTCTCCACTGAGTCACTCACCGCTACGAGAACTACTGCGGCAGTCAGTGCCCAGCTAACGCTAGCACGATTGACCGCAGGATTGACCCGATGTTCCTTGTCTGAAACACCCTCGCAGTTGTTGACTCATGGACCCGACTGCGGCAAAGCACGTCCCCTTTTTTTTTTCTTTTCAACAAAAAGCACCGTGAGACTCTTCCTTGTCTCCCTTGCCTGTCGCAATAAAAAAAAATGTCAACTACAACCACGACAACCACTACAACCATTACAACCATCACAACAATGTCCACAATGTTATCACTATCCGACCCCGTCGCCACCACAACCATTACAACCATTGCAGCCATGTCCCCTACGTTATCAATATCCGATTCCATCGCCACTCCTTCAGTATCCTTCACCAAACAGGCATTAGACTGTCCTGAGGTTCTGCACGCGATCGGCAAGTGGATTCCCGTATTCGTCAGAAACGTCTTCAAGGCAAAGACGTTACTCGACTGCTGTCTCGTGTCCAAGCAATGGAATAGGACCCTGACGCCCTTGCTATGGCGGGCCGATGACAAAAGGTCAATGGCGAAGGTGCCCCAGGCCGTGTTGGAAAAGCACAAGAAGCATGTGTGGATTTATTATGCGCTACACGAAGGTACCTACTGGCCCAACTACATGCCGCCCATGTACACCCATTTACGGGAACTGACCATGGGAAGCGCAATAAAAACCGGCAAAGTGGCGATGAGGATGATCGGTATGAACAACCGCCTACGGACGCTCTCCCTATCCAGAATCCTGCTTTTTCAAGAATTACGCGAGAACGAGGGCAAAGTCGCCAAAAAGAACAAGGGGAAAAGCACCACTGAGAACACCTTCAGCCCCACCAATCCATTGGGTCATCTCTGGTCAACACTTGAGGAACTCGACCTCCGTCAAATGCAGTTTCAAGAAATGGAATTCTACTATCTGCTACGGACCGTTGCAAAAGGAAGCCTAAGGTCCTTGCATCTCGATAACATCTCGGGTACTATGGACTTGCATGATATTGTCTTCGAGTCTCTGAAGCGACTCCACCTACAACTGGACAGCTCGATGCAGCCCGGACTGCACGAGATCGTTGGTCGCTCTCCACATTTGGAGCGTCTCGAGCTCAATGGCCATACGTATCCACTCGAACCGCTCGCCCATGTCCTGCGTGGTACTCGACGTGAAGAAACCCCTAGAGAGAGGGGAGATCGATTGAGAGCAGGGAAACCCGAACCAAGGCGATGGTCGCGTCCTCAACTCAAGACCTTAGTCATTCAAGGACTTCACTTTCGGAAAAGACAAGACAACGCAAGAGAAGAAGGGAACGATGCCATGTTCCTGGAACTCGTTCGAGCCTCTGGTTGCTTCTACAACAAGCGCAATGAAATGATCAATCCAAGCTCACTCCGAGAACTGGATATCCCACTTTGGGTCGTCGATGACCTTGCAAGAAGAGCGATTGAGGCGAGCAGCTTGACTCTGGAGGTGCTCAAGCTCCATATTCAACGAGATCGAGGCAGCGTGCCAACTTGGAAACATGAGCGACAAGGTCGGGTGTTACGAAAGTTATTCCAGTCGTGTTCAAGACTGCGAGTCATGGAGTTTTGGGACCAGAACGGCGATGAAGATATCAGTGTGATCATGGCAGGACTGATCGGAGACTACGGAGGACTCTATTATGACAGCGGTTATGATGGTAGCGGAACGGAAAGCGAGAATGGAGACAGGGTACGGAAGACAGAAGCACTGGTCTGCCCTGACTTGGTGTCCTTGACTTTGAAGTCAGTCCGCATGCACCACATGCCGTGTCCCAGGCAAATGGAGGAGGAACGACGATATTTCGATAACGAGGAGGACCACGGCGATATCAACGAGAATGGCACATCTCCTTGGGTGATGGCAAAGCAGCAATGGGATCCCGCGCTGCAAGATGGCACAGGCTTCCTTTTAGATGCCCACTGGAACAGTTTTGAGCTCTATGAGGATATCATGGAGGATGTCGGGCTCGTGAATGAGGGGGATAGGCTGCTCAGGAGATTCTTCCGCCAATTCTCGACCTCAAGGAAACTGAAGGAACTTCAACTTGGTCAATTGAGATTCACAAGGGCTGTAAGAGAGTCCGAGTCCTAAACATAGCAAGGATTCCAATAAACGCTTGCTGGAGTGTGAGATCTTCCCCTGAACCGAATCGGGGTTGAGCGTGTCCCACCTCAACTCAATCCATGTTGTTTTTAAGTTCCAGGGCTGAACTGAGAATCAGAAGATGCAGAAGATGCAGAAGATGAGTGATTGCTCTTGAAGCCCGTTGCTGTTGGAGTCACCCCTGCACAATCGCAACCGGCGGCTGGCGAGTGGGCATTCGCCGATGTAAGCTGAGGCATGGGCTGAGGCAGAGCCAAGGTGGAGCTGAGGTGGGCTGATGAGGGACTGATGATGAGAGAGGAACCATTGCTCTGGTGGTGCTTCCCCCCTTTTTTTTTTCAGTCGCAAAGCACACAGACTTTCTCCTTTCTTCCCCTCACTATCAAAGCTCTGCTAGCCGTCGGTAAAGAACCATACTATGGTTATCCTTCTGCGCTGATTACCGCCTCCGCCGATTACACTCCTCATAGCCGACGGCTCTCAACCCTCCTCACCATTGCTAGAAAGCCAACCCAATCACCTACCAAATCAATCAGACATTGGGTAAGTTCTCAGCCTAGATATCTGACAACAATGCACACCGACGTTCGCACAGCGGCTGCTAACTTCATGAGTTCCTTCACATTGTAGTGGTACAGTTGCTCAAGAGCGGAACCACCGAGTGGCAGTCAATTTGCTTGTATACAGCCAAGACAAAGTATGCACATTTCACACATGGCAAATGCATGATGTTTGCTTGATACAAGTGTTCACTAACCCTTGCTCCAATCGTATGTTGAGAATAGAAAAAGAGAAGACAACAATGTTGTTTGGCAGTATCATATCATCGCCGCGAGACATCCTCTCGCCAGTGCAGGCGCTGGAGCTAGCCAACGTCTATTTGGAGAATGCATCCAAAGCAAGGGATCCCTACGTTGCCATGGTATTGTGCCATGATACCGAGGTTTCATTGTCTCAAGCCGCGAGAGGCTCCAAGCGCATTGAGGTGCAGGTCGTGCGCAAAGGAATTGCTACGGCTTATGACAATCTCGGTAGACTGCTGGATAGTCATGGTCATCATGATGAGGCACAGGCTTTCTACAAGAAGGCTGGGAAGCTCGGGTGAGTGAATGAGAAGAGTCTCACGAATCAGGTCGTCTGAATATCTGGACTCATAATTCTGGGAAGGAGAAGGCCACTTTCTAACCATTGACATCTGGTTCACCTTTGGATTCATGCAGAGAGCGCATTCAGGAGCAGCAGCAACGAAAACGACTGAAATCTCCGCGCCAAGATGGCATTCAGTTTGACCACCATGATCAAGATCAGGAGGAGCAACACGCTAAACAAAGAGACGACTTTCAGGAAGATGACCAAGGACATGTCCAGGAGGGTCTGCAGGAGAGTGATCATTCTTCACAGAACCATCCTACGCAGACACTTGATTCCGATAGCGTCAACCAATCTGCTCATGTTCCTTCGGATATCGTCTCGGCTATCAACGATATGAAGCCACCTGCTCTTCTCGCTCCTAAACACCAAAAACAAGACCGTGACATCGCCAAGATTCCTCAAGTCATATTCCCGAAGAACGTTCGTCCTCCTGCAATGGACCTCAAATTGCCAAAACCTGATGAACGCCTCACCAGCACCCCCCAACTGGCTTCTTGCCTTAGTTTCTTGAAGAATTCACAACTGCTCGGTGACATGCTGGAACCTGCTGCTCGTAAATGGTTGCAGACAATTGAGAACGACAACGATGAACAGGAACGACTCAAAATCTTAGCAACAGATGTCATCAGAGCCTTCCA
>Ga0247824_10000252_pt1 | contig 24718 bp, 27 predicted proteins | sample 13C_PalmiticAcid_FD_194412 | JGI IMG/M metagenome (GOLD analysis project Ga0247824, IMG submission 194412) | Soil microbial communities from agricultural site in Penn Yan, New York, United States - 13C_PalmiticAcid_Day48 | ecosystem: Environmental > Terrestrial > Soil > Agricultural land...
CCCCCCCGACCGTAGCGAATAGGATCCGACCACAGGGCACACACCACTTCCACCCTCCCTGTGCCCTCGGAGATTCGCCGAGTGCACTTCACGTGTCCCTCCGCTCCACTCACATGCATGTGCTGCTGCTCAAAAGCGAGCCTTTGGTACTCTGTTTAGTGACAGCGAGACGACTACTACATCTCTATTCTCCAGTGCCCATCAATCACAGCTTTCCTGGATCCTCTGCCGCGCCGATGCTGCGCTTGGTCCAGTGGTAGTAATAGAGCAACGCACAGGCTGGTTGGCCCAGGATCGTGAACGACACCCAAAAGATCATGTTTCCGAGTCCTGAACCGCGCCACTTCTCCAGCGGTCGAGTTATCGCAATCAATGGAATCTGGAAGAACATCCCACCAAACGCATACCCATAAAGAGTGTGTGTAGGGAGTCCCACCACAATTTCGTGCATGATCGCCGACACTGTAAAGATTGCCAAGGACGCCATCCATGGACTCACACCCCTGGTGACCAATGGTAGATATACATGGCGCTTGAAGAACGTGTAGATCGGCTTATTCCATAGTCTCCAATACATCGCCACAGACCCTGCATTCCACCATGCCAGGTAGAAACAACGATCGCCAAAGTAGAGCAACTAGATACATTCATGCACAGTGGAGTATTAAGGTTTTTTTGCTTGTTGGTCGACCGTGAGACAATTCGAATGTAAAAAACGTACCTCTGCAAGGCCATTGAAGGCGGCATGGAAGAAGGTATAGAACATCAGCAGCCAGATAAGCACGCTGGTGGTACTTAGCTTCAGGATCCGCTCCAACATTGTCCCAAAGTCAAGATGGTCCACAGCGCGGATCGAGTTTTGTAATGTTGGGGTGGCGTATTGTTCAATCAAAAAGTACATCATCCCAATGCATGTCAAGAACTCTAGTGACCGCTTGAGGAAGAAGGACTTGCGGAAGACCTTGGTACGCGGATAAGATGGCTGGTAACAGAGCGTTGGGGCAAGCCAGAAATAGGCCATGTTCGGGAATGTCACATTGTCTGGATAATGGACGTCGTACTGAAAGACCTCGTCCTTAATCTCATCCTTCTCAGCGTTCGCAGATACCGTTGTATTCGAAGGCGTGCTGTTGCCATGGTGGACTCTCGCCAAGTGATGGAAAGTTTCTTCCGGTTGGTTGAAAATGAATGCTGCACGCAGATCTTGATGGACGAGCGCATAGGATGTTATCTTGAAGAACATGATGGTGCCGTTGATCAAGCACGTCATGGAGAGGAAAGGGTGGTATATCTTGTAGTATGACATGTATGAGGGCCAAACGATGATTGCAATCACCAGGAATGTGTGCACCCATCCCACCACGCTCTGGAACCTCTTTGCCGCCGCTTCGGCTTTCTGAACATCCTTAAGACGTTGCTTTGGATCCTGGTCGTCGGACGTGTCGGAGAGGCGCTTGCGCAAGCCTGTGGCCCACTTCTTCGCCAAGCGCTCCACCAAGAACGAGAAGATGACATGCAGAGGCAACAGTATGTGGGCAAGACCCGTGAGAGTCCAGTCTTTCCGAGAGATACTGGAGCCTGGTAAGGAGATGAGGATGCCGTACTTTTGATAGTTTTCGATGATAAGGCGCACGTTGTTACCAAACAACAAGAGCACTAGTGCAAGAACGTATGTCACGGCGCAAAGTGGGTGGGTGAATACTCGTTATCGCACAGTGTGGCACAATCGTGATTAAGCAGGAATGACCCAACGTAAACGATAAAGCAAACAGAGGACACTATCCTCCCACGGTACATACTACCAAGGTTGACAAATCCTCTGTAGCTTTCTGGAGGGGCTTCTTTGGACAGCGGGCTTGGCTTAGTCTTGGTATGAACCGGGAAAGTGTGACGATAAGCTCGCCCAGCCTTGTTCGAGGCTTTCAGATCCTCGACCTTTGGGCTGATATCAGGGAGAGCAGCAGCTTTGGAGACGCTGCTCGATAGAACGTCTTCCTCTTGTGTCATCGAATTGGTAATACTTGACAGAAGCCTTTAATTGAGGTGAACAATGTTCGACTGCTTGCCCTGCAGGAGATTTAGATGGCTACAGAGGGTTTGGAATAGTGTCAGAGGGTGCGCAACTGGAATGAGGAGGAATGAGCATGGCGAATGCAACAGGGACGACACCTCACAACGAACTACGAAGACACTGGCACCTGCACGTCAGCAGAGCAAGTGCGTCCTTTGCGCTGTCCTTACCTCGACTCGGATGTGGTGAGTGGGAGGTGTGTCGGAAACACGACGCGTGGTAGGGGAGTGAAGGAGAAGAGAGAGAGAGAGAGAGAGAGAGAGAGAGGAAAGAGACTGGCCAACGAGAAAGGAAAGGAGTGACGACCATGGCTCAGGTGCAATGAGAGTGGGCCATCCAGTATGACCACAAGGGTGCGCTCGGACCAGCCAGTGCCGAGCATCAAAAATGAACCGAGCTATCACACAACCACAAACAAACCCTCGTGGTTTTTTAGGTCTCCTGTTGCTGCATGACAATCAGCGGTATCTGCTTTGTACTTTCATCCGTACTGGCCTTAGCAGATTGTTGCACCCCTGATGTGCCTGACCTGTCGTCGCTCTTGACTCGAGCATCCTTAGCATCCTTGTCTTCAAAGATTGCCTTCAGCCTAATCAATCGCTCTTCCGCCTGCATCGACGGCGGTACAACTGGCACCACCTCCTTGAGACTCTTTGAACGCACATAGTCAAAAATCAAAAAGTTGAGGGCGCCTCCTGGAATAGCTCGTATCGCCTTTAGCCTTGAGCCCGAGAAGAACGCCATTGGACCTTCATTCTTTAGGATATCCATGAACACATCCTTCCATTTTAAAATCGGTAATGGTAACTTGACGCCCGAGGCATTGGTCGGCTGTAGTCGTTGCTCCGTCTGAATCCGTGCCTTCACCATGTCACAAGGTGACGAGGCTAAAACTGCTGCTACAGAGGCCATGCTTCCTGCGATAGACGAGATCAAAAACTGGTGTGATCGGAGGGGCGGAAACGGGCTGGGATCTCGTCGCCGTGCCGCCTGGATATCTCTTATGTAATCGATCCAATCCCTAAGCCAGAGCGTTGAGATGTCGTATGCTGGAAAGTAAACTGCGAAAAATGGTGCTGTCGAAAGCAATGTTGCAAAGTATCCTCGGAACAAGAACCGAAATCCTTCCTGCTTAAACTGAGAGCGTAGCGACTCGGAGAGAGTCATCGGTCGAGGTTTCTCTAAGGGCTCCGTGTATCCAGCGATGTAGAGTGGTACGTTCGATGTATTGGGTAGAGTTCCTGCCTTTGCAACAGTGATTTGTTGCGAAACCTATCATTTTCGTATTGTTAACAACTGTGCCTGGTGCGATGTACGTGATGCAAATGATGGGCTGTTCCGACTTACCATGTTAAACGGAACGATGAAAAACGTTGTAATAATGGCGGAGAATGTACCAAGGACACCGCTCAACACCCTTGAATCCATGAGAACAGGGTGCCCAAAGTAGTTTTGGCCTTTGATTTTTTGAGCGGTGTAGTCATAAGTGGCAAACTGAAGGATCTTGGTAACTGTCACTCCTGTGGTGTAGATTGCAGATCCTGCAAAGAACGCCCGGATACCATGTTTCCTGTACACGTCCCGGGTGATTTTGTGGATAGGGTCTGATGTTGGGCCCGAAGTCTTGCTTTGGAGTAGGCGTACTGTTCTGAGAGGGTACGTGAAGAGAATTGGAGGCACATTGAACACTGTGGCATAGAAATAGTAGCGGCGAAAGTCTATTTTCGAGTGGTCTAGAGACTCTGGGACGGGAGGCATAGTGGTCTGCAGCAAACAAGGCAACAATTCCAGGTCTGGCAGTGAATGGCAATGGTGAGGCGGGTGGAGAGAAGGGATGGTGAAAGAATGAGAAGAACGGACCACCACCACGACATTGACGTCAGTGGCATGTTTGAGCTGCAGCCAGTCCGGCCTGGACTGGTGGCGGGCCTGTGTGACAGACCAATTTCACAACGGGCTGAACCTTTTCTCTCGTCCCCTTCTTTCCCTTCGGTCACTTTTTGTGCTCTCGGACATCCTTTTCACTCATACAGCTACCCTTCAGAGACTTGTCGGCACCCTCAACAACCGCCAAGTACTGCCACAGGATAGGAGACAGGATCAAGAGTAAGGACATTCATCCAAAGCCATCGGCGACTCCCTACATCAGCTACGGCTGACATAAACCGAGAGATAATGTTACTGCGCAGGACGAGTGCAGCTCAAACTGGCTTTTGTTGTGGGTCTACCAGGAATGATACCTACAGGAAGAAGTGCAACAACTGTCATCACAGTCGCTCCAGGAATCCAGTCTGTCAAAAGTCGTTTGTGAGGCATTTTCATCAGTGTTGTGGAGGGTCAGCCATGCCCAATTGAGGCGATGATTGCTCACTCCTCGAACCTTGCACAAAGCGTCACTGGCAAGGACGATCGAGGAGCAGGGTCGGTGGTAATCTCACCTTACACACCATTCTTCTTACAGTGCTGGTCTAAAATGACATCTCACTTTCTATCCTTTGACTCTCCTACTAGAATACTAGCCAGTAATCGTGATGGTATTCGGGAGCATCATTTCATCGCCAAGAGGGAATCTTTCATTACATCAAGTACTGGATCTCGCCAATATCTACTTGGAGAATGCCTCAAAATCAACGGATCCTGACATTATCTTGGTTCTGTGCCATGATACAGAGGTCTCGCTCGCTCATGTGAAGAAGGCCGCCAAGAATATCGACGACAAAACCATGCATAGGAGGATTGCAGCTGTATATGTTGGTACTGGAGACCTATTGGATCGTCAAGGTCATCGAGATGAAGCGCAGGTGTTCTACAAAAAGTCGGAGAAATGGGGGTAAGCCATCATTCTTGTTTTTGACAGCTGTAAGAGTCAAGCACAAGGCATCTTTTCCTTACTGCGTTGTGCCACACATTTGTATGACTCCACAGTGTTCGCGTCCAAGAGCCGGATCGACCAATGCATCCCTCCCGAACTCTCATCCCTGCGCATTCAATCAAAAGCGCGCCCTATACCACTGCCGACACACCAATCGACACACCATTGAATCGCCCATTTTCTGTTGGCCTGCGCAAACGAGGGTCCGACACTGCCACAGTCCCGAGATACGTCTTTCCAATGAATGTGCGCCCACCTACCGTTGTCTTCAATCCTCCTGAGCCTGATTCACGCCTCAATGATACTCCTCAACTCGCTTACTGTCTCGAACTCTTGCAGGCTTCATATGGACCGGATGAAATATTCAATCCAGCGACAAGCAACTGGTTACATATCATCAAAAATGAACCAGATGAGCGAGAACGTCTCAAAACATTGGCTACAGATGTCATCCGAGCATTCAAGAGAGACGAAATCAAGGATGCCAAGAGTGTTACTGAGGTTGTGTGTCTGGCTCCTGTCCTCGAGAATGACGACTTTCGATATCTCCTCAAAGAATTCTACTCGGGGATCGATCAATCAGGTCTACTGGATGTTCATCAACTCGAGGGACTTGCTCGTGTGATACAAGGTGCCGATCCTGGATACCTTGACTCGGATGACCTTGTCAAAGTGCTGTCACTTCTTAGCACTCGACTGAGAGATACGCATCAGCAATCCACCAATCACTTATATCAACTGACAATGGCTGTATCTCATGTGCTGGATGCCATGGCCGATGCCAATGTCAAAGGTCTGGATCGTGAGAAGATCCATGAGCCTCTGTCATCATATCTCGAAGATTTGAAAGGAAGCTCGGATCCATACTTGGTCTATCAGGCAGCGTACGCGTATCAGGCTCTACTATGTGTTCCTGATAACGAATCACTCTGGCAAGCAACACTGCGTCACAGTGGAAAAGTGATCCAAGGAGTGTCAAGACTTGTGAGTGCGGTGAAGGGGCTTGATCTCAATGAGTTCATCGACGGATTGGACAATATCCAACAAGGACTTGCAGGAGCAGCAGGCGTAGTTCAGGTTGTTGCATCTGCGTATGATGGGGCAATGTCCATGGCTGAGAGTGGTCAAGGTTTCTTCAAGTGTCTGAAGGAGGGTCTCAGTTTCAGTGACAAGTGTGCATGGTATTCAGCATTGAGAGGAGCTGACACTCTGATCCGAGATGGACAACTTGCCGAGCTCAGGAGGCTGATATGTGAAGCGCCATGCCGACGCGATCCAGCATTCCAATGGGGAGTGTGCCAACGCCTTGGAGTCATTGCAGCCGATTCCAAGTGGGATATTGAGACCAGACAGAGTGCTATCACTTTCCTTGTAGAGATCTATCGTGATGATGTCGTTTGGGGTCATCAGTCAAATGTCAAGCAATGGATTGTGAACATCCTGATGCAGTTGACGTCTATTTCTGATCCTGAGATGCATTGTAAGTGAACAACAGAGACGAGGTGCAGAAAGTCAAATCGTACCATGATAACCGAGATTGTCACGATGAACTCACTGTGTGTTTGTGATCCAACCACACACCAATTCTATGTACTTAACAGCTGTTGAAACACTTTTACAAGAACTGGGAAAGAGCGGAGATGTGTCGAAGCAGACTCTCTGTCGGACATGTCGTGAGAGCGGTGCTGGATCTCATCCATTGAAGATCGTGTTGCCTCCAATGGGGTCTCCGTCGTTGCTTGATCGTGTTCAAGAGAGACCGGATGTGGAGGGTAATCTGCGTCAGCTACGAAGGCAACGGTTGAAAGAACGAGGAACATTTGTGTATATTCCACCACAAGCCAAGGCCAACTTGCAAGCTCGCGATGAAGTACGTTTCCCGTTGATGGAGAAGGTTGGCGAGTTCATGGAAAGCAATCAGGTGGTGTTCCTTTTGCTTGGAGATTCTGGAGCAGGCAAGTCAACATTCAACCGCGAACTCGAGTGTCACTTGTGGCAGTCATACAAGAAAGGTGGAGTGATCCCACTCCATATCAACTTGCCTGCCATCGACAGACCTGAACACGATCTAATCGCCAAACAGCTCCGGAAGTCAGAGTTCACAGAGCCACAGATCAGAGAGTTGAGACTCCATCGCAAGTTCATGTTGATCTGCGATGGATACGACGAGAGCCAGCAGAACCACAACTTGTACACAAGCAATCGATTGAATCAAGCAGGAGAATGGAATGCCAAGATGGTGATCAGTTGCCGTAGCGAGTACCTTGGAGTGGACTATCGAGATCGCTTCCAACCAGGAGACCGCAACCGTCAATCTGAGTCCTCATTGCTCCAAGAAGCCGCCATCACTCCGTTCTCGATGGACCAGGTCCAAGACTACATCAGGCAATATGTCTCTGTGCATCGACCACTGTGGGAAGTTGACGAATACAAGAAGTCTCTGGATCTCGTCCCAAGCCTGAAAGAACTTGTCAAGAATCCGTTCTTGATGTCGCTGTCGTTGGAAGTATTACCGCGTATGGTTAATCCACCACAGGATCTCTCGGCTACTGACATCACACGGATGGCATTGTACGATCAATTCATCGAGCACTGGTTGGAGCGGGGAAAGAAGCGAATTGGCGAGAAGAACCTGAGTCCTCAAGCGAGGTCAGCATTCGAGAGTCTGAGTGATGAAGGATTCACACGGAACGGGATCGACTATCTCAAGAAGTTATCAGTGGCAATCTACAAAGAGCAAGGTGGTCAACCGATTGTGACATATTCGCGATACAAGGATGAGAATTCATGGAAAGGACCGTTCTTCAGTCGAGAAGATGAAAAACAGCTTCTACGGGAAGCATGTCCACTGATTCGAAATGGTAACCAGCACCGGTTCATCCATCGATCACTACTTGAATACCGCGTGTCGCTCGCTGTATTTGATCCACACGATCGGAAAGAGCGGATGGTGACAGAGTCTCTAGTATCTCACCAACGAAGTTCCCGATCCACCATAAGCTCCGACGGAGACGAAAGTGTGGTTGATACGTCTACTGCGGTAGAACTGGAACCTGATTTTGATTCACCATTAGCTTGGAGAAGCTTCGTCAACGAGCCATCGATCTTGCAGTTCCTGGAAGAGCGTGTTCGTCAGGAGCTATTGTTCGAGAAACAGCTATTCGACTACATTGAGCAATCGAAGACGGACGAGAAGTGGAGTACAGCAGCATCCAATGCGATCACAATACTGATTCGAGCAGGACACCAGTTTAACGGTGCGAATTTACGAGGCATTCGGATTCCAAATGCAGATCTCAGTTACGGAATGTTCGAGTCAGCACAGTTGCAAGGAGCAAATCTGAGGCACGTTGTTCTTCGTAGTATACGGTTGCGGAAAGCCAACTTGAGCAATGCTCAGATGACAGGCGTACAGTTTGGTGAATTACCGTATCTGAAGCAAGAGAGTAAGGTGCTTTCGTTCGTGTACGCACCAGACGGAAAGTCGGCCGCTGCAGGACTCGAGAATGGCAAGATTGCTGTTTATTCAACATCAAGCTGGGAGACCCTCTGGACATTGGAAGGCCACAGTAACAGGGTGAATAGAATCGTCTATTCTCCGGACAGCAATCAAATCACCTCAGGCAGCAGCGACGACACTATACGGCTGTGGAACACCCAAACTGGGGCTTGCGACCGTGTTTTGAATAGCCATGGTAGGCAGGTTACGAGTGTCACGTATTCACCTCGAGGAGATCAAGTTGCTTCTGCCAGCGATGACACGACAGTCAAGCTGTGGGATGCTCAAACTGGAGAATGCCGCCAAATCTGCATTGGTCACACCGAAAGCGTCTTAGGGGTCGTATTTTCGCCGAAAGGATACCAAATTGCTTCGAATAGTGAGGACTGCACAATACGATTGTGGGATATTGAGGCAGAAAAGTGTCTCCATGTCCTGCATGGACATGGAGAAGCGGTTGCAAGCATCGCCTATTCGCCTCAAGGAGATCAAGTTGCGTCTGCAAGTCATGACTGGAACGTGTGCCTGTGGGATGTGGCTACCGGGGAATGCCGCTATGTGTTCACGAATCACTTTAACGAGGTCTTTGCCGTCATGTTTTCACCGAACGGCAATCAGTTTGCTTCTGGCAGTGCTGATGGATCGGTTCGTCTATGGGACGCTAAAAGAGGTGCGTGTCTTCAGGACTTGCGTCTCCACAAAGGTGCGGTTCAAAGTGTCGTGTATTCACCGTAAGGAGACCTTATTGCTTCCGCCAGCGATGATATGGCTGTACGATTACGGGATGCGGAGACAGGAGTATGCCGCCAGGTCCTAACTGGTCATTCTGGTGTCATCTCAAGCGTGGTGTTCTCCCCAAAGGGAGGTCAGGTTGCCTCCATCAGTCACGACATGATAATTCGATTGTGGGATGTGGGAGCTTGGACGTCTCGGCACCTCTCATACGGTCACAATGATACCATTCATCGGGTGAAGGTTTCGCCAAAGGGGAGCCATATCGCGACCCGCGGTGATGATTCGACGGTGCGAATCTGGGATCTGGAAAAAGGAGTTTGCCGTCAAATCTTACGAGGTTACGGTTCGTATGTGTGGGACGTTGCGTTTTCTCCTCAAGGAGATCAGATCGCCAGTGGCAATTGGGACAAGGTCGTGCGGCTCTGGAATACTGAAACAGGAGCATGCACTCATACTTTGACTGGCCATAGCAGCAGTGTCGTTGGTGTCGCGTATTCACCTCAAGGAAATCAGCTTGCATCTGCCAGTGAGGACATGACAGTGCGGCTGTGGGATGTGGGATCAGGAGAGTGCTCCCATATATTGATTGGCCCTACCTGTATGGGCAGAGTCATGTATTCACCAAATGGCAACCACGTTCTCTCTTACAGCAGCCACTCTTTTTTACGGATATGGGATGCCAAGACAGGTGTTTGCAATCACACTCTAATAGGCCATAGAGATGGGGTATTATTATACCGTGTCGCCTATTCGCCTCAAGGCGATCAAATTGTATCTAACGAAGAGGACGCAACAGTACGAGTGTGGGATGCTTGTACCGGAGAGTGTCGCCAAATCTTCATTGGTCACGAAATGCGGGCGAACACCGTGGCCTACTCGCCAAAAGGCAATCAGATTGCAACTGGCGGCAACGGGCCGGTGAAAGCGTGGGATACGAAAGCGGGAACTTGCCTCCGGACTTTGACTGGCCATACTGAGACGGTAAAGCAAGTCGTGTATTCATCTCGAGGAGATGTGCTTGTTTCCGCAAGCTATGACAAGTCAGTACGGCTCTGGGACGTTACATCAGGTCAATGCCGAGCTATGATCCAAGAGTACAAGAGTGGAGTCACGGATATGGCCTGGATTGAAACTTCCGGTATCAATTATCTAGTCGTTGCATGTGAGGATAGATTCGTAGGAATGTGGCAAGTGAAAGGTGATTCTGATCACTGTCAGGTATCCTTGTGCTGGATGCCAACGAAGGGCGAACTTGACGTGGAGGATGCAGTTATACAAGATGCACAAGGACTGGGTCGGCTTGACAAGCAGCTTTTAACACAAAGAGGAGCCGTAGGCGAGCCGGCGAATCGATTACGGGAAGCGAGCAAGAAGGTGGCTAGAATGGCCTCGGTGGTATCCATGCTCAAGGCTACGTCCGATAGAGTTGTGCCAGATACCGATGTGATGGTCAATGTCATGGTGGAACAGTTGCAGCAGCGGATTGAACAAGTGAAAGACCCACTGCTTCACAACATTCTTTCCGTCGTTGTTAAGGATATCAATGAGTTCCTATGAAGCATGATCATCATCACCTTCGTTCTACGACAACCTCAATAAAATCGGCAGCCTAATAAGCCTTTCATCCCCTACAGATCGATGTTTTACACCTACAGGAACCACGATATCGCATCAATCAACGAGCACAAGCTGTTTGACCCTCGTGTTTACAAACCAACGCAACGTTAGAACTGTTTGACAAGGATAGAAAAAACCACATTGCCGGTTTGCAGAGATCCAGTAAGCAAAACTTGCCGAAGCTATATATAACACTGCATTATACATATGCAAGCTGGACCCTTTCTCCTGCATTGTCAAATGACCAAAAACACTTGCTCTCACACTATCTTGAGATGGATGGACAATGGGATACCAGTTACACCGAGTCGTGCCCCCTGGCCAAGGAGGTCGGGAAGAAGCCCTCTTGAGGCCATATTTTACATCTCCTCGTAAAAAAGAAAACTTTCCATCTTGCCTACAAACTCTCTCCCTCCACTCGCTCACACTCGTCATCACTTTACCAACCGACCCTCAACATTCCATGCTAACAAATATGTTTTCAAGCAAGAACCACTCCACAAAGGGAGCGCACTCCTTCAAGAAGAATGTCCTGCGCATACCTAGTTCTATCAAGTTGCTTCGCAAAAAGTGCAGATCTCCTTCAAATCTTGAACGTAAGATCCCTGATGAGATGGAAAAAGAACCGGCTACCAACAATTGCGAGGTTCTCAAAGAATGTAATCCAGATCCGGGCTTGAGCAACCGAGGAGCCAAAACCGAGACATCGCATACCTGGAGCAACAAGTTGGGCAACCAAACCGCGAATCCTGCGCGGATCCTCCACCCAGAGACGATGGAGGATCTGATCCAGATCATTCAACAAGCCAAGACTGAGAATAAGAAGGTCCGATGTGCCTGCAATGGACAGACATGGTCGTCTTCTTCTGTTGTTCATGGTGAGGGATATCTTGCGATCATGAACAAAATGAACAAGATCTACGATCCAGTTCATCTGGAAGGGAATGTCTGGACAGTGGAGATCGAGACAGGTGTTCTGGTCAAGAGCCTGGACGATTTACTGAGGAACCATGATCCCCCACTGGCGTTGGCGTCGAATGTTGTACTGGACACAATTCGATTCGGTGGTATCCTCTCTTTGGGGTGCCATGGTGCCGCAACACACTCCCGGACGCTACCTGATCTGGCCCACTCTGTCAAGATTATTGATGCAAATGGGAATCTGAACGTGTTTTCCAAGGATGTGGATCCAGTAGAGTTCTCGGCTGCAACTGTCAACCTTGGATTGCTCGGAATCATCTACAGCTACACATTGCGCGTCGAACCAATGTACAAGCTTAATCTGGTAAGTGCCTTTCTTTTCATTCACTCACTCCGTTGTCACCCTCGCCTACTCTCTAACATGCTCTCTCCCTCTTTCATCTGTTAGACGGACACAATCCATTTCGTCGGTGACTTCCTCTCATCTCCAGAACGCGACGGTCCTAAACTAAAGGCAATTGTCGAGAACAACGACCAAACAGAGGTTTTCTATTTCCCTTTCAACAAGAAGGGCCCCCATGCTTCGAACGATCGCCTATGGGTGAAGAGTTGGAAGCGAACGAATCAACCGTTGTCAGAAACACCGAGGCAAACAAGGTTTCAGAGACGAATACAAAGGATGAAAATGAGCATAGGCGACAAGTTTGTCGCGATCACAGTTGCCAACCCACTCCATACACAACTCATAAGCTGGATGGTGTTCTCGATGGTGCCCCATCAGGTAAACAAGGTGCTCTACGCACCAGACTCGATCCACTACATGGACGGAGTCGACAAAGTCAAGAGCCTAAGTGTAGAGATGGCGTTCAAGGTTGATGAGAACTTTGAGAACGTGGTCAAAGCGTGGAGCTTTGTTATCAATGAGGTAACAGGACATGGGACGAAATCCGATATCATGACAGTAGGCACTTTCCTACGGTACACTGATTGCGATCATTATTTCTTGTCTTCTGCTCTTAGATGTATGAACACGCAGGCCGAAGAGAGTTCCCATTGAATATCGCACTAGAGATGCGATTTACCAAGTCCTCACAGATGACAATGTCGAATTCTTATGACGATGACCCTGAGGCGATCTATTGCATGATCGAAGTGATATCGGCTGCCGAAACGAAAGGGTTTGAGGAGTTCTCAGTCAAGATGGCAAAGTATTGGATGGATGAGTTCCAGGCGCGTCCCCATTGGGCCAAGATGTGGGAACACATCCCCGGAATAGTGCCGTATCTTCGCCAGGAGACTGGAGGCGCGCGTGCGAGACTGGATGAGTTTGAGAGGATCAGGATGAAGTACGACCCCGAAAGGATGTTCATGAACGGGACATTTGCAAGCCTGTTAGGCCATTGAGGGGATCACAACACAACATGTTCTAAACATTAGCGAGGGATGAGAGGCAAGGATGAGGAGCGGGATCGCGAGGAGGATGCGAAGGCGAGGGAGGAGGGACCAAAAGTATGAAAAGAGAGAAAGGGAAGAAAGAAGCAGACAGCAGCAGAGGTGTGAAGTGTGAAGTGAGCCATAGATCTGGGCGTCTTCAGGGGTAGGACAACGCATAAAGTTCGCTCAAGCGCCATGCCTTTTGCTTCCATCGAACGGGGATCGCCGTAAGCACTCACCTGCACACCTACACTTTCTGGTATGCACACTTCCAGTGTATCTTTCCTTCATCCATTGACATTGGTATTTCGCGGCTCTGGTCAGTTTTTTCTAAACGACGATCAAATTGGCGGTGGCTTTGCGCCTCGCCGCACAGCCTACAAAAAGGGCAAGCCCTGGCTGGAGGACGAACGCTTCTTTGCCGCAGTCAGCACAGCATGCAGTCTCATCCCGCGGAGCAAGACCAGACGAAGGATCAGGCAAAGGGCCTCGCGCAGGAGATTCACGGTACGGCATCGCCTGGGATCGCGGGCGGTTCGTTCGAGCAGGACCTCTCGTTTAACGGCGCTCATCGACCACAGTCAGCCTTTCCGCCTCCCTTCTTGCATCCCAACATGATGCACCTCCTGCAACAGACTCATCTGCAGCAGCAACACCTGTTCCTTCAGCAGCAAGAGCAGGTCTACGGCCGGCCATTTCTCGGCCCACACGAGCACGGCAACCCTGAGCTAGACCTAACGCGGGATCAAGGTCTAGCCGTTCTTCAGACGAGCGGCTCGCCGACCGAGAACGATGGTCCTCAAGACGATCGAGCGTTATTCCAGGGAGGATACCAACCACCACTGGACAGGTCCACACCAGACTCGCCTCAGTTCAGGCAAGCGGCGTTGAACTCGATGAACCAGCACCCGTCTATGTTTAGTATGCCGAACATGCACGGCCCTCCTGGTATGGCCCCCATGCACGCGCCATACATGACAATGAATAGGATGACACCTCCCCCGCCACATGGATTTGGACTCTTTCCATTACATGCAATGCAAGGACCACCGCTATTTCAGGCGCCGTTTCCACATCAATCACACCAACTGCCACCTCAACATCAACTCCACCACCAACACCAAATGTTCATGAACCAACAGATGCTTCAACAGCAACATCATCACAACCATCAGCAACTTCCACCGCATCAGCTCCATAATAGCATGCATCTCTCTCCGCAATATTCAACCGGCAGCCAAGACATGGGACACATACCACAGAATGAGGGTCAGAGGTCCACAGGAAAGGCAGGCGATCAAACTTCAGACTCTATTGCACATCAACAGAATCAGATCAAAACGATTGAATCACAGATCACTCAACTCTTATTCCAGGGTGATACAACTGGGTCTAATGAGGGTGTTCCTCAAAGTCCCAACGCGGGACCTCATACTGGCAAGCCCACCCGACCCATCTCGACTCAATGTCTGACTGTCCAGGAGATCGAGGAAGCCCAGATGAAGGACCTTCAGAGCCAGCTGCACAAAGCCTCGTTTACAGACCCAGCCACTACTTCTCAGTCGACAGAATCTACAGTCGCGGAACAGATGAGCCACAGTGGATCAGATTCCAACACTGAAACCTCGGTGGGAAAAGCTCCAGAGTCTTCCGGTCAGCGATTATTGAACATCTTGGATAACGTCCTTCAAAATCCAACGTTTAACAGTCATCCAACCCCGCGTGTTGAGGCAACCGCAGAAAGGGCATCATTCTCGGTCAAGGACATCGACTTTTACTCGGACAGGAAGTATGATCCTTATCGACCATCAGCCCGTGCTTTTACCCTGATTACACGAGATGCCAAGAATCTCAGTCAGGAGCTGATGCCCAACCCGGAGGAAGAGACTCGAAAACTCGCGCTTCTTCAACGGTATGTTGATTTCAAATCGATTACAGCAAAATTACAGCAAAATTACAGCTGTGGAGTTTAACGCTCAGTGGAAATATGATCGCTAACAACACCGATGTGGTATCTATTGTACGTTCACAGCTTGACCGCCATTGCAAAGGAGGTCTTTGGCGAGGCCGAAGTTTTACCATTCGGATCCTCCGGCAATGGCCTGGCACTCGCGAATGCTGATATGGATGTGTGCGTCTTTCTGAACACACCTGAGGGATCGGCAGAGGTTTTACCCGTGGAGTTCGTCGAACGGTTGGGAGATCGTCTCGAGAAGGACAGCGAATTTGAGAACATCCTGCAACTGAAGCGAGCTCGTGTCCCCATCGTGAAACTTAACCACATCAACGGGATTGCGTGTGATATTGGGTACCGAAATGACCTTGCGATCTGGAACACGCGTTTGTTGAGGGCGTACACCAGGATTGATGATCGTATGCGGGATATGGTCACAGTGATCAAAACATGGGCAAAGCGTAGGAAGATCAACAACCCTTACACGGGATCATTGTCCAGGTATGTTTGCGAACTTTGATAAGCAATCCAAGGATGGTCAATAACCGTCCAAACAACTGATATGGATCGTCTATTGGTTTCTGTCACACCTAGCTACGCTTATGTGCTACTCGTGATCCATGTCCTCCAAAGATGTGGAGTCTTGCCGAACCTCCAGTCTATTGTTGCCGGAAACGGGAAAATACCGCACTGGGATTGCCAAGGCTTCAATCGATACTTCTTTGAGGATATCCCGAATCTTTCTCAATACTGGAAACCGACTCCAGAGTCGCTGAAGCAGTCTGTTGGAGAACTGCTGTACGAGTTCTTCCGATACTTTGCCAATGATTTCCATTATGTGACACATGTGGTCAGTATCCGCTGCGGTAGACTTTTGACCAAGGAGGTCAAGGAATGGACAAAGGAAGTACGTTGACTCAATGAGAGATAATGGAAGAAGATGCGACAGCATGAATGAGGAATGAACCATGAAACTATGAGCTGCATAATACTAATTCCATTTATTTTATCAACAGCACATGCTATCGCAGCGGCAGCAACAGGAACAGATGCAACAGGAACAGGTGCAACAGGAACAGGCACAACAGGAAGAGCAACAGCAACCACCATCAACTCTGGATGACACGCAAACAGATGCCCAGCCATCATCGGATACCAAGCCTACTGTCAGAAATCGATACCTGTTTTGCATCGAAGATCCCTTTGGTATGATCCTTGATTGCCGATAACCGTACCAAGACAAAGACTTTGAGAACGTTGTCCTTAAGCAAGTCTTGATTATCGTTTTCTATAGAACTTGATCACAATATCGGACGTCCCGTGGACCGCAACTCGTAAGGAACCTTCAATGATGGTGCTATGCTGCTGACTGGATAACAGCTCTCGCTTATTCTCAGTTCCTCTAACACCTTTCTATACTTTGTAGTCTGTATACGATCCGAGGCGAGTTCATGAGAGCAGCCAAACTTCTGAGCAAGAATGGAGATGGAGCCATTTCACGCCTATGTCAGGAACGAGAGTCTCTCACGCCTCAAGAAAAAAGTCGAAGTGGCAACGATCACGGCGACGGCCCTAGAGACAAGCAGTATCACCAGCAGAGACGGGATACCCCTCCAGGAACAAGTCATGACAACCAGACAACCAATGGAGGTCAAGGTAGCAGGAGAGGCAGCAGTGGTCGTTTGACTTCGTTTCCGGCAGGCGAAGAAAGGGCCAGGGAGCGTGATGAACCAGCTCAGGCAAGGAGGAGCCAAGGGTCGTTTGATGGCAATAGGGGAGTCTCGTCAGGCGCAGGGTCAGGCGATTATGGAAATAGGCCACGGAGCGGTCGACGCAGCTTTACAAAGCGACCGGCGAATGCAAACGAGCCCAGGCACTTTTCGTGAACTCTTTAGGCTCCTTCTCTCGTGTCCCGCCATCAAGGGTTCTACCAAGGGTCTTGCAAACAGCTTACTCCTTCACAGAGGGATGTGATGGTGATTGACAGCGGCGCTTTTGTACAGACACCCCTCAATACAATCGAAAGACAGCCGAGATATTGTCCCTTAGACTTGAATATGCGTGTAGTCTTGCAATATCACAATGGGCGCAGCAGAGAAGAAACTCCACGCGCAGAGAATATGTCAGCCCATGTACAGCACTGAGCTTTCAATGACGGATCGTAGACGATGGCATCAGTGTGTAGCACCCCAGGGACTACCGCGACAATGTGGGCTGGAAGAGTCTGTTGTGCAGGTGTTGTCCATGCAACCAACACCTATAACACAAGCGTGATGGCATTGAGGTGTACGTTGAATACGACGACGACGACGACGTGGCGATCGACAAGCAGAGGAATATTGTACCTTGGAGTCCAGAATGGCGAAATGTCGTGGATCGGATGGCGAGAGATCTATCCGGAGAAAGGAGATATGATCTAACAGCACTGCGGCGGTTTATCCATGGGGATCGTGGAGCAAGACGCGAGAGTACCAAGCAGTGGATCCGACCGGTTTTTTCTTGACTGAACGGAAGGTATTAGCCGACAAGGTTAAAACCTGCGCCTTTATGCACACTGCCTGCAATGGATAAACTTTTGGCCTCGATTATGCACATCGGCGGGCAGAACATGCACACCTAAATTTTTGTGCGACGATGGATCTTGCGCCATTCTTCTCAAAGAAGCGTCTTTTCTACAAGGAATCACCTCTTCTTCTTCGCGTACATTGACAAGCAAGGAGAGAGCCACGGAGGAAGGAACGTACTTCTTAGCAATCCATCTGGCCGAACTCTATATTCAAGCGCATGCACATGCATAATTACACCCAGTGTCCTTGCCAGCTTCCTTGATCACCTTCTACGGTTGCTTCACAAGGTGATGTCAAATCAAGCCATCGCTTTGGGGTTGATCATTCGCTTCCTAACGGCAATTGGCTGTGACATATCCCAAATCACTACGTCCGCCTCGCCTTGGTTTCTATCACGCTAACACCTGTTTTTTTTTTTCCGCTGTCGCCATCCATCTAGAGGCTTGCAAGTATCCAGGTACTCTTAACCCATTCAAAGTTCTTGCGCCCTACAACCGATCATTCATGAGGTGTTGAGCACAAAGCTTAGGATCCAATTATGGCCAAACCCTCCCGCCGTCCGAACGTGTTTGATGCAACATGTATTGGTCATGTCGCCATTCTATCGCCAGATCTCTTCCGATCGCGTCTACTTGTTCATTCTTCACTCGCTGCGCCGGTGCTCGTGCGCTAATGACACAGCACAATCAAGTTCGACGACGCGTATATAAAGCGTCTCACGTTCACCACTTTTACGGATTGTTCTTCACAACACTGAATCATAAGCAGCTAGATCAACAAGCCCACACCCTCAACCAACAACACCATCAACGCAAACAACAACAGCAACGATGCCCCCCTCAGTCTCTGATCAAGTTATCCTCTCCGCAACTGAGAAGGATTCCAATCTCGCCGACCGTAACACCCATGCTACTCGTGTCGCCGGTAAAGGCGCTGATCCCGACAAGAAAGCTCTCTTTGCCAGCGTCACAAAGCGTATTGACTACTCGCCCAAGATTGGAACCGAGTTGCACGGCATCAACCTTACACAATTGACTGATCAACAATCCGAGGAACTCGCCGCTTTCATTGCAGAGCGTGGCGTTGTTTTCTTCCGTGACCAGGAGGATTTGGACACCAAGGAACACGTCAAGCTTGGTGCTCGCTGGGGGTACGTTGATGTTTGGTTGACTTGTATTGGATGAGCACTCTCAAAGATATCGTATACCTAACCAGCTCTTGGCTGATATCTTCGACAGACCTTTGCACGTTCACCCCCTCGTCCCTCATAACCAGGACAACCCCGAGGTTATTGTCTTGGATTCTCGCCTCAGGTATGTAACGGACAAGGATGCGAATGTCCTAAGGAACAGATTGAATAACCACAAACAAGTGATACTCACATCGACGCTTCTCTTCTGCACTTGACATTCTAGCCCACCAGGTCGCTACAACACCAACAACTCGTGGCACTCGGACGTGTCATTTGAGCCAGCACCCTCTTCATTCTCGATCCTGAAGTTTGAAGAGATCCCTGAGGCAGGTGGTGACACTATCTGGTCCAACGGCTATCAGCTTTACGACGATCTCTCACAGCCTATCAAGACTTTGCTCGAGGGCCTGACAGCAACCCACACCTCGGACATCTTCCGTGTCTTCCAGGCCAACACTGGCCGCCAGACGTTTGGCAAGCTGAACGATTCTGAGCACCCTGTTATCCGCACAAATCCCGTCACTGGCTGGAAGTCCGTTTTCACCAACTCGGTCTTCACGCGTGAGATCAACGGCGTGTCTCCTACAGAGTCCAGGTGGATCTTGGAGTACTTGAACGACCTCACATCCAAGCGCTTGGATTATCAAGTTCGATTCTCGTGGAAGAAGCACAGCGTCGCCATCTGGGACAATCGTTCGACTTTTCACACTGGTGTCCCTGACTTCAAGCCTTATTACCGCCGAGGACTTCGTGTCACTGTCTCTGGAGAGGTTCCCTTTTATGATCCCAACTCTGGTACACAGGCAAAGGCATTCGAGGCTACTGCCAAGGCAATCATTGCCAAACAAGAGGCGGCTGACAAGTCCAAAGAGGACGCTGCATTGCAACTTGCTTAACCTGATAATGTAGCCCCTTTGTAAATAAACCCTCAACCTCCTTGAAGACGCGAAGGGCCTGCCCCCATCTGCTCAAAAGTTGTACTCGACAGCTTTCGAGCGTGCGACCTTTACAAACGGATTGTAGGAACCACGGATCAACTATGAAGCTTTGTGTGGTCGATCAATGTTCGTCCAGGAGACCGTACAGCAGCAATAGACCTATCGGTATTTCCCAATAAGAGCCGTCAATCATTTTACCCTTGACTTTCGTGGCACCCCACGACCTTTCTGCACTCGATTTCACAGAATTGTGGTCATTCCAAGAGAACTACGAGGGCCGACATCCCAACCTTGGGAAACATATAAGTATCCTTTTTTTTTTTTTTGACGCGCACATTGTATCCTCATCTCCCCGACGTCCTGTTGTTGTTTTTTCCCCCCCCCCCCCCTCATCCAACGCGCAAATTTTACCTGTCTGTGTGTAACGAGTCGTTTTATTTTTTACCACGATGCCTTCTAAACAATCTATAGTCGTGCTATGTCTTGTCGTTTTCATGACATGGGTGTCCTTGTGTCAGGCTCACTCGAACATGAAGTTTCCGTGTGTCAATAAGACCCCTGATGCCGGGTGCAATACTCCAGAGACACAGAAAGATTACGATACGAAATCGCCCATGGGAACGTTTGATTCTACACCACCAGGGGCTCCCTTGTGCAAGCATCCTGGTGCATCCACCAAGGCGACCCGTGTCATGGCTGGAAAGAGTCTTGCGACCACTTATACTATTGGTGCCAAGCATGGTGGTGGACACTGTCAATGGGCTATTTCATACGATCAAGGGAAAACGTCAGTGGTGATCCATACCTTGATCCGTGAATGCCTCAGGAGCGCGACGGATGGGGGTACGTTCTCGATCCCTGTTCCTATTCCCAAAGGTCTGCCCAATGGTAAAGCCACGTTCATGTGGATTTGGAACAACGCTATCGGTAATCGCGAGTTGTATTGCAACTGTGCCGAAATCGAAATCGTTGGTGGATCCAATGTCAAGAAATACACGGGTGTGGCCCCTCTGATTGCCAACTATGGGCCTGGATCGGTGAAACTCCCAGAGTTCTCGACCGCTGCCTTACCTGATGGGAGTGAGGCGTTCAAGAAGCGTAAAAATATTACCATCACACAACCTTGAGGTGATGTATGTGTGTTTGATAGAGAGAGTCGCATAGTGGTGTGCAGTTGTAGCGTTGTAGGCCAATAGAGTTACCCTTAAGCTCTCTGGAGGACATAATGCCTCCATAGCTGTGGCAGGTTGGGTCTTCCTTTCATTCCACTCCAGTTCAAGATGGCAAGTCACGGGGGGAGATATGGTGTTGGGACATAGTGCTGTGAATCCAGGGTATCCGTGATCCATCCATCCAGGCCATCATCACCAACAGCAGTGATATCGATTCATCAACAACTTCATCGGCATCCGGGGAAAGCAGAGGGTTGTTCCTGCGTGGGTTTTTGTCAGGATTGCAGGATCAACCTAGAAACGAGATCACCTCTGGACAGTCAGCAATAGATCGATGAGTTACTTGAACAACGAACCTCTGGATCCAGCCTACTACCAACGCTTGCAGAACACGTACTTGTGCCTCCTGCATACGAAAAAAAGTTGGGATCTCAAAGGCGTCCAGTCATTCGATCACAACCAGGATCCGAGTACTGTTCTGGGAGAGTAACTTTCCCTTGACGATTCGATCAACAGGATCAACACTAGAGCCCTGTGCGTGGAAAGCAGGAGTACAGGATCAAAAAAGACTGTGTTGAACTTGGGGGCGTCGTGTGGATCAACCAACAAAGAGTCCTGTCGCGCATCACCTACCCTCGAGTAGTTCCCCTTGAGTCTGGATATCGACTAACCGATTCTCATTCTTGTTTTGCTACCACGACTCGATCATCGTACTACAGGCTAAGCGCACAAAAAAGGTTGGAGTTGTCGGTAAATACGGTGTCCGTTATGGTGCCTCGCTCCGTAAGCAGGTCAAGAAGATGGAAATCACCCAGCACAGCAAGTACACTTGCACCTTCTGCGGTCGTGTAAGTAGCCAAAAAAAAAACACAAGTGTTTCTTTGGATCGATCATGGGGGAAACGTTCATTGGACAATGGCGATACAACCAAAGGAGAGGGAAGAGAGACCTTAGATCTTCTTGTGTTTGCGTCTTCCGACCAATACTGAGATGGAGGCATTGTGGTCAAGGCACACTGGGAAAGGACGATTTGGGGGAGAACGTTGGTCATTGTGGACAACCCAAAACCCACCTAATAACGATCCAATTTGCGTGTTATTAGGATGCTGTCAAGCGCCAGGCTGTCGGTATCTGGAAGTGCCGTGGCTGCAAGAAGACCATGGCCGGTGGTGCCTGGACCTTGTCCACCACTGCTGCCGCTACCGTTCGCTCCACCACTCGTCGTCTCCGCGAGCTGATTGAGGTCTAAACAGTTCGTCGTCTTGTTCAAGGACTCTCGAGCAGTTGCGAATAAAAGTATCCATCACAAAGACCCTTTTTGGCTGCAGATGCAACATTCCACATGCCTTTTTTTTTTGAAACAACCTCTTGGTTTGTTCAACAAACACCGCGGAGTGTCGATCCATGCAGCCATTGCAAAGGATCCAGACGCCCATCGATAACGAGGTTTGGTGCAATGGAGGGGGAGGGGGCGACTGCATCGCATCGCACTGCACCGAAGAACGTTGAAGAGCCACGAACAGCGACGGTGACTCAGCATCGCATCACTTTATATCGATCGCGCGACAATCGATGGGAAAATAAAAATCTAAACAACACGTCAAGGGCTACCCATCGTTTCTCCTCTCCCATCAGTCGTCTTCATCCTCCCTTCATCACTCCTTCCTCCCCTCCTTCATCTACCCGCACATCAACTAGTACCATGGCAACAGTAAGTACCCTATGCAACCTATCGGTTCAATTGCACACACAAGAAGCCCACGAGCGAGACTTTAGTCTTCGTGGACAAAGCCCCGATGCTTCCGTTGCGCTGTTCTCAGCATTGAAACACGTAAAGTTGACTCGCTTCCTATTGCAATTGGTGTAGATAACTGTCAAGCCCTCGCTGGAGGAGGTCCAAGACTTCATCAAGTCAGGCGCCGGCAACACGATTCCTATCTTTGCCGAGATCTCGGCCGACATGCTGACACCAGTGATGGCCTATCTCAAAGTCTCTGACAAGTGCGATTACTCTTTCCTGCTCGAATCGATTGCTGGAGGCGAAAAGATTGGGCGATACAGCTTCATTGGCAGTGGTGAGTCATCATCAGGATCATCATCCCCTCGGTACCACACAACCCAAGTCCCACCAAGATTCAAAACACACAATTCAAAACCTTTTATTTTCATTCATTCCATTCAAAAAAAAAAAAAAAAAAAAAAACTAGACCCATACAAGGTTTTGAAGACTGGGCCAAAGGAGGCTCTTCATGGAGACCCATTGACCATCTTGGAACAAGAACTGAAGAACATCCGTTACGTGAAGGTCAAGGGTATTCAGGACTTTACAGGTGGTGCAATTGGATACATTGGATACGACAATGTTCGGTACTTTGAACCTCGCACCAAGCGCAATGATATGGCGGATCCACTTGAATTACCCGATTCCGTGCTGTTGTTCTGCGACACCATCGTGATCTTTGACCACCTCTACCAAAAGATCCAGGTCGTCACCCATTACCGATCGGATGTGACCGATCCTGCTGAGATCGAGAATCAGTATCAGAATGCTACTGAGGAGATCCAAATCATAGTTGATTTGCTCAACAACGAGACCACGCCCAAGATCCCTCAGCCAAAGATCACCCTTGGTCAGGAAGCGGTTTCCAACGTGGGCAAAGATGGATATGAGGGCTTTGTCACTCAGCTAAAGAAGCATATCAAGCAAGGAGATATCATCCAGGCCGTACCCTCTCAGAGACTCGCCAAGCCCACGGTGTTACACCCTTTCAACATTTACAGGCACTTGCGGTCAATCAATCCTTCACCTTACATGTTTTACCTGGATCTCAAGGACTTTACTTTGGTGGGGGCCTCGCCCGAAATGTTGGTCAAGGTGCAGGACACAACTGTGTACACGCACCCTATCGCTGGTACTAGGAAACGTGGTGAAACGCCCGAAAAGGATATTGCATTGGGTGAGGAGCTTCTGGCGGATCCAAAGGAGAGAGCAGAACACATCATGTTGGTGGACCTGGGCCGTAACGATGTGAACAGGGTATGCAAGCCCGAGTCGGTCAAGGTCGACTCGCTTATGCACCTGGAGCGGTACTCGCATGTGATGCACATCGTCTCGAACGTCTCTGGAACACTTCGAGATGACAAGACACCCTTTGATGCCTTTAGAAGCATTTTCCCTGCAGGAACTGTTTCGGGAGCACCCAAAGTTCGCGCAATGGAGTTGATTGCAGAGCTGGAGAGAACAAAGCGCGGCGTGTATGCTGGTGCTGTTGGCCACTTTGACTACTCGGGTGGACTCGATACTTGCATTGCCTTGAGGACCATGGTGATCAAGGACAATGTCGCTTACTTGCAAGCAGGCGGTGGTATCGTGCATGACAGTGTGGAGGAGGACGAATACCAGGAAACAATCAACAAGTTGGGATCCAACCTCACCACCCTGAAGGTGTGCGAAGATTTTTACCACCGCAAGCAGGAGCTTGAAGGGTTGTAAAAAAAAGAAGAAAAAAAAAAAAAAAAGGAAAAGGGACAAACGCTTCGAGACGAGACAGAATTACGATCATACACGACTAAAAAAGCACCGCACTGGACTGCACTGCACTGCAACCGCATCGCACCGTACCATATCTCGTAAAAAGAAAGGTTCTCTCAAGGGCAGATTCAAACCACAATGTGCTTTGTTCAAGTCCGCGCCGCGGAAATAACACCTTTTTTTGTGCCGTGCAAGGACGTGATGACCCATCGTT
>Ga0247824_10000253_pt1 | contig 24716 bp, 25 predicted proteins | sample 13C_PalmiticAcid_FD_194412 | JGI IMG/M metagenome (GOLD analysis project Ga0247824, IMG submission 194412) | Soil microbial communities from agricultural site in Penn Yan, New York, United States - 13C_PalmiticAcid_Day48 | ecosystem: Environmental > Terrestrial > Soil > Agricultural land...
GGGGGGAGGAGGACCCCAGCCCGGGGGAGGCGGCGGCGGCGGGAATGAAGACATCTCGAGGGTGTTGATTGAGCGCCGAGATGAGCTTCACCACTAAACAGGGTGTTGTCGCCTGGCGAGGCGCGAGGTGCTCGATGCAACTGCGCCCTCGGCGACCGTGCCGGTATCAGGAAAGAATGAATTTTGGAGTAGCCTCCATAAACGGTTGATGACCGCAACAATCCCGTAGCAGCTCGAGATGGCGATCGCGCGATTTGCTGTGTGGTGGCTGGATGAAGCCAAAACTTGGCTGATGTTGATACAAAAAATCTCGGAGAGCTCTCGCGCAGCAGGTGGCGCGCAGATGCTAGCGCGCAGGCCTGCAGAGTCCCGTTTCCTGACACCCCTCGATAAAAGCATAGTGTTTTCGGATTGTGTATGGTTTACGTATCAGCGGTAAATTATAATACAAGTCACATGATATCTCAGCTGACTACTGTGGCTGGTGAGGAGGCCAACGTGAATGCGACAATAGCAACGATTCTTTGTTCGAAAGCGCAACCTCATCCTTTCCGGCGTCTGTGCAGAAGGAAGGGCTCAGACTTTTTACGTCAAGGATCTGTCACTGTGGTGGCAAGAGCGGAGAAAGTGCTCTTCAAGGTCAGTTCGCCTGCAAGCGCTTCGACTCGCCGGATTCGCTAAGCCCCAAATCGCCCCACCAGAAAATCACCATTCACTGAAAATAATTATCAACCCCTCCTCCACTCAAGTTTTCGCCCTGCAATCGCTGGTCGACCACGACGTCGCGACGCCATCGCGCAATTTTATCGACAACAGCTCGGATACACGCACTTCCTAAGGACTGATATCCACCATGTCTCGATTCTTCCGCGGCGGCGACGACAGCTCGTCCGAGAGCAGCTCCGACGAGGAGGAGCTGTACACCACCTCTGAGGAGGAGGAGGAGGAGCAGGAGGAGCAGGAGTCGTCCTCTGAGGAGGGGGGTGACGATGATGAGGAGTCCAGCGACGATGAGGCCGGTCCCGAAAAGAAGGGCTTGTCCCGTTTCCTGGTGGATCAGGCATCATCCGAGAGTGAAGAGAGCGACGTCGAAGGCGCGGCCAAGGTCAAGAGCGCCAAGGATAAGCGGTTCGACGAGCTCGAGGCGACCATCACCACGATCCAGAACGGCCAGAAGATCAACGACTGGGGTTCCATTGCAAATGGTCTGTTTCCGGCTCCAGTTTGCCAGGCAATTGTCTCTAACTAGATATAGAGTTCGACAAGCTCAACCGGCAGGTTGTGAAGCTTCAGGATGGCGGCAAGGCACCGAAGTCGTACATCAAGTGCATCGCCGAGTTGGAGGACTTCATGAACGAGACTCAGGCCAAGCAGAAGGTCACGCCCAAGAAGATGAACGCGACGATGGCCCGTGGTTTCAACGCCGTCAAGCAGCGCATCAAGAAGAACAACAAAGATTACCAGTCCCAGATCGATGCGTTCAGGAAGGATGCCGACGCGTTCATGGAATCGGACGAGGAGGAGGCCCCGGCGCCCAAGCCTACCAAGATCAAGTTCAAGGAGGTCTTCGCCGCCCAGGAAGAGGCCGCTGAGGAGGACAAGAACAAAGGCTTCGCGATAGTCGACAAGCGTGGCAGGGCCATTCCATTCTCCCCGGAGAGCATTCAGAAGCACCTTCGTACCATTATGGAATCAAGAGGCAAGAAGAACACCGACCGTGCGGAGCAGATCAAGGTCATGGAGGAGCTCAACAAGGTTGCGGAGACCCCGTACCTGAAGATCAGGGTTTTGCAGACACTGATCTCGGCTCGGTTCGACCTTGGCTCTGGTACCACGACCTCGATGCCCTTGGAGCACTGGAAGGCTGCCGAGAAGGAACTGGCTGCCCTCCTCACACTGCTCGAGACACACAAGGACCACGTCGTGCTCGAGGGCGCCGAGGAGTGGGAGGATGACGACAAGGTCCCCGTCCTGGGGCCTGATGACAAGTACATCAAGGTTCCCGGCAGCGTGGTCTCTTACATCGAGCGCCTGGATGACGAGCTTACCCGCTCACTCCAGAGCATTGACCCCCACACTTCGGAATACATCGACAGGCTGACCGACGAGGGCGCCCTGTACAACATCATCCTGCAAGGTCTTCTTTACTACGAGACCATCCGGAAAGACGCTTCGCTCGAGGTTCCCCAGGAGAGTCTGAACCGGATCATCCAACGCCGCCTGGACCACGTCTACTTCAAGGTATGCCATGCACAACAGTGCACTTTTCTCCCTGCTTAAGCTCCTGCTAACTTGACTCAAGCCGGCCCAAGTTGTGAAGATCCTGGAGGAGAACTCCTGGAAACAAGTTTCAAGCGCTGTCGACTCTGCGATCACTCCTCGTACGCTCTCGGGTGATGCCAACCAGCTCATCCATACCCTCTGCAGCTACCTGTTCAACAACAGCGAGGGCATCATTCGCGCCCGTGCTATGCTCTGCCAGATCTACTTCTTGGCTCTGCATGACGAGTACTACAAGGCCCGCGACATGATGCTCACCTCCCACTTGCAGGAGAACATCGCCAACTTTGACATCGCCACCCAGATCCTCTACAACCGCACCCTGGTCCAAGTCGGTCTCTGCGCCTTCCGGACGGGCTTGGTGTACGACGCCCAAAATACGCTGCAGGATATTTGCGGCAGCGGGCGTCAAAAGGAGCTTCTTGCTCAGGGTGTGATGATGCAGCGGTACAGCCAGGTTACCCCGGAGCAAGAGCGGCTCGAGAAGCAACGGCAACTCCCCTTCCACATGCACATCAACCTGGAGCTTCTTGAGTGCGTCTACTTGACCTGCAGCATGCTTCTCGAGATTCCGCTCCTGGCCCAAATTGGCTCCTCCCCAGACATCAAGAAGCGCGTCATCAGCAAGACATACCGCCGCATGCTCGAATACCACGAGCGGCAAATCTTCACCGGCCCGCCGGAGAACACCCGCGACCATGTTATGCAGGCGTCCAAGGCCCTTGCCGCTGGTGAATGGAAGAAGGCTACCCAGTTCATCCACAGCATCAAGATCTGGGAGCTCATGCCGAGCGCGGAGGAGATCAAGGCGATGCTCGCCAAGCAGATTCAGGAGGAGGGCCTGCGGACATATCTATTCACATATGCTCCTTTCTACGACACACTTTCCATCGACACGCTCAGCACAATGTTCGAGCTCGACTTGGTCAAGGTCGCTGCTGTGGTCAGCAAGATGATCAGCCACGAGGAGCTCGCCGCTGCCCTTGACCAGGTCACCAACACCGTCATCTTCCGTAAGGGTGTGGAGCTCAGCCGCCTGCAGAGCCTGGCTCTGGCTCTTTCAGACAAGGCGAGCGCCTTGATCGAGACGAACGAGCGCACCCTCGAGGTTAGGACCCAAGGATCGGCGAATGCGTTCAGTCGCAAGGATGGCAGGCAAGGCGGGCAGAGGGGGGGCGGCCAACGGGGTGGTAGGGGTGGTGCAAGGACCGGCGGCAATGCCCAGCGGCAGGCCGGCGGTACACAGTTCACGGGTGGTGCGCTGGGTGCGGCGGTGCGTGGTTAAGTTTGGGACGATGGGACTCCATGACTTTCCTTTTCTCTTGCATTAGGGCTTGGGCGTGTTACGTATCAAAATTGGTCATCGGTGTGTTAATTCTTCACGCCATGGTAGACCAGTGGAATTCAGGCCAGAATCACACACTGTTCCTAGACGATTGGAGTGTGAGGTGTGCTTGTCCCTGCCAAACATTCGGCACGTCTTTACCTGGGGAACTCGAGAAGCTAACAGCTTGAGGGACGGTTCTGGACTGTCAGATACTCATGAACAACGAAAAGGCAGAGCCATTCTAGGTAAGGGAATGACGAAGGAGGGACATGAACACATCACAAATCCGTGGGCGGCATCATGCCTCCAGGAAGACCCATGGCCCACCATGGCCAGATGCGCTGCGGAGTCTTACGGCATCCACAAGGCAACGGACACAAGCAACAGGGGAAACACAGCTCGCGGTAAAGTTTGTTGTTTTCTGGAAAGAACCGATGACTCGGAGCCGCTGATGACCTAGACGCAAGGCAGCGTTGTTCCGGGCTACCTTTGTAGCTCCGTCTTGATTCTCTATATCATCTGCTGCAGGTGTGCCATAAGCAACATGTGACAAGCGCCAGAATGTGGAGACCAGGCGATATCAGGCCGTTCTCCTCGTAGTTGTCAACGCCACAGCAAAAGCCCAAACGAGAACCGAATCCTCCCCAGAAAGGCAACCACCAATCTCCAGAAAACTAGAGACGGCGACCACGGCGACCACCCTTGCGGCGAGTCGAGTCGGAGGGCGTGGGGGTAACGTCCTCAATGCGGCCAATCTTCATGCCAGAGCGGGCCAGAGCGCGGAGAGCGGACTGGGCGCCAGGGCCGGGAGTCTTGGTGCCGTTGCCTTTTGAGCCGATTGTTAGCGACATGTAGGCCGTCAAAGCAAAGCGGGTAGCAGGGTCAAACATACCACCAGTGGCACGGATCTTGATGTGGAGGGCAGTGATGCCGAGCTCCTTGCAGCGGGCCGCGACGTCCTGGGCAGCCAACATGGCGGCGTAGGGAGACGACTCGTCACGGTCGGCCTTGACCTTCATACCACCAGTGACACGGCAGATGGTTTCACGACCGCTGGAATCACCCAGAAGTTAGCCCCAAAACCATGAATCAAGAAGGGCATGCGGGGCGCAGAGTTGCGCGTAGCTGCCCCCTCCTCCGCCGCATTCCAGTGTTTGGCGGGTTCAGTGGCGTACGAACCTGAGATCGGTGACGTGGACGAAGGTGTCGTTCTTGATAATGGTCAGCACTCGTCTCGAATTACTCCGTGTCATGGGATGCTGCTCACGAAGCTGGCAAAGATGCGGGCAACTGTGAATTACATTGTCAGCAAAACGCTTCGTGGATCGCAAATCTGGGGAAGGTCACTCACCGCCGAAAACGAGCTCACCCTCCCGGACCTGGGGGCCCAGGGAGATGTTCTCCTGCGCAGGACGAGCGGTCTTCTTGGGGGCCATCTTGACTGTGATCCGGTGGTCTTGGACTTTGCGGTTGTTGTTCCTTCGAATGCACCAGTCGACGGTCGCTTATCAGAATTTTGATGGGTGCGGTGAGGAATGCCCTACCGATCCTGGCGGTGAGGGGAAGCAGAAAGCGGGGCAGCACGAAATTCCAAGCGCAAGCCCTAAGTACCTCCGTACCTTGGCCCCACTCTCCCGCCAATACTTCGAGCTTTTTCTTGAGCCCACCAAGCGAATTTTCTTTCCTCGATCCCTCGCGAAATCGACAACTCAGCAACGCCGCGAAGGTCGACAACCCGGAAAGATGGCTCCCACGTATGCCTCACCCCAATTCCTTTCCTTGAATACATGATGGTACCGTCGCGTGTCACTTGACGAGAGTCTGCAGATTGGCGTGGTCCTCTCACTGGATGCTTTTCCCGGCTTCGTGATCGAACCGGGCATCGCTCCAGCTCGATCCCTCCCGCGGCTCTCCCTCTTTCCTCTAGGCTTGGAACCGATCCGGCTTGCAGACTGAGAGATGGGTCACGGGGTGTTGGGGTTGAAGGTTCTGCCTTCTCCCTTAAATTCAGTGCCGCATGAGCATAGCCGACCACGCATTTCTGTGTCTTGACCAGAAGTGGCGACTTTCGGTGCGAGCAAATCTTCTTGGGCGTTATCCAAGGTGTTGCGGGATGGGAAACACTTGCATAGGAGTAGCCCGAAATGGCGGTCCTTGCCGATGGTTCCCCTCCGTCAACGTTGGGCAATCGAGTCAGCCACGAGAGAATGTCGCACATGCAGCAGTTCTCCACCGGCGCTCTACCACATACTGCGGTATGTCGGATCACGTACTAATCTGAACGCGCAGGACCGTCCCTACTCAGAACGATATTCTCGTTCCTGAGACTCTCCTGAAGAAGCGCAAGTCGCAGGAGAAGGCTCGCGCCGAGCGCACTGCTGAGCAGGACAAGCGCAAGAAGGTCGGTTTTCCCTCTCTCTCTACACTCTCCCTGGAACGACATGATGCACAACATACACTAGCGACTAGACCAAGGTCAATGCTGTTGCTAAACTTAACCATCTTTCGGGTCTGATCGAACTCTGTGGAGGAACATCTTCTGCTGTACACATCTGAGACATGGCCAGAGCTTTGCTGACATGACTCCCAGGCCAACAAGGAGAAGCGTGGCGTCATCTTCAAGCGTGCTGAGAAGTACGTCAAGGAGTACCGCGATGGTGAGCGCGAGAAGGTCCGCCTTTCGCGCGCTGCCAAGCAGGATGGCTCCTTCTACATCCCCGCCGAGGCCAAGCTGATCTTCGTCATCCGCATCAAGGGGTAAGTTACTGTGCTCCTTGTGAGTTGTTCAATCGCTGACAGCCCGGCAGTATCAACAAGATCCCCCCTAAGCCGCGCAAGATCCTTCAGCTCCTCCGTCTCCTCCAGATCAACAACGGTGTCTTCGTCCGCGTCACCAAGGCCACCTCTGAGATGATCAAGGTCGTCGAGCCGTGGGTTGCCTATGGCTACCCCAACCTGAAGAGCGTCAAGGAGCTCATCTACAAGCGCGGATACGGCAAGGTCAACGGCCAGCGCATCGCTCTCACCGACAACTCCATCATCGAGGAGAACCTCGGCAAGTACGGCATCATCTGCATGGAGGATCTCATCCACGAGATCTTGACCGTCGGCCCCAACTTCAAGCAGGCCGCCAACTTCCTGTGGCCCTTCAAGCTCAGCAACCCCAACGGTGGCTTCCGCACCCGCAAGTTCAAGCACTTCATTGAGGGCGGTGACCTTGGCAACCGTGAGGAGCACATCAACGCCCTCATCCGGCAGATGAACTAAGGGGTTGGCTTTGGTGGTCTCGCGGTTTTTGTCTCTGGGTCATGGGCAGTGGCGTGGGTGCTCGGCGTTTTAACGTGAAAGCCAGGGTGGCTCACAGGGAATGAATTAAACATGATGTTGTTCTTGCACACTACATCGGATTCACCCTGAAGACTTGTGATCTAGTCTGCCCGCCGTTATGCCAGGGTACGGCCCAATGCTACAGAGTTGCCTGCTTCATGGTCTGCCTTTGCCAATGCCTCTTTGTGTTTGTGTCTCTGTCTCCGGTATTGTACAGTTGTCTTCGCACTGCAATTCCAGGCAGCTGGGTGCCGGCAGTGTCATATCTTGATATCAAAGCTTGTGCCACATCCACAACTGCTCGTTGCCAAGGGGTTGTCCACGATCTTGAACTGCGACCCAATGAGCTCCATAGTATAGTCGACCTTGCTGCCCTTCAACAGCTCCAGGGAGGGCAGGTCCAGGATGATCTTGGGTGCCGTCAAGTCTCCGGGCGAGGCGCTCCCCTCGGATGAGAAGGTGAATATCGTGTCGTCCTCGCGGATGGCGGCCGAGGAACTTTGCTCCTCTTCTGCAGCGGGAGCGGGAGTAGCAGCCAAGTCCTCCTCGGTGGGCAGTGATGCGGGGAGCGTCACGAGTTTCATGAGGTATTGGAAGCCGTGGCAGCCGCCGCTCTCGACTTGGATGCGGAGGGCGAGGTTCGGGTTCGCGTCTTTGGTCATTATCTTGGAGAGGCGCTGGGAGGAGTGGGGGGTTAGTCTCGATTGAGTTTTTGTTGAGGGCGGAGGGTGGTGGTGGTGGACGAACGTCTGCTGCGCGAGGTGTGATCTCGAGGATCATCTCCTTGCCGTCATCGTCAACTTGGGGATTGAAGATGGCATGAGTCGCGCGCCAGGAAGGGGAGGTGCCGAATGCCCTGGTGGCAGGGCTGAACGGCATCGTCCGGGACTTGGGTAGCCTGCTGTGTGGTGTCGCGACACTCCATGATGAGCCGCCCAGGGCACCGGAGGCGCAAGCAGTCTGCCGCGTCTTGATCGTTCTCCCTGCCGAGGCGATGTGGTGGGCGCGGACGGAGGGCGTGTTAATGGATCGGGGGCGCGAGGGCAGGAGGAGGTCCAGGATGGGCAGCCCGCCCGAGACGGCATGGCGGCGCATGCTGAGCTGGACAAAGAGACTCGCCGTTGCAGGCGCGTTGGTGCAACGTAGTCGCGGCATTAAGGATTCTGAGTGAGTGAGCGTATGGGTTTGCTCACACACGCCGGCGCTCCCTGTTGTCGGGCGAGGTTGGGTTCGGATGGACGCTCCGGAGGCTCGGGTCGGCGGCCGAGCGGTTTTTGCGGAAAGGTAAAATTTCGGCATGATGTCAGCTCCGAGGCCCTGGAGTCTGTTTGCCCCGTTTTGGTCCCCTGAACCCGAACAGCGGGTTAAAGTGGGGCAGCGATCCCCACAAGTTCGGACCTCAAGAACTCCAAGGGCGCTTGGAAAGATGGAAACTAACATTCCACAAAACACAAGAATGAGCCTTGCTCTTCGGAAAACGTTGCACAGGTGAAACATTTCAAACTATGCGCCATAATATCCTACATCAATGAGAATTCTTTAATATAACACAGACGTTAGAGAATCGAACAAAATGGTGAGCCAAGGGTCCCCTCCATGATCCATCATCCCACCCCCCTGAACCCCTGAAACCGACGGTCAAGTGTGGCAAGGGGTCCAAGAGCATGGATCAAGCCGAACTCCCGTTCACTCAAAAATGGAGAACAGCTGAGAGCCATCAGTAGGGCACGGGCCCGAGTCCAGCTTGCCATTTCCGGCAAGGATGCAAGTCTTGTTGTTCTCATTCCCTGGCGCAAACGCAAAGCTGGTCTGTCCAATGAATGGGAACAGCTGGTTGCCGTCCGTTTCACCCTCTGCGAGGCAGTCAGAACAACGAACTTCTAAAGTAAAAGTGATAGATAGCACATACCACCATCGGCGCGGCCACCGCACGAAAACAAGATGACGGTATCGCCCCCTTGCCGTCTGCCGTCGAAGCTGATGCAGCCTTGAGTCTGCGGGAAAAATTCAGTTAATCAGCCTTGACCCTCTTTCCCAGAATCTCAAGCAGACCACCTACCAATGCGCTCACAACCAGGGTGGCGGGCCGGTTCGGATTCGGCTTGTTGTGCTTGCCCTCGGTGATGAGATCGAACTTCTCGTTGGGCGCGCCCGTGCAGTCCACCAGCGAGACCGGGATCAGATTCTGACGGAAGTCGCCCGCCGTCGGGTCGATAAAAAGACACTGCCCGTTCGGGGCGCGGATCGAAACGTTGGTGAAGGCGCGTTTGGCTGTTGCGTCGCGCTGGTGCGACTGCGAGGCCGCGGTTGGCTGCAGAGTACCGCCGGCCCGCGAGACTGGTACGGGATCCGTGGGATTCACAGAAGGGATGCCACCCGCTGCCCCGGTCCCGGCCGCACCTCCGCCTCCGCCACCGCCCCCTGCTGCCGGGACTGATGTGGTCGTCTGGGCTGCCGCGGCAGTCGAGGTCTGAATTGCGCCGTTGCCTGCGTTCCCGGTGGGCGCAACGGTCACGGTGCGGGTGCTCTTGGTGCAGGTTGTCGATGATGCTGCCACGGGAGCACTGCTTCTGCCGTTGTTGTTGCCGCCGCCGCCGTTGTTGTTGTTGCCGCCGCCGTTGTTGTTGTTGCCGCCGCCGCCGTTGTTGTTGTTGCCGCCGCCGTTGTTGTTGTTGCCGCCGCCGTTGTTGCCTCCTCCTGCTGCGGCACCACCGAAAGTGAAGGACTGGCCGGCGTCGCCATTGCTGCATTTGCCAATGTCGATAGCATTGCCCTTGACAACAAGACAAGATCCTGCCTGGTTCTGAGGTTGGAGTGCAAGCGGACCAGCACCGCCGTTGAAGTTGAAGAGCTGCGAGTTGGTCACATCTCCGCCTATCCACCGGGTTAGCCAGAAGACTCAACGCTGTGTTCATACACCACTTGCCTCCATCAGCGCGACCGCCGCATGAGAAGAGCAAAACCTGGTTTCCTGCTTGTCGACGCGGATCAAAATTGAAACAGGCCTGGGTCAAAGTGCTAACGACGAGCATAGCATTGTTGCCTTTGATATGCTTGCCCGCCGTGATGATGTCCCAACCTTGCCCGTCGGTCGACCCGCAGTCGGCGACCTGGATCGGAGTCAAGTTTGCGCGAAAGTCGCCCGAAAGTTTGTCAACAAAAAGGCATTTTCCGTCCGATGTCTAAGGCCAAGGTCAGCGGGTCTGGCTCGGCTCGGGGGCATGGCTCCAGGATGCATACCTTAATCTGGACATTGGAGAACGCCCGAGTAGCGCCATCATCACGACGATGGGCTTCTGCGGTGGCTTCCTCATTGAGAGCATCGACGGCCCGAGCACCGAGGGGAGTAGCCCTGGCAAGGACAGCCCAAACGAGGAGTGAAAAGAGGGTGGAGACCATGGTGTATGGCTTGTGGGATAAGAGAGTGAATGGTCGAGGAGAACTCAAGGCGTCAAGAAGAGAACGGATGCCTGCCCAGCAGGCAGGTCAAGAAGTGAAAGGAGAGTGGGAAGGAGAGAAACGAAGCTATTCACAGATAGCACATCAACAACGAGAACACAAATGAGAGACTGGTGGTCAGACGGTAAGACAAGGGGGAGGCCGAGTGAGACTACTTATCCCCACGATAGCTTCATCCCCAAGGCACCGTAGGCGCTGGCCCAGGAGTTGGTGAACTCGTCGAATGTTCCAATCGCATGTACTGGACTGGGATAGGGGGCGGGGACCCTAGCTCCTCAGCGGAGTTTCATGACCTCCTCCTGGACGTGCAGGTGCACTTTCACGGCCGTTTCGTGCCGAAAGCATGTGGCCCGCCGCCCGGGCACACATCTGGAGGGGCGGCTTAGGAGCGAATCACTTGCACCCATTCGAGGTGCCCTCGACGATTGCAGGCAAGCCGCCGGCCCAGCTGCTAATGTTTCCAACCATGAAATGAAGAAGTAAGCGGGCGCGAGGGCAGCTGCCGTGGCGGTCGCATGCTGTGTCCGCAGTTCTCGGCCCAGGAGAAGTGGTTTGTTTGGCCATCGAGGGAGAACGGATCCCTGTGGCACATCGTGGGCGTCCGGGCCAGCGCCAACATGCACTTTACTGGACTTAAGGTGTGGTCACCGAGAAGAAGGCCGGGATGGTGAAACGGTACCTGTCGGAGAGGGCGCCAAGGCGGCTATGACGGGCTGCACAACCCATGTTTTGGTCTGCGCAGAAGGATGACAGGTGCAGCGGTCGTCTCATGTTTGGCGATTTGCGACAGGGGGCTTCTGGCCCGCTTGTTTCCATAACGAACCCCTGCTCGCCCTGCTCTCCCCCTGGTTCCACTTCCATGGTAAACCTCCAGACCGCAATCTGGAGATCGTGATGGTCCCGTCCCGCGGTTCCCCACTGGTCACTGATCGCTCAGTTCAGAAACAAGCATTCTTGGCTCGTGTTGATCGGCATATCTTGGGCTGAAGCCGCCCCCGTTGCTCTACTACGTACACTTGATGGTTTTCTTTCAGTCCAACAAAGAAGGGTTCCATGCTCATGATCAGCCTAAGGCTCTCCTTTGCGCGATGGCCGAAGACACGCCCGGCCCTCAGGTTCAAGCTCACTGAGACACAGACCAAGGCACTGACCGCGTTGATTGCACTAATCAGATGAACCATGCGGCGGTGTCGGTTGATTGGGCCTTGGGTGGTGGCCAGCATTTGAGTCTCGGGGGAAGGTTTGGAGCAAGAAGCCCAGACTCCAAGGCGACCGTTCTCACGACCACTCTTTAGGTCCCTGAAGACGGCCGAGATGTGGTCTGCCATGGCCATGTTCAGACGGTGGTAACTATGACGACCGTTGCGGTCCAGGTCTTGCAGAAGATACCAAAACACAATGCATCCGACAAAACACTGTGTCACTGATGACCGTGCCGGTGCAGAATGAATACCGAACAATCAGAGGGTCTCTCAAACCGCGAGTGGGGGGTGGCTCCACGATGACTTGAACTGGTTCCCTTCTCCACCCCATGTCGAAAACTGGGGGTTAGGGTTATATCTGTCGGCTCTGTTTCCTGGGAGCGAGGGCCAGAGCCCTAAAAGCACCCAGTGACTGCCAAGACTTTACCCCCACTCGAAAATTTCCAGACGTCCGTCAATTGCAGTTGCAGCTTGGAGTCCCGCCGGAACGACAACTCGCACCATCACGAACGATCAACTCTATCATCTCCGCCAAACCCCCATAAACAACCGCCAAAATGCCTGGAGGTGTCACCGTTCGCGATGTCGATGTAAGTATCCGCAGTTCTCTGCCATAAACGGCCTCTGCGACCGAGACCCGAACATTCTTCGCTGTCCAAGTCGCACTCGCCGACCTTGGTGGACCCCATGGCCATCACAGCAGCAACCTGGAAGATGAAGGGAGCAGGCGTGAGGGGGTCGAAAGATCTCTGAAGACGGAATCTTGCTAATCATGTTGCTGCCGGTGTAAAGGCTCACAAGTTTGTCGGTAAGTTTTCCTGCACATGGCATTTGCTGAGTGGTCTTGCGCAAGGCTAACAGTCGACAGCGGCCTACGCGGCGTTCTTGAAGCGTCAGGGCAAGCTCCCTGTGCCCGGTTAGTTCTCCCGACCGCCGATACGCCACGAGTGAGGGAACCGCCTCTAACACAGCCTCGGAACAGGTTGGGTCGATACCGTCAAGACCGGTCCCGCCAAGGAGATGCCTCCCCAGGACATCGACTGGTTCTACGTCCGTGCCGCTTCCGTCGCCCGCCACGTCTACGTGCGCAAGACCGTCGGTGTTGGCCGTCTCCGCCGCGTCCACGGCAGCGCCAAGAACCGCGGCTCGCGCCCCTCCCACCACGTTGATGCCAGCGGCAGCGTCGATCGCAAGATCATGCAGGCTCTTGAGAAGATCCAGGTCCTCGAGCAGGATGAGGAGAAGGGCGGCCGCCGCATCACCCAGCAGGGTCAGCGTGATCTTGACCGTAAGTTCCCCTCGAAGCTCCGTAATACTTGTTCGCTCTAACGCGGATAACCAGGGATCGCCCAGACCGTTGCCGAGGCCGATGAGGAGGAGGAGGAGGATGACGAGTAAATTCGTCTCGGTGGTAGGAGCTGTCCCGCATTCCCGAGTTCTCCAGCGAACATCGAGATGCGTTGAGGGGTATCGCAGCTGATGGCACTGCGTGGGTTGGTCTGGTCATGATTCCCGGTAGCATCTGGTTTAGGCGTCATAAAAGGGATTGCTGGCTTGCTTGATCACCTGAGCCTGGCCTGGTTTGCCTCCACAGTCAGTTTGCCTCAAATGCGTGTTGACTATCACTTGCATAACTTGATGTTCTCGCCGCCGCTGATTACTGCCTTGCATGCAATCGCATCCTCCCTCCCTTTCTCTGACAACAACACCCTTCCACTCCAACAACACTTCACTCTTTCCAACAACGCATCTCCTTCCAACACCCGATCGCTTTCCAACACTCGCTCTCATTCCAACATTCGCTCGCCTTCCAACTCTCTCATTTCCTCTCTCCTTCCCGCTCTCCTTTTCCCCCACCCTCTCTCCTCTCTACACTCTCTCTTTTCAAACAATCTCTCTTCCCACTTCCTTCTCAAAGACTCCCAGGGAAATAGAAGGGTCACCGGATCTCTCCAAATACTACCCAGCTCAAAATCTCTTTCCTTCTCTTCCATCCACTTCATCTTCGCATTCTACGCCGGGCTACCCTCCCGTGACCATTTCTGTGTTTCTCTCCAATCCCTCGTGGAAGTCGTTCTAGGGAAGCCTGCGTGGTGCCGTAGATTCATCTACTTTCTAGTTTCCAACTTGGTACGATGAATCACAGTTGCCGTTTCTCTCTATTTATCTCCTTTGGTTTTGTTTGTGAGGTCGTCTTCTTGACGCGTTGTTCCCCCTTGGCTTCTAGCCGCAGGCAGTGATGCTAACCCAGGGGCTGTGGTTCTCTCAGATTTACCGACGATATGAATGCAGCAATGACCCCGTCTCAAGACGGCACCCTCAGGGCCCTGCGCATGAGTGACCTGCATTTGGCGGTCATTGCTGGGCAGACTCGACGAGTTCTTGCGCTTCTCAAGCACCAAAACAGTGGGGAGCTCATTGACGCCCGCGACGTTGATGGTGCCACACCACTCATGACCGCGGTTCTGACAGGGCGCCTTGGTATTGCTCGGCTTCTGTTGCGAAATGGGGCCTCGGCTCGAATCAAAGACCGTAAAGGCTGCGCGGCTCTCGACTACGCAAAGTCCAGCCTTTTCAAGACAAAACTGCAGGTCTATAGCCGGGTCGGATTCCCCCTGCTGACGCCAAAACAACGCCGCCAGCGGGCAATCATTGCCAAGATTCTGCGGTTTCCCACAGCGCTTGAGTCCTGGTTCGTCTTTGTGTCCCCTGTCCCCTGCTTCTTTTCTTCCCTTCTTGAATGAGTGCCCAGCTGCTGACGCCAAATCACTATCAGTCGTCGAGCAGGCAAACACCCGCACTCTCCACATGTGTTCTACAAGGAGAAGGAGAAGCTAGCGATATTAAAGCCCGATTCCTCCTTCATGGTCGCCAAAGCAAACCTCGAGAGAGCGACGGTTGGGTACATCGTGTCGGAAGTTCAGCCAGGGGTAAAAACAGTTGCAGCAAGCGGATGGCAGGCGAACGAGATGCGGGGAGAAAATGTCCTCGACAATGCGAAGTATCTTCGCTTGGTTCAGGACTTCGCATCAGTTCTCAGGTTTCGGCTGATCAAGTCCCCCCGGGATAACAACGGGAAGCCCCTTCCTGAGCACAGCGGGCGTTTTGTGGCGAGCCATGCTGTTTGTGACACCACCCCCGCTGTCCTTTTCTCGTGCTGACATACGGATTAGGAGAAAAAGTTGGCCGTGTTTTGGATTCTTGCCGCGCTCAGGGCGCTTCTCGACACCACCGATCTCCGACGGATGCATGAGTTGCGGGAGGTGGCCGTTCCCGAAGCCTGGAGAGGGGCCAGGATCTTTCTAGATCATACACCATGCGAGAACGTGAGTCTTGTCTGTGACCAGGGCAGTACTTGTCGGTCTTCTAACCACACTGACCCGGGGAGCCAGTGCTGGAAGTTCTTGCACAGAATAAACCAGGCAACTGGAATCCATATTTGCGTGGATTCGCGCCCTTTCCTTGTCAAGGGCGATCGCGAAGGTGCTGGCAGATGTCAGAACTGCCCGTGTGATCGATGCAAGGGCATGGCTGGAAACCTGGAACCGAAGAGTTTAAGAGTCGACAGACCAGAGGAGCAGGAGGACGGCGACATAGAGAGTGTTGGTTCAGATGAAGCCACGATCAACACCGATCCAGAAGTGAGACGTGAGGTTGATCCCCCCGTCGACATTGACGGGTTTGGCCTCCGCGGCAACGATGAAAACGACGGGCATCCGCAAAGACCCCAGATTGATCAAGGTTCTCAACTCCAGCAAACAGCACCCAAGCCACCCAAGGTAAGGCCCCAGGCACTTTTGCGTCTATGACAGCTGACAGCCCCCAGAGGTGGAAGCATTTTGTCTCAAGGTTCAGCGGGTTGCTATATGCTAAACCAGTCAATCGTCCTGCCAGGGTTCCGCAGAGCGCTCAAGCTGTCTTAGCATCTTCTTCCTCTCACCAGACGAAGGGTTTTTCTCAAACACCAGCTTGGGCTCCAAACCAGACCCAAGTTGATCAGGGCAGTCTGGTTGCCGAGAGACCATCAGCCCAAGCCTCAGGGCAGGATTCCCTCGATAACCCCACGCCGGAGCCACAGGACCCAGTGTCAACCGTTTCTGGCCGCTCCGCCTTTTTTGCGACCCCAGACCCACGTCAATCGCTTGAAGTCCGCATCCCGGAGATGAGCGTTCAGCATCGGGAAGAGTATGACCGGGTTTCTGACACATCAGGAACCCACTCCCATACTCAGCGTCCTGGGACTCCTGGATCAACCAACGCGAAGAACAAGAAGAGGACTCAGAGACCGGGTAAAACAATTCAAGAGTCAGTCGCTGCCCTCAACCTCAGGCAGTTTCTGTACAGCGGGCGGGGCTCATCGACTGTTGGCGTCTCGACAACCCAGAAGACGACGGGCCGAGACAATCGACCAAGGAAGATGGCCAGCAGTGGCGGAATCCTGAAATCTGCAGGCAAGGGCAAGAAATCACGTACACGAGTGAGCAGGGACGAGAAACTGCGAGCCCGGAGTACGTTTGCGCGTGCTGTTGAGCAACACCACCAGCGGCGGAGGGCGGGGAACGCCTGAAGTGATGCTTCTCATTTTTCAGCTTTGGATTCGCCTCTGAGCACATCGCAAGTTTTCGTTATAGCATGGCAGTTGACCATGAGCAATCGGCGGATTGGGTTGTTTGCTCTCTCGTGCGCTGCGTCTGGTCGGGCCAAGCGTCAGTTGGTACTGGTCGGGTTTGCAACACAACGGGGACCGACTCTGACGTTTGCTTTTGGTTACTGGGACTCGTCTCTTTGACCTTGGAGTCCTTGCTATATTTTACGCGCGTTGAAGGGCTACAGGCCAGTGATAAGATCTTTGCACATCATGCCGCGGCGGAGAAGGGCTAATGGGCGGGGATTCTTGATGTCTTTTTCTCATCCTCGAGATTGCATACTAAGCGGCGAGGAGCTGTTTAAACCTGAATTTTCGCGAGTCCCAGGGGTTTCACTTGCAGTATCATTCACCTCTGCCCACCGAGTGCGGTTTGCTTTAACAAGTTGAGAGGGTGCCGTGACAACGGACTGTCTAATGTATGTATGATCTTCAAATTCGAGACGCTTCACATTTGTTGCCATGACGAGACTGTATCGTGTCAAGCTTCGTCCCAATCGAAGGTATATGTCGAAGACATCCCGAGCAAGCATGGCATAGAAACGTAAAGAAGTGTATATATCATCACAGCAAACATGTCGACTCATGCGCTGAGGCGGGTATCAAGAAGCCAGTACAAAGAGCCTGCCCATCTACATCCCCAGCATCATCTTCCCTTGGCGCCGCGCATCCCCACCCTTCCAGGACTGTTTCCCAATCGTGCTGGCGGGACTATGTCGTTCCTTCCCGATAGGCACACCTTCTATAGCCCACCTGGGCTGTCATCAATGAGCAAACCAAGCTCGCCCTCATTAAACCACCAGGTACAAAGTACCATCAACAATCCATCGCAAGCGTGTCCATACAAACTTCCCTCTCTCGCCCCTCAAGCCCAGTTCGCCAGCAACGCCATCAACCCGACTCCCAAGACGACGCAGGCGTACGCCGAAAGCTGCATCCCCAAACCAGCCTTGCGCATCTCCGGGTTGAACATGAACTCGTGCGCCACCAGCTCGACAAGAGCCGTGTACATCAGGATGCCACCGCTGATGGCATCGAACACGCCGTTGACGACCCTGCTGGTCGCGGCCTCCAGCGCTAGCGACTTGCTCGCGATGAGGCCCATGCCAATGGCAAAGGGCGTGCTGACGGCGTAGAGCATCCCAAGCCCATACGGCGTCCACCTGCGGGCGCCCGGGGGCCAGGTTGCCATGCCGAGACGGGCACCCAGTCCTAGGCCTTCGAAGGTCTGGTGGAAGACCAGGACAACGAAGAGGATGATGAAGTTATCGGTGACGGCGAGGGTGAGGCCGATGAAGATAGAGTGGAAGATGACACCGAACTCGAGGATGAAGATGGCGGTGATCTGCGCGGCGTAGTTGGCGTGCTCGTCGCCCTCGACGTGATCCCGCTGGTGGCCGAGGTGGTCCCCTCCGCCAGGCGGGTAGCTGACGTCGTTGCGCAAGACAGGGATCTTGCTCTTGTCGAAAAAGCCAGTCCCGGTGGCCTGGGAATCGCTGTGGGGAGGCGTACCGGTCCCGGCAGACTTGCTTGAGCCAGCCTCTGCATCTTGGGACGACCGCTTGCCGACAGGCTGGTAGCTGTCGTCAGGCGAGTTCTTCAATTCGTGATCTTGGCCATGAGCGTGGCCGTGGGTGGAGCCAAAGCCAAAGTCAAACCGAGAGACTACAATCTCTAGGAGAAACATGACCATGACCGTCATCAGGCCAATAGCCATAGCCCAGTCATAGTCCGGCAGAATGTCCGCCAGGCATTCGTCGCGAAGGTTGTCGGAGGCAGGGGAAAGAAGGTGCATCCAGGCCGTCGCAAGGATGACGCCAGTGCCAAAGTACTTGGCGATGAAAAAACACAGCTTTGGCACGCGCAACCTAGACGTTCTCGCGAGAAACACAGGCAGGAGAGCGCCAATCGCAGAACCGATGAAGATGACGAAGATGGAGGCAATCCGCAGGCCCCAGTAATCGGTGCTCGATGGCGAAATCTGGCACTCCGGGACGGCGGCGGCGCCATCGCTGTCGTCGCGAGCGGCCAAAACGTGCCGGTAAAGCTGACGATGCATGCTGGCTGGTGTGTGCCGTTCCGGTCGATGCTTTGTGGCAGGTGCCGTATTCTCAATGACCGCTGCCGAGATGTCAAGATCGCTCGGGTGGGGTCTTGTCGTATCAGGCCCGCAAAACGCAGTGAAAGGTTTGAATAGAGGGCGAGGATCTCCAACGCAGATCGCGGTCTTGCCGGTCAAGGCTGAAGGGAGCCGAGGTGATCTTCTTGGCAGTTGTGGAATACTTATACCAGCTTCGGCATTCCCACGAGGTACTCAGGTCAGATGTCGATGCAAGGGTCTGACCGCACAATGGCAGAGAGAAGTGGCAGTTGGTGTGGGGGGCAGTCTGCTGAGTGGGTGGTCGTATTAGGGACCCGGCTGGTTTGAGAACCTTGATGGTCAGGTCAGGGTCTTCGAAGGGGGCGTCAGCACACGGAAGCAGCCACGGCGCAGGTTAAGAAGACACTTACGGAAGGTGGGCGTTGCCAGACTCGAACCAATCTCTTGTTCGGGAAAGACGAAGATTTAGTCGCTGTCGTGAATGATGGAGCTCTCGGTGAAGGCCGTCGAGATAGGTAATAGCACGATCTCCCTCGAGCTGCAGAAATACGGGTAGAGAGGAGGGGAAAGGGCTGCAACGCAGAGGGCGGAACGTTGGGTAGTCCTGCCGGAGAAGGCACCTCGACGTGGCAGGGGCTGGAGAACCTTGACGGCTGGTGCGGCTTTCCACAACGCTCAATGACGGCCAGTCTTTCTAGAGTTGGGACAATTGGAAGAGCCGTTTTCCGAGGTCCCAGGCGCCAACAGCTGTGCCGCCAACGCAAACCGAGAAAGCCAACAGACCCGAACGAGTTTCCTGATTTTGCGGCGTATTTGACCAGCTCCTGACTAAGGGGCCCTTGCGACCCCACGGCCCCGGGCCATCAAGGTTCTCAGTCGCACGTCCGCAAGCGTCATCCGGCATCGGGTGACCCTGGTTGCCCTGCGGGCCAGGGAGGAACCAGTTAGCTCGCCATGATTTTAAACGCGCACAATTCCGTACAATTTCCGTCAGCTGGAGCCTCATGCTCCACTGCGCTGCTGAGTCCACACGAAGTCGCACCGCACTCGCAGCTGAGAGCGCCGCCGACCCTGCTTCCACATGAACGGCCGAAGAATATCGTGTCGCACAAGGCACGGCTGAGACAATGTCGAGGACCCGCTCCATTACGACGAGTATTGGATTTCCAGCCCCAGGCTTCTGAATGGTTCGCCCAACTTTCGCAGGTCAACCCCGGTGCCCAAGCTGAAGATGAGCGACTTCACGCGGCCCTCCCACAGGAGCCCAATCCGAAGGTTCTGGTCAAGACGCGCTTTCAGCACACCCCTGTACTCCTCCTTACTTTCAGCAGCAGCAGCAGGCCGCTGCTTGGACTTTGCCGCGTCGAGTTCAGGCTCGGGGTCGTCCAATCGCCACTCCATTTTCGCCTGGAAACTTCTTTCCTTCCGTCGGGGCGGCTCCGGGCCAGGCTCAGCCTGACTGTTGGGATCGGCGCCGAGCAAAAACCCAGCGGGCCTTCGGTTGCTCCACAGTTCGGTCCCGACGGACCACTCACTCTCGTAGCTGTAGACGTTGAACTCCATCCTTGTCGCCAGCGAACAGTAGTCCTTCGCTAAGACGGCGTACGTTGCGTTGATGCTTCCCATGAGAGGATTTATGGTCAACGTCGCCGTGAGCGGTGTTCCGCGGTGTGTCGGCAGTGTCGCAAAGCGGGCTCCCAGTGACATGCCTCCGGATTTGTTGAGCGTCCCATAGTACAGCTCGCCGCCAGCGCTAAAGCGGCCGTAAATTCTCTCTCTTTCACCCGACTGCCCGTTTCCATTGTTCTCGGAATTCGCCGTGCCAGCAACCGGGGTCGTGGTTCCGGAAGAAGTATCTCCACCAAAGTTATAAAGGCCACGCACCCCGAGGAGCCCACCATCCGTCGACGCTAGACCCTCGATCCCATACTTTCCCTTGTCATACTGCACAAGGCCCAACAAGGTGCCGCCGTTCCGCAAGGAGCGTTCACTCACAGCCGAGAGCTGAACCTGCAGAGCCGGAGTGAAGCGCCGGACGACCAGGCCCTCTAGGAGGGACTGTGGCAAGTATAAACGTCCGTAAAACAGCGAGCTTCCATTTTTGCACAGGCTTTGGCCGGCAGCGGCTGTGGTGGTCGGGGCCGCCGGTTCAGCCGGCGCACCCTGCGCGCCCTGTGCGCCGTCTGTTGCCCAGTACCACTGTCTCTCTCGTGAGCCGAGCTCGTGCAGCCGGCGGTAGGATCGCAGAAGGGCCGGTAGGGGTATGCGCTCCGATTGGGCGGCGATTCCCGTCAAGGGAACAGTACTGTGGAGGTATGAGATGGAGCCATCGACGACGCCGATACTGCCGAGCTGGTAGCTGGTCGCGAAGTGGGCAGTTGCGAGGGATGAGAGGGTGAGACGGAGTCCTTGAGGGAGCGGGAAGTCGATGAGCTCTGCTAATGTTGTTAGGTGCAAGGTCCCGGCGGCTGGGATAGAGAAGAGACTTGCCTCTCGCCGTGGCATTCAGCTCCTGGTACGAGTTGTCCTCGTTCCAGCCCGTTGCGCTGTAGAAGGCATTGGTGATGTAGTGCATAAACTCGCGCATCGTGTCTGCAACCTGCTTGCCGGCAGGGTTGGCGCGGACTGTCGCCTCTGGCAAATCATGGGGACACTGGCAAGTTTCAAGGTCGAGAGCCAACGCGGCGTCGATCTCGCAGTCGAATGTTGGAGCTCAGAGAGCGGGTGGAATCCTTGCAAATGCGACGTCCATTCAAGCATTCAAGCCTCCACTTGACAGGTTCCAGCCAATCAACAACCCTCACCTCGTTCGGGAATCGGGACCCTTGTTCGTTCCAAAAAAGGACGGAAGCCTTGGTGACCTTTGGCAAGCCCACAAACGTGATCCAGTCAACATGCTCTCCGACAATCACGACGCGAATCCCGCAGCATACTGTCACCAGATCTGCTGCTTGCAGGACATATTCTTCGGTTTTTTTGCCACATCCGTTCTTTCCTAATTCTACACCACCGCCCGCACTGCGCCGCCTCCGACTGCTTGCGCGTTTTCGTCAAGTGGCTCCCACTCCGATGGCATCATCAGCCTAGTTGCCCTCCCCAAAGCTGTCGCGGCCGCCGGCAAACACCTTGTCAAAGTCGTACTCGGACCACCGAATGTTGGGGTTCAGCCCGGCAAACTTCCACTCGCCCTTGACCTTGCGGTAGTAGTGCGTGTTGTGGCTGTGCGCATGGCCCTTGACTTCCACGTTCTTCAGGCTCGCGTCCGTGTAGACTTGGTGCGGCACGCGCAGCTGGTGGTATCCGATGATCTCTGTGTCCGACACCTTCTCCCACTTGCTCGCTCCGCCAATGAAGTGCTGCGTCCGCAGCAGCGGGTTGCCCAGCACCGACTTGTCCGAGATCATGGCGATGAACTCCTCGGCCGGCATCGCCTCCCACAGCTTGTTGAGGAACGAGCGGTAGTCGATCTAACGGTTTTCCAAGACTCTCGGTCAGTCAATCTGGTATGAAGCAAGGTCAACGCCGTTGGTCACCGTACCCGGAGAGTCGGTGCAATGCACTTCCTCAGTCGGTCCCAGTCCTTGGAATCATAGCTATCCGCCCACTCAAACGCCGCCTCCGTAACGCCGAGGTATTCTGTCGTTGCCGTCAGTCAGACCCATACGCACTGTTTTCGAGTGTCCGATTTGTGACTGACCCTCGAATGTGATCTGGTTCTTCTTCTGGGCGGCCATTGTGTGTTCGACTTGGTGGGCAATTTGTTGTGTCTGATTTAGATTCTCGAGCTTGATGTCTCAGAGCAAGCAGCGAGAGGGATGTGCGATCGATTTATTTACTCGTCGAACCGCGCTGAAAACCCGCCGAACGCCATGGAGTCTGCCTGGGCTTCTCCTGCGCTTTCTGGCTTCGGAGATTGGTGGGGATGTGCGAACTGCACCGCAGCAGGCGCGGGCCGGGCCATCGGGGCCGGGCTCAACCTCTGCCGCTGGCGGGGCTGCCTTCCATATCGGACGACTCGGACCAATAAATACCAGGCTGGAACTTCCCGTTGGTTCATTCGCAGCTGGCTTGATGGCTGTGGCCGTGGGCAACGTCGAGCTGTTTGTCCTCCGCCATCTTGCATAAGCCGCACCCATTCACCCGGAACCCCATGGACAGGGACCAACTCCGGCATTTGCACTTCAACACCCCCGGAACTCCAGCCGGACGAAACGGGCTGCTACTTCAATGCTCCTGTTGCTCGGTACCGTCTGGTCTTGTTCGGATCCGCGCCAGTTCCGGCACCACTTCTCAGGTGGGGGTTGACTCTCCCAGGGTGCGCAACGACGCCAGTAAAAGCAAACACAATGGCTAATACATGAGTCTTCTCACCGGACGCCCCTTACCGCCTCTCATCAGTCGAGATCGCTCCAGTTGCTCCATTCGCTGCCGTCACTGCCATCCGCGCTTTCGTCCTCGGCGCTGGTGGAGACAGCATCCTCCATGTCGGCTTCATCCACGAAATTGTCGAGCTCCTCCAGCTCGTCGTCGTCGTCGCTTATTACAATGATATCCTCATCCGCCGGCAACTTGAGCTCACCACCCGTCCGCCGCCCACGTACAGCCGGCTTCACTGATCTTGCGGGAGGTGGGGGAGTAGTGCGGATGGCACGCGGCGACAGCCCCGATGCCCCCTACTCATCCGGCGAGTGGTCACTCGGACTGTGTGGACGACGGCCTTCTTGACCGTACTGGTTACCTTCGTCTTCCTTCTGGAATCTGTTGCCGTTTTGCGCTTCTTCGCCCGCCTCTCCTTGACGGGACGCACCGTCGCCGGTTTGATCGGCCGTCCTCCCCATTGCCTGGCAACCTCGTTGATCCTTTCCCAAACCTTCTCCCTCGCGACGGCCCTACTTGCACCCTGTTTGAGCAGCTGGTCGTAGTCGGTGTGCACGTGCCGGATATGTGCACGCACTGCAAGCTTCACTCTGTCCTGCAGGGCCACCTTGTTGGTCCTGCCTACCCGCCGGCTGTGCTTCTTGAGCGAGTGCTTGACGATCTGCGGGACCTCAACCTTGGGAATCTTGGGGAAGAGCTTCACTATGGCATCCTCGAAGGTATCCTCTTTGGCGGCGTCCCGCTTTTGTACGGCTTCTGCTCGCTGCGTCGCTGTCGCCTTGTTCTGGCTCATGACGGTGTTGTGGATGTCTGCGGGACACCGAAGGCCTATCGGCTTGTTTCGCTTGTCGACGACCACGTACAAGGTCTTCTCTGCCTTGTGGGTCTCCTTGCGGCAGTTCTTGGTGATGTAGACGTTGCCTTTGGGAACGAAGACGTATCCTTTGGGCATGGCATCGTGAAACCGAACTTCATGCTCTTCTCGTTCTGGCGGCGACATGGTGCGCGCTTTCCCGACCTTAGGTGCTGGCATGATTCCGATTTCGAGTTATCGGGGGTTAAACATCACAGTTGCAGATGGATGTTTTGTGGATCGACCTCAAGAGCTTGTGTCTTTGCAAACTCGAGATACTGGCGAGTTCTTGAGACCTTTCAGTTGGATCATGAGCATAAATACCCGAGTCGATGAGAAAGAGGCTGGAACCGAGTGTAGATTCCACTCACCTTTGTCCCGCACAGAAACAACAAAGAAAGTCCGACCTCCAGAACTGACACCGACTTTGGTGACTGGAGCTTTGTCAAATTGACCAACATCAAAAAAAGAAGGAACGTAAAAGTCAGACTTGTGGATGACCTTTGTGCCGCCCTTGACTGGGTGGTTATTTGTGAACGACTCTAGGTATGGCCGGTCAAGGCCGGCAACAAGAAGCGAGAGGTTACGTGAATGGTACAACGCGTACACCTCGGTTTCAGTAGCCAGATAATGGGCATGCACTTCAACCATGGTGGCTTGGAAACAAATTGATGAACTGTCAAAAAGAGAGAACGACCAAGGCTGGTCTCGGGAGAGACAATCTCTCACGGTCTTGCCTTGGACCTGTGGTGTGTGAAAGAAAAGGCAGTGGGCGCCTGCTGGTCCAAAATAGCGGGGCATGGTGCACAACCCAGCCCCACGCCCATGACTGCAGGGGTCGTGTTCAACGACTGCACTCATACACCTTCCTGCCCGACGCTGCACAAGTCTGACCCTGCGATACAAGTCAGGGTGATTTCTTTGGCCTTGCGTGTGATTTTGACGATATTGAGTTACGAGTTGCCGGCTGGCCCCCAGAAGCGAAGCAGGTTGAGATTTAAGGCGATGTTGGTTCTGGTTCACCCAAAGATCCCGAGATGGAACCCAAGTTCCAGCTTGTAAATTCTGGAAACAAATCATCTTAGGTTCTAGTCCCAGCCTCCAGTCATCGTCCTGCTAAAATCCCTCCCCAAGATGTTCACGAG
>Ga0247824_10000256_pt1 | contig 24520 bp, 19 predicted proteins | sample 13C_PalmiticAcid_FD_194412 | JGI IMG/M metagenome (GOLD analysis project Ga0247824, IMG submission 194412) | Soil microbial communities from agricultural site in Penn Yan, New York, United States - 13C_PalmiticAcid_Day48 | ecosystem: Environmental > Terrestrial > Soil > Agricultural land...
TCCGCATCCTTCTCGATGGCCTGCAGCCATCCACGGGCAGCCGGTTCGAGTTTGTCGCCAGGCATAAGAGTAGCCTGTAAAAGGTCGAGACATCCTGCTAGCTGAAGTGTGTCATAGAGGCGCTCGTCTGGACCAGGTAGTTTGAACGCTCTGGCAGGTGGATTCACATTCTCGGCAAAGATGTGTGCAGGCACCAATGATGGGTTGTTGAATGCTTTGAGCCCCTGAGAAGGCGAGTATGTTACACCTGATGCTTGAGCTCTTTCAACCGAATGTGATGTGCCCTTTTGCAATTGCGCGATGCCGTTGGGTCGAGAAACCTTCTGAACATTCCCGATGGCGTGGCTGTTTGTTACACAACGCGGTGGTCAAAAAAAAAAATTAAAACAACAAAGGTCAAGTGCTGCACCGCCATGCACAACATTGTTGTTTTTGCAATTCGCAATAAAGCAAAAAAAATCTTCCTCCCCCCCCCGCTCACTTACACTAATTTCTCTCCCTTCGTTCGAATGGCGTCGGCCTCGGGAACACAGCCCTGTTCCCTCAGCAACTGGCCCAGTTTAATGAATGTGGCGCCAATTTCATCCATCATGACTTGGTCATTGTCACACTTGGCAACTCTCTTGGCTTGCGTCAACGACAGCTCGGTCTCACGACACAGTTCCTGAGCAATTTCGGGGTCGCTTTCTCCGTAAGCCTTCTCCAAGTAAACGTTGGCAAGTCTCAGTGCCTTTTGCGAAGAGAAAGACCCCAGTGTTGATGCAACAGAAGTGCCCATTCTGTGATAATATCATAAAAAAATTTCAAGTGGTTGGTGCCCTGTCCTTGAAGAGCTAGATGGTGAATGAATGAATGAATATGAGTTGCTGTCTCTGTGTGGAGGGATCCCTGCGCAGATTAACAACAGCACTGAAAACAAGTACCGAGTCGTTTACTAGGGAGTGAAAGGCAATTATATTCACAGCGGGAGCGTATGGGAGAGTGAGTGTGGGTGTGGGTGAATGTGGAGGGATGGTGAAGAGAAAAGAAGTGCAGTGGGCTTGTGAGTTTGCTCGTCACACAAGCCAAGGGGGGGGGTCAAGTGAAAGTGTTTGACCACCCTTCCTTTCTTTCTTTGCTCATCGCCATGGACAACTACGCAAGCAACAGACACAACAGCCATCACTCTCCCCTCTTTCCTCTTTCCAACTCTTAGCTCCGTCCTCTTCCTCTTCCTCTTCCCTCTTTGATGCACAACTTTCATACAACACCAAGTAACAGTGATCGGGAACAGAGTCCAACTCATTCGGAATGCAAGACAACAGGAGCAAGAGTGGGAGAGGGAGCTGGAGCGGTTTGATCGTTGCGAACTGGCCCCTCCATGACAAACAAAAGCCAGTAACGACCACTTGAGGAAGACCCGGCAGGAATGTCCACTGTGCCGTCTTGTCCACAACAACCAACGAGGCAGAATCATCCTCGATATCACATGTTGCTATTGATGCAGGCTGTAGGATCCATCAACACCCAAGTCTGAAAAGAATGTTGCCCAGTATCAGGATCAGAAGAAGGATTCATGGACCATGAACTGGGTCATTCGCAACATCACAGTCAAAACGTCGGCTTCCAAGGATACCGTTCCAACCGAGCCCTTGATCTAGATCGGACGCAGCCACAGGCACCCCATCAGATCCTTTCCCTTGTCAGCCATTGTCTGCTCTTATGGACACCGCCACTCCTCCTAACTCAGCCTCGAGAAAACGAGCCCTTTCCACATCAGATCCGCCCCATACCTCGCACATGGTGAGCTTCTAATGACGATGGAACAACAACAACATCAACAACAACAAGCACAAAGACTACCCAGTCATGGCACAAGAGGAACCTTCGACAGTGCAGACATAGATCAGAATGTGGCCCAGCGGTATTCTATCACCACATTTGTCCCACCACCCTCTCAACAGGAACTGGGTGGCCACGCTTACTCGTCGCGGATGGTAGAGGCCTCCATAGTTCCAATATCAAGCGTCATGGGACCGCAGTCCTCCTGTCAAGAGGTAACCGATCCAGTTTTAAGAAAAGCCATGGGACCAGCGGCATTCAAAACTTTCTGCTCTCAGATCCTCCTCTACCCAGCCAACAACTGCGACCACAACCGCAGGCGCCATGATTCGCTATCCTCTGGTAGGATTGTCTTCAGCAACCTCCGGCCCCTAAAGCCCCCACTGCTTCTTTAACCACATTCCCACCACGCACTGATTCGACTAGGGGCGGAAGCAACGCCGAATGATCCGAACATGGATCCGAATCAGTTCCATTGGCGTACGCAAGCCATTGGAGCCTGTAGCCTGTACACGGATTATGAAGGCAGGGCATTGAAGCCTGAAGAGAGGTGGCGCCGCGGCAAAAAGGAGATGGCTGGACGATAACCGATGACTGGAATGGGAAATACCCGCCTTGTATCTCTGTTCCTACACATCTCATTTGAGCGCCATGATCTCGACTATACAATAAACAAGCTTTCTCACAACTCACACTTTACCGGTCATCACACTTAATCCCTTGTGACGAATGTGTCCTCCTTAGCTCCGTGAGGCAGTGTTTTTTTAAGCACTCGAACCGCATACAAAATACACCTTGCTCATTCGTCTTTTTTTCTACGTCAAACTGCATCCAATGGCTTTGCTTTATCATTTGACGCCTATGAGTCTAGGATACCAACCCTGCGCTTGTCTTGCCAATAGCCCCACGTTGTTCCAATAGCTGCTTGTTGATTGGTGACAGTCCACGAACATCTTGTATAGATGCACCAGCCAAAGTGAGTGTGCCGTTTACAGCACTCCAGAGCAGGCGCGCACTATATTGCTCTGCTTCTTTAACGATTTCCCACTTGAGCAGCGAACCATCTCCACTGCCAGTGACCAAATAGTTGGTACCTGAAGTTGTGACCCACACGACACTATAGACAGGGCCTCGGAAGCTCTCAATCACTGTTAGACATCGGCCCGATACAACATCCCATAGCCGCACCGTCATGTCACAACAGCCCGAGGCAAGTAGATCTCCTTGCGGCGAAAACGCGAGACATCTGACCCTGTCCGTGTGGCCGTTCAATATCAACCTGCGCCTTCTTGTTTTCATATCCCAAATGAAAATCGTCTTGCCATGACCGGCGGATGCAAGCTGGTTCCCTTGAGGCAAATAGGCCACTTCCAAAGCTCTGCTGTCAAAGTACTCCAGGGTTCCAGAACACACTCCGGTTTTGGGATCCCATATCCGAACCAAGTGCTCCCTGGTACCTGAAGCGATTTGGTCTCCATCTGGTGAAATCGAGACGCTCATGACACCCGAAAGTCCGGTAAATACAGATCGGCATTCTCTGGTGGCTGTATCCCACAAACGCACTGACTTGTCGATGCTTCCAGATGCAATCATATCGCCCTGAGGAAAGTATGCGACATCGACTACATAATCGGTATGGCCGATGAGAATTTGGAGGCAGGCACCCGAGTCCACGTCCCATAGCCGTACCGTCATGTCCGCACTTCCAGAAGCAATCAGATCTCCTTGAGGTGAAAACGCGATGTTGAAAACCGAGTCATTATGACCATTCAAGGTCAGGCGATGCGCCCCTGTATCTGCACTCCAGAACCGGATGATCCCGTCCAAACCGCAGGAGGCAACTAGATCACCCCTGGAAGAACACTTGACGCCATAAAGCTCTGCGCTGTGACTACTTGAAACAGGGCGAGACGAGATACCACACAGCCGAACTGTTCTGTCCTCACTGCCAGAGGCAATATGATCGCCCCCCGGCGAGAAAGCAACACAATTGACACTGCCAGTATGACCTGTCAAAGTTTGGCGACAATGTCCCGTCTCGGTATCCCACAGTTTTGCTGTCTTATCTGTGCTCCCGGAAACGATCTGATCTCCTTTCGGTGAAAATGCAACGCTGGTAATGGGGCTGATATGTCCGATTAGGATGTGGCGACAGGTTCCTGTCTCGACATCCCATATCCGAGCTGTGGTGTCTTCGCTGGCAGAAGCGACTTGATCCCCTCGAGAGGAATAATTGATGGCCAAGACAGTACCGCGATGTCCAGTTAGGATATGGCAACAGGCTCCTGTATCGACATTCCATATGCGAACCGTGGTGTCTTCGCTGGCAGAGGCGACTCGATCCCCTCGAGAGGAATATTTGATGATCAAAACAATACCGCGATGTCCGGATAGGATATGAGTGGCTCCTGTCTCGGTGTTCCACAGATATGCTCTTCGGTCTTCACCTCCAGCGGCGATCTGATGGTCATTCGGTGAATACTCGACACACTTGATTGAGGAGTGAAGGCCAGTAAATGTGTGACGGCACTTGCCACTGGCCACATCCCATAGTCTTACTCGCCCATCACCACTAACAGATGCAATACGATCTCCTTGAGGCGAATACGCAACGCTAAGGACATAGTTGGTGTTGTCCGTTAAGGTGCCTAGCAATGATCCTGTCTCAGAATCCAATAAATGCACCGTACTGTCATAACCACAGGCAGCGACCTGGTCACCTCGAGGTGAATAGATGATGCACCGAACTCCACCGCTTCGTCGCTCGCCTATTCTCTTCCAATTCGATGTTGTGTACAGGCTGATATATTCACTGCCGACCGCGAATAACTTTCCATCCGGTGAATATGCACACGAGTACACCGCGCTGTGAACTTCGAGGGACGGCATTTCTCCAAATTGCACACCTGTCATCTGTGCTCTTCTCAGATCCGTCTTTCGCATCGCGACATATTCAAGGTTGACTTTTCTCAGGTCCGCATCTTGCAACTGTGCTGAATCAAAAATGCCAAAGCTCAGATCCGCCCCTGGGATCCGAATACCTCGCAAGTCTGCACCGATAAACTGGACACCTGCTCGGACAAGGATGGTGATCGCGTTTGCCGCGGCCTTACGCCATTTGGCGTCCTTCTTAGAATATTCGATATACTTGAGTAACTGTTCCTTGAACATGGGTTCTTGCAGGACTCGCTCTTCCAGAAAATGCAAAAACGAATAGTCTTTCACAAAGCTTCTAGAGACCAGAGGCGAATCGAAATCGGGTTCCTTCCCAATCCAAGCTGTTTGTTCAGTACCATCCTGGATCTCGAAACTGAGTGTTGAGCTCAAACTTCCTCGTCGACCCAACAAAGCCTCGGTTGGTATTCTGTTCTTTCTATCCTCCGGGTCAAATATGGCGCGTGACAACGAATACTCGAGCAGCGATCGGTGGATGAATCGGTGTTGATTGCCACTCCGTGCCAGAGGGGAAGCTTCATGAAGGAGCTGCTTGTCCCTGAATTTGAAGAATTCATCTTTCCATGTTCCTTCGTCCACCAGCTGAGAATACTCCACAACAGGCTGGCCATCCTGCTCCTTGTAGATCGCCAAGGCAAACTTCTTCATGTATCCGATTCCGTTTACTGTGAATCCTTCGGCGATTAGCCTCTCAAATTCTTCCCTTGCTTGAGGTGCCATCCCCATCTCTCCGAGTCGCTTCTTGTTACGTTCCAACCATTGCTCGACGAAGTGGTCATAAAGCTCCACCCTCGTCACACGCCGAGACGAGAGGTGTTGTCCTGGGTCCACCATACGCGGCAACACTTCCAGGGAGAGTGACATCAAGAAAGGATTTGTTACAAGATCCTTCAAGCTAGGAATGAGCTCCAGTGCCTGCTTGTAGTCTTCCAGTTGCCACAATGGTTGGTGAATAGCGACATATCGGTGGATGTAAGCGTGGACCATGTTGAGTGTGAACGGAGTGATGACAGCCTCTTGAAACAGGGATGATTTCGATTGTTGATTACGGTCACCTGGCTGGAAGCGATCTCGGTAGTCGGCCCCAAGGTACTCGGTACGGCAGCTGACAATCATCTTCACATCCCATTCTCCTGACTGATTCATCCGGTTACTCATGTACAGGTTGTGTGTCTGCTGGCTTTCATCGTATCCATCGCAAATCAAAACCAACTTGCGGTAGTGTTTCATTTCTCGGATCTGAGGCTCGGTGAACTCCACTCTCCGTAGCTGTTTGGCAACCATGTCGTGTTCAGGCTTGTCAATACCAGGCAAGTTGATATGGAGCGGGATCCGGTCGGCCTTGTTCTTGTATGATCGCCACAACTCATGCTCCAGCTCAAGACTGAATGCTGATTTGCCTGCTCCCGAGTCACCAAGAAGCAAGAATACCTTCTGATCACTCTCTAGGAACTCCTTGACCCTCTCCATGAGTGGAAACCGAGTGTCATCGCTTGCTTGTACTTTTGGCTTCGCTTGAGGCGGGACATACACGCTGTTCCCTCGTCCTTCAGTCCGTTGCTTTCGTAACAGGCGTATGTTGACATCAACATCCGGCCTACTCTGGACACGGTCGAGTAACGAAGGTGAAGCCAATTCAGGCCGAGCCATCTTCAGAGGGTAGGGCTCTGGACCACTCTGGCAACATTTTTGATACAAGGCCCGTTTCTTCTCGTCTCCATTCACCTTTAGCTCACGTAGTTGTTCCTCAGCAACCGCAATATGTACTAGTTTTATCGAAAGGATGAACTTAGTTAGTCTACATAATCAACTTCCCAATCCTCATGAAGCAGATATCGAGCTATGAACACACTTACACTGCAATCCCCCTCCAGACGACGAGGCTAACTGCATGAGGATGTTGAGGATCCACTGTTTGATGCTAACATGTTGGCCCCACACAGCGTCTTCTTTGTAGATCTCTCCTAGGAATGCAATCGCGCTTCCTCGAATGTCTGAATCCCACAATGAATTTGCCGCAATCTCTCCCAGGCGCTGACACACACCCCATTGGAAAGCTGGGTCAAGTCGGCATGGGGCCTTGCACACCAACTCCCTGAATGTGGCGAGTTCTCCATCTCTAATCATGGCGTCTGCCCCTCGAAGTGCTGAGTACCAATCACGCTTTCGTTCGAAACTGAATCCCTGCTTGAGGCTCTCCATGAATCCTTGTCCACTCTGAGCCAACGTGGTCACTTGTTCATACGCCGTGATGGTGATCTCAACAATTCTGGATACTCCTGCGAACCCTTCCTGAATCTCCCCCAACCCTTCGATGAACTTGTTGAGGTCCAGACCCTTCACCGCACTCACTAGGCTTGAAATGCCTTGAACAACTTTGCCTGTGCGTCGCATGGCCGATTGCCATTTTGTTTCATCATCCGGTACACATAACAGTGCTTGGTAAGCATATGCCGCCTGGTAGACCATGTATGGATCGGTGCTTTTCATTAGCTCTTCAAGGTACAGCGAGAGGGGCTCATGCAGCTTCTTCTTGTCAATGTCCTTGACTTTTGTTTCAGCCATGGCATCCAGTACGTGTGATACCGCCAATGTTAATTGGTGCATATGGTGTGATGATTGCCGATGTGTCTCTTGCAGGCGGTTACTTAAAAGTCCGAGGATCTTGACAAGGTCATCGGCATCGAGGTAACCAGGATCGGCACCATGTATCAGATGTGCGAGCCCTTCGAGTTGATGGGTTTTCATCAATCCAGAATGATCGACTCCCGAGTAGAACTCGCTGAGAAGGTCTCGGAAGGTGTCACTGCTGAGTACAGGTGCCAGGTGCATCACCTCGGCCACAGCCTTGACATCCTTGAGCTCATCTCTCTTGAAAACCCTGATCAATTCATTTGCCATCGTTTTGAGTCGATCTTGCTCATCCTGATTCTTCTCTATGGCTTGTAACCAGTCATGCGCGATTGGCTGGAGTTCATCCTCAGACATAATCTTCGCCCGCAATAGACCAAGGCATCCTGCCAGTTGCACCGCGTCGTTGAGACGTTCGTCTGGTTCAGGAAGTTTGAACTCTCTGGTAGGAGGATCCACGTTCTCTGGAAAGATATGTCTGGAAACCTCCACCACCACTGTGTCATTGGAAGGTGTGCGTCCAAGCGAAGACGAGTATGTTATCCCCGATGCTTGTGATTCTCCAGCAGAGTGCAATGTCCCTTGAAGTGATGGTGTAATGCTGCTGGGTCGAGAACTCTTCTGAACATTTTCTCTGACACGCACTCTGTTTGTTACACAATGGTAAAACAGATGGTGAAACGAGGCTTCGCCATGGCATACTTTCCTTTTGTGATTCTGTCAATGATGTCCTCTCCCTACTTACCCCAGCTTCTCTGCTTTCTTGCGAATGACGTCGGCCTCAGAACCACGATTTCGCACCTCCAACAACCGGCTTAGGTTGATAAAGGCGTCGCCGATTCCATTCATTATGGCTTGATTATTCTCATGTTTGGCGGCTTTCTTGGCTTGCACCAGCGATAGCTCAGTCTCACGGTACAGTACCAGAGCAATGTCAGAATCGCTTTCGTCCCAGGCTTTCTCCAAGTACATATGGGCAAGTTTCAGTGCCTTTTGCGAAGAGAGAGACCCTAGTGCCTGGTGTGAGGAGATAGACCCCAGTGTCGATGCAACAGTTGTGCCTAACCCCATTCTGTTGACAATGTCAAACAAACAAACAGTGAGTGGTGATTCGTATGAAATACGCGTGCCATGAAGTAGTGTGCAACGTACTTGGAAGTGGTAATAGAGTGAGGAAGCCCTTGGACAACGATTTCTATTGCAACATGGAAGGTAAGCAACATTCACGCCGGAGTATATGAGAGCACGCAGCATTGCAACTTGTTGCACGATTCCTTTACGTTCTGGTCGTTTTGGTTGATATCCTGCAGGTCTGTGCGAGTCTTGCCTTGTACGTCCCTTGATGACAGCTAAGAACTGAGAATGACCAAGAACCCCTTTAGATGAGTGTTATATAACCTCCTGTGTACTGGTGATTCCTGGGTCAGAAAAAAAGGCAGGGAACACTATTGTACCAGTCTGCGGATGGACAAGTCCGGTTGGTTGACGGCAAGAGCGCGTGGAGTGATTGAGCAAGTCGGAGTGAATGTATGTGTGTGATGGAGAAGAGAAAAGAGGAAAAGAGTTGAGGATTTGAGGAATTCTCAAGGCACTTTGACTGGTGTGGCCAGGCCCATCGCTGTCGATTGAGATCTAGGCTTGGGCCCGAGTTCGTGGTACACTGAAATCACGAGCCCACCATGCAGTCGACTGGCATACCCTTCTTCCCTTTTCTCATCAGCCCGGACCAACAGATCAGCAACCGCTCAGAGAACAATAAACGCACACGGGGCCAGGTAGTCAACACTCTTCTCTCTCTTCCCTCTAGCAACTGCCATACAGCACTCAGTGACAGCGATCAGGATCACTCAACGTCATTTGGGAATGCAAGACAACAAGAGCAGAGTGGAGAAGCAAAAGGAGCGCTGGGTGTGTTACATGGATTCTCTCTCAAGTCGACCAACAACGGCTGACTAAGTAGGCGTGTCCAATGCGCCATCAATGCAAAAGCAGACTCGCCCTCGACATCAAGAACACAATTGATATATGCCAGGGCCATTCGCATACCGCACTCAAAACCTGAGCCCTCAAGCATGCAGCAACTGTGGGCTTGCAAGCCCCGTCGGTCTGCACGTGACGAGTCTTTAGCCAGTAGGCGGACAGCCGTTGGATACAAGAACTGTTCGTTTGGACGTATGGGTGGGGGCAACAAAGCCTGCAGAGAGGTGGCGCTATGGCGAAGAGATGGAACAAAGAACCGCACCCATTCGCCAAATTCACAACGTCGCTTCGCCCGCAGGATACTCGTTCCATAAGGGACTTGACGGAACAACAAGCAGTTGTCGTCATCCCCTCAATGGAACCGTCAAAACTTTCTGCAGCAAATTGCCCTAGCTCGTCACCTCGTCTCCCCCTGCAGATCAAGCAACTCTTCTGTGAGGTTTGCTGATGCAATGGGATGGTTACACCGTCAGACTTCCCGCGCAGAAACAACCCCCCTTACTTTTTGACTCCAACCATAAAAACGCCGCCCTCAACGACCACAGACCCATATTTTTTTCCTTCCCCCCTCTCCTCTCATCATCCCTCTTTCTCTCTTTCTCTCTCTCTCTCTCTCTCTTCCCCGCCCACCATTCAACAATATCCACAACCCAGACTCTGTCGAGCAGCGACCAATTGGTATGGGAACGACTCCGTTGTTGCTTTCTGTTCTTATGCAGTGCCAGAAGACAGCGACGACAACAAACAGTTCCATGGTTACTCAGGCGTGTTTATTTCTTCTTGTGGGGAAATAGACTTGCAAACAAGACATCCAACACACAATTTGATTTTTTGCCTCCACCTCCAGAGTAAGTGCTCATGGCACCGTTGCTTGTGCAGGCATTACCATTGTCGGGTCATGCGTCTCACACTGTTCCACCCCCCCACCCCCCAAAAGAGTAGCTTGTGAACAATGGGTAACAACCTGACGAAGCTGGATCCGCAATTGGAGCAAGAGAGGAGGTATGTGCCCAGTTTGTCACCAATCAATTGGACGTTGCTGGTGTGATGGTGTGTGTTTCCAATGTCAAGGTTGCTTACACAAACCATCCGCTCCTAGTGACGACGAACCGAGATACAATGACAACGTTCCAAACATTGTGTGTTTTCACTTACACGAAGCGAGAAACGGCGACGACGTTCCAAACATTGGGTGTTTTCAATGTCAAGGTCTCTTACAAAGACCATCCGTTCCTAGAGAACAACATGACGACGAACCGAGATACACTGGCGACGTTCCAAACATCCTTGACCAGACATCTCCAGTCGAAGACACACTACCATCCGACGTTGGAAGCGGAAAGCCTGCCAACAATGGATCGATATCCGACGAAGACACCCTAGACACCCTTGACACCACTGACAAGAAACCCTCAGTCGATATCACAAACCTGTTCCATGCTGAAAGTGGACAGCCTGTCCAGACACCTCCAGTCGAAAGCGCACAACCGTCTGTCGTCGAAATTGAACAATCTGCCAACAACGCAACCGTATCCAGCGGGGCTATCCCAGATGAGGCACCTCCAGTCAACGCTGCACCCAGCGGAAATAGCCCCCATGACGATAAAAACTCGACCAACAACGCAACCGTATCCAGCGGGGCTATCCCAGACGAGGCACCTCCAGTCAACGCTGCACCCAGCGGAAATAGCCCCCATGACGATAAAAACTCGGCCAACAACGCACCAAGACCCAACAAGACCGTCTCTGACATGGTACAATCAGCCAACGATGATTCGAGTGCACCATCCCTGTGGCAGTCACCCAACAATGCATCAAGATCCGGTGAGGGCATCGTGAATAACCTATTCTTCGAACAATCAGCCAGACATGAAAGGTCCACCGTGGTGGCCCCGATTACTGTTGACCCAAACGATCCTATGTTCCACCGCAGAGTGAGGAAGGATGTCAGTTCACCCAACGTGTGGCAAACTGCTAAAATGATCTTTAGCATGACGGCATCCGCTTCTGGTGAAGTAGTGCGAGAATAAAGACGCAACAGTTTGTCCTACTGACATGCCGAAGGGGTTGTGTTGTCAAGGGGGCAGAGGGTGAGTCGCAGGACCAACCAATGTGTGTTTGTGTAATGCACACTGCAGAGACGGCTGCCTTTTTATCAAGTCAGGAACGTGCATGGATCTTGTACATATTATACCAGGCCGATTATTGAGTGTACCCTGTGAGCGGTCATGGGGGAATCGACTGCTTGATCCTTCTTTCTTTGCGTTTTGCTCATCCACGAACTGCACGACTCACACTGGACAGTAACAAGTACAGGAACAGGGCGTTGACAACCACTAGGGGAGGGAGGGGCTTTTGACGCTACCTCACTAGGCAGCTAACGGCAGATTCACAAGGCATACAAGACTCGCTTGGATGAGATGGAGAGAGCAGTGGAATCGGACGCCCTCTTCCCCAGTTGCTTTCGCCCTCCTTTCGCTCGCACACAGACCAGCACCAACTGTTGACTCATGGTAGCCAAACGCTTTGCCCCACGATTCCAGAGAGCTACCAGTGTCAAACGCTATCCTGTCAGGAGGTCTTCCACCCAACCACAGGGCTTACCACCACATCATCGACGGTGAGCTGCACTAGGATCTTAATACATTACACAGCCAGTGTTCGGTACAGAGGAGCCAAAGACAAAGAGAGTGACAGCGAGGTGCCCTTGGTCAGAGTGAGGCCTCTAGGACGATGGCAGCTGTCAATGGCAATCAACTTGCTATCGCCCCATGGCTATGACACTCTTGGATTCGCCGTATTGGGTCGGAAGGTCAGAAAGGCATTGAAAGCACAGGATATGGTAACAGCACCAAAAAGGGGCCGAGTCTTCATGCTCAGGATAAGAGGCAACGGCAACGAAATCCCCGACGTTCTTGCCTACCAGGAGTCCCCCTCTTGAGCACACCTCAGGCAGAGGGCTCATCATGGCAAAACAGACACTGGCACTGCTCAACAACCCCCGTGGCACTTTTCGCCCTCGATGACACACATGGGATATGAAGCAGTGATTAGTCAAGATGCAACTCGTGTTGGCAATCCAAGGTAAGCGAAACTTGAACTCGATATTTCTATCGCCCACACGCTATCTTATGGTACCTCCCCCTCAAATCGCAATAGTCAGATGTGGGCAACGATAGCTGGTAATAAGCCAGGACAACATGGCGAAAGGTCAACATTCTCAATAAAGCACTTTTTTTTTTGGAAACATCAATGGGAACAACCACAGTGCTTCAATTCACTTTATCATTCCAGCCTAAGGCGCTGTGACAACAACTGTGTTGCCATCTCTCGCTCCTGTTGCTCGAGCTCAGACGGCACGGATACCACTGCGATCAGCTTCTTGCTCGCGTCGCGTCAAAGGTGTTCTGGCTCACCAGTGGCCTCACGCTGCTTCATAAGCTGCTCGTTGGTTTGGGACAGCCCACGAGCATCTTGTATCGAAGCACCTCTTAGTGTGAGTGTGCCATTCGTGGTACTCCAGAGTGGGCGCACGCTATACAGTTCTTCCTCCTTCATGACTTCCCACTTGAGAACCGAACCGTCCCCACAACCCGTCACCAAATAGTTCGTATCAAAGGTTGTACCCAACGCGAGACCGTGGATATCACCTTGCAAGTTTTCCACCACTGCTCGACACTGACCCGACGCGGTATCCCATAGTCGTACCGTCCTGTCCCAACCGCCAGAGGCTAACAGATCACCTTGCCGCGAATAGGCGATGCATCTGACTTTGTTGGTGTGACCTGTTAACGTCAAATAGCATTTTCCTGTATCCACGTTCCACAATCGGATCGTCATGTCATAACTGGCGGATGCAAGCTGGTTCCCTTGAGGTGAATATACGACATCTCTTACCCAGTCCTCATGGCCCTCCAGGACTCGCAGGCAATTTCCATTCACAGCATCCCAAATCCGCACCGCGCCATCTGCATTGGCTGATGTGATATGACTGCCGCTAGGTGAATACGCAATGCTTAAGACTGCATCCATGAAGCCTTCTAGAGTTCGGAGGCAATCACCACTTGCAACGCTCCAAAGCTTCACAGTCATATCGTCACTGGATGAAGCAACCACATCACCTTGAGGAGAGTACGCGACACAAAGAATCATGTCAGAATGGCCAGTGAATGTCTGCAGGCAAGTTCCAGAGTCCACGTCCCAGAGACGTACTGCCATATCTGCACTTCCAGAAACAACCCGATCTCCTTGCGGCGAAAACGCGATGCTGTAGACGAATGAACTCTGATCAATTTTTCTGCGGCAGGCTCCTGTACCCGCATCCCAGAACCTTATCGAACAATCGTGACTCCCAGAAGCAATCAAGTCTCCTTTGGGAGAATAACCGATGCCTTTGACCTCCGCGTTATGGCCGCTTGGAACGAAGCGAGACAGGCTAGACGAGATATCCCATAGCCTAACTGTCTTGTCGAAACTACCAGAGGCAACCTGATCGCCCTTCGGCGAATACACGACACTGATAACAGCACCAGTATGGCCTGTCAAAGTTTGGCGACAATTTCCAGTCTCTACATCCCAGAACCTCAGAGTAGCGTCCATGCTTCCAGAAGCCACATGGTCTCCATTAGGCGAAAATACGACACTGGCTACGGAGTCGACATGTCCTGTTAGTATGTGGCGACAGGTTCCTGTCTCAATGTCCCATAATCGAACTGTGGTGTCTTGACTGGAGGAAGCAATCTGATCCCCTCGAGGGGAAAACGCGATGGCCCAAATAATGTCGTTATGGCCGGATAGGGTACGAATACGACCTTTCTTCTCGGCGCTCCACAACCACACTGTGCGGTCTAAGCTTCCGGAGGCAATCAGCCGGCCATTGTGCGAACAAGCGACGCACGTTACATTAGAAGTGTGTCCAGAAAGTGTCTCACGGCAATTGCCATTGACCACATCCCAGAGCCGTATCGTCCCGTCGCCAGTGGATGCAACATAGTCGCCTTGAGACGAATACACAATGCAATAAACTGGATTGGTATGACCCGTTAGGTTGTGTAACAGTGATCCCGTCTCCGGATTCCATAGACGCACTGTCATATCCTGGCCACACGAGGCGAGCTGGTCGCTTCCAGGTGAATAGACCACACATCGAACAGCCACATTGCCATGCCCGTTCCACGCTCGGGTTCGTTCCCAGCTCGATGTTGTGTACACTCTGATATTGCCAGCAGAAAGACCGACTGCCAGTGACTTTCCATCCGGCGAATATGCACACGAGCGCACCGGGCCATCTTCCCTAGGGAATTTAAGGAATGGCAACTCGCCAAATTGCACGCCCGTCATTTGTGCTCCACTGAGATTCGTCTGTCGCATCCTGACACCTCGAAGGTTGACCTTTCTCAAATCTGCATCTTGTAATTGTGCTGAATCAAATACACCATAGCTCAGATCGGCCCCTGGGATTCGAATGCCTCGCAAGTCTGCAGTGATGAACTGTACACCCGCACGGACAAGGATAGTGATCGCGTTAGCTGCGGCCTTACGCCATCTCGTGTCCATCTTCGAGTACTCAATATAGTCGAGCAGTTGTTTCTTGAATAGAGGTTCCTGCTGAACTTGCTCTTCCAGGAACTGCAGAAGCGAGTGGTCATTCACGACACTTTTCCAGACTAAAGGCGAATCGAAACTGGGCCCCTTCGCGGATGTGGTTTGGTCCAAACCATCCTCAACCTCGAAACTCAATGTTGAGCTCACGCTTCCTCGGCGACCTAACGCCTGTTCAGATATCTTGTTCGTCCTGCTCTCTGGATCAAATATAGCGAGAGCCAATGAATACTCCAGAAGCGATCGGTGGATGAATCGATGCTGATTGCCACTCCGCGTCAGAGGACAGGCTTCATGCAGGAGTTGCTTGTCCCTGAATTTGAAGAATTCATCTTTCCATGACCTTTCATCGATTAGTTGAGAGTATTCCACGACGGGATGGCCGCCCTGCTCCTTGTAGATCGCCACGGCAAACTTTTTCATGTATCCGATTCCATTCACTGTGAATCCTTCAGCGGTCAGTCTCTCAAACTCCTCTCTCGCTTGAGGTGTCATATCCATCTCTCCGAGTCGCTTCTTGCCGCGCTCCAGCCACTGTTCAACAAAGTGGTCATACAACTCTACTCTCGTCACACGAGCCGTGGAGAGTTGTTGTCCCGGATCCACCATGCGAGGGAGAACGTCCAAGGATAGCGCCATCAAGAAAGGGTTTGTCACAAGGTCCTTCAAGCTCGGAATGAGTTCCAACGCTTGTTTGTAGTCTTCCAGTTGCCACAGAGGTTGGTGGGTAGAGACATACTGGTGGATGTAGGCATGAACCATGTCGAGTGAGAATGGAGTGATGACAGCCTCTTGATACAACGACGAATCAGACCGACGATTGCGGTCGATTGGTTGGAAGCGGTCTCGGTAATCGACTCCAAGGTACTCGGTACGGCAGCTGATGATCATCTGAACGTCCCATTCTCCTGGTTGATTCATCCGGTTACTCATGTATAGGTTGTGTGTCTGTTGGCTTTCATCGTATCCGTCACAAATCAAAGTGAACTTGCGATAATGCTTCATCTCTCGGATCTGCTGTTCTGTGAACTCTGCCTTCCGTAGGTATTTGGCGATCAAATCATGTTCAGGCTTGCCAATGGTAGGCAAGTTGATATGGAGCGGGATTCGATCAGTCTTCTTCTTGTATGACCGCCACAAGTCATACTCGAGTTCACGGCTGAATGTTGATTTGCCTGCACCCGAGTCCCCAATAAGCAGGAAGACCTTCTGATCACTCTCCAGGAACTCTTTGACTTTGTCCATCAGCGGGAACTGAGAGCCATCGGTTGCCTGTAGGCTATAAGTTCCTTGAGGCGGGATATACATGCTGTTGTCTCGCCCCTTGGTGCGTCGCTTTCTTAACAGGCGTATGTTCACATCGACATCCGGTCTACTCTGGACACGATCGAGCAATGATGGTGAGGCAAGTTCAGGTTGAGTAATATTCAGAGGATACGACTCTGGTCCTCTCTGTCGACAATCTTGATATAGGGCCCGTTTCTTGTCGTCTCCACTCATCTCTAGCTCACGTAGCTGTTTCTCCGCAACTGCAGTATGTACTAGGTGTATCGAAAGGATGAAGTCAGTTAGTCTACATTATCAACTTCTCAATCCCCATAAAACAGGCATCGAGCCATAAACACACTTACACTGCAATCCTCCAGACGACGAGGCCAGCTGCATGAGGATATTGATGATCCACTGTTTGATGCTAACATGTTGGCCCCACATGGCATCTTCTTTGTAGATCTCTCCAAGGAATGTAATCGCGCTCCGTCGAATGTCTGAGTCCCACATTGGGTTCGTCGCGATTTCTCCAAGGCGCTGGCACACTCCCCATTGAAAAGCTGGATCGAGTCGACAGGGAGCTTTGCAAACTAGTTCCCTGAATGTGGCGAGTTCTCCATCTCGAATCAAGGCATCGGCTCCTCGAAGTGCCGAGTACCAATCACGCCTTCGATCGAAACTGAATCCCTCCTTGAGGCTCTCCATGAATCCTTGTCCACTCTGAGCTAACGTGGTCACTTTGTCATACGCCGTGGCGGTGATCTCAACAATGTTGGAAACTCCTGCGAATCCTTCCTGAATCTCTCCCAAGCCTTCGATGAACTTGTTGAGATCCAGACCCTTTACAGCGCTCACGAGCCTTGAAATACCTTGGATGACCTTGCCTGAACGTCGCATGGCAGATTGCCATTTCGTTTCGTTATCGGGGACACACAAGAGTGCTTGGTAGGCATACGCTGCCTGGTATACAAGGTATGGATCAGTGCTTTTCTTCAGTTCTCCAAGATACAGCGAGAGAGGTTCATGAAGTTTCTTCCTGTCAATGTCTTTGACATCGGTATCGGCCATGGCATCCAGTACATGCGATACTGCCAGTGTCAATTGGTGCATGTGGTGTGACGATTGCTGGTGTGTATCTTGTAAGCGGCTACTGAGGAGTCCTAAGATTTTGACGAGATCGTCGGCATTAAGGTGACCAGGATTGGCACCTTGTATCAGATGAGCGAGTCCTTCGAGCTGGTGGAACTTCAACAATCCAGAGTGGTCGATTCCTGAGTAGAACTCGCTGAGAAGGTCTTGGAACGCGTCTTTGCTGAGTACAGGTGCCAGGTACACCACCTCGGCCACGGCCTTAGCATCCTTGAGCTCGTCTCTCTTGAAAACCCTGATCACCTCGGTTGCCAACGTTCTGAGTCGAACTTGCTCGTCCGTATCCTTCTCGATGACCTGCAACCAGTCCTGGGCAGCTGGTTCAAGTTTATCTTCAGGCATAAGGGTAGCTTGCAACAGACTGAGGCATCCCGTTAGTTGAAAAGTGTCGTTGAGACGTTCGTCTGGCTCAGGTAATTTGAAGTCTCTGATAGGCGGATCCACGTTCTCGGCAAAGATGTGAGCAGAAACCACTACTGTGTTGTTGAGTGGATTGAGTTCACTTGATGGAGATGGTTGCAAGACCTGTTTTGTTCCTCCGACTGAACGTGGTTTCCTGTTCTGAGTTTGTGCGATGCTGCTGTGTCGAGAGGACTGTCCTGTGTTGTGGGTATGCACTCTAATATGATTGTCACAGCGTTTGGACGTTAGAAAGGTGCATAGCCTTGCTTTTTTTCGATAGCGGCAGGTTCTCTCTTACCCTAACTTCTCGGCCTTCTTGTAGCTTTCCTGTGCCTCAATACCATGTCCGCGGATCTCCAATGCTTTTCCCAGGTCGATATAGACAGCTGCGATTCCTTCGATCACTGCTGGATTCTTGCCGTGCTTTAAAGCTTTCTTGGCTTGAGATAGTGATGTCTTTGTATCATGGCACAGCACGAGCGCAATGTCGGAGTCATCGGCGTTGAAAGCATTGTCCAAATACACCTTGGCGAGTTCCAATGCTTGTTCTGGCGAGAGAGATCCCAGTGGTGACGAAGTAACACTGCCAAACACCATTCTGAAATCGAATTGTATAGCTGGAATGAGAGATATGTTTGCTTTTGATTAGACTTCACGTTGCCTCTCTTGGTATTCCATGAACAGAGCAAAGCTCCCTCCTACACTGGATTGGTTGGAATCCTGGATGCCTGTGCGAGCCTCCCTTGTATCGGTGACTTGGCGATGAGGAAAGCTGCCTATGTACGATGATAACATGTTATGAATATGGTACTGCGTCTTCTCAGACATTTGGATCCGAGGATCATGTAGCCATGGTCCCTGGCTTCAAATAGAGGGAGATCCCTACCAGGTGGGTGATGGAGACTAGCCGACAGGGTGTGAGAGGGAGATACGGTGGGGCGAGTTGCAAGGAAGAAAGGGATAATTTGTCTCCTGGAAAGATGTCCCCCTCATCTCTCCCGACACTGCCACCTCGACATCGATCGTCAACATTCGTCCGCTCCGGATCCCCGTTCCCTCTCACCACCCTCATCGCAGGCTTCGGTTGATACGAACACAGGACGTCCCTTCTTTTCTCATCAACGAATTCACCAACCATGAACAGGAGAACAACCACGACAGTATCGTCTGCCGCTGGGTGACTCTGGAGCGGTTGAGCTTGCATCGTTGGGCACTTCACCGCAACTTCTCTTGAAGCCTGCTGCATGAATGAGGAAGGGAGATTAGTAGGTCGCCTTCCTCACAGGGCTCTTTCAAGCACCCACGTTACCTCTGCACCCCAACTTGAGCTTGGGTCCAGCTTCAGAGTTTTTCTTTCTCCGCTTGCCACGACGACAGGGCCGCCACTTGGGCACCTGCTCAAGTTCCAAGAGAAGTCAACCTCCAAGTTCGGGCCAAATTCCGCAGATTCATCCACCCAGGATCATGCATAACGATTGTTCTCCATCAGCCTCCTCCCTCCCTCTCTTGTACCGCCACCACTACATCAATATTGAGACTGGGCAAAACGACAAAAGATGCACTAAAGGTAATAATCGCCTCCAAAAGTGAATGCCTATGGTTCGTCCATACTTTTTTTTTCGCTCGAATAAGTTTCTCACCCTGGTTGTCTTTCGTGCACAAATAGACCAGTACCGGATTTGACCTACGGAAGCTAAGCACTTCGCCCCACGACGTTCCAGAGAGCAAACCTTACCCTGTCAGGACGTGGTCTTCCACTCAACAGGGCGGTCCCCCCATCATCAGGCAGTGAGCCCCACAAGGATCCTATCACTTTACGCATCCAGTGTTCGATACAGAGAAATCAAGGACAAAAATGGCGTCGGCAAGTTGCTCTTGGTCAGAGTGTGGCCTCTAGGACGAGGGCAACATGGCACATCTACTTGCTATTACACCGTGCTGTGACGCTCTTGGGTTCGTTGTCTAGGATCGAAAGTCATGGAATTGGCACTAGAGATCATGCTCAGGATGAGAAATGATGGCGCCTACCGACGTTTTCGCCTTTCAAGAGTCACCTTGACCAAATCTCAAGAAGACCCTCATCATACGCACAACCTTGGTCAGCATAGCCGGACGACAAACAAACTCGCTGACATACGCGAGAATTGCTTTCGCCTTCCTTAATTGATTTCGCTATCAGCGACGACGAGACAGTCTTTTGTGCCAACAGGACAAGGTGTGCGGAATTCAGGATGTTTGTGTCCTCAGCACTATCATTCAGATTGTAGCGCGTCGATAGTCAACTATGGACAATATGAGCGGATGGAAAGTAAGGACGACATATTGAGACTGTATCGTTCAATAAAGCGGCTATTTATTGGAACATCGACAGGGACGACTACGGTACGTCTTTTGGTTCACTTTATTATTTCAAGCCAAGGTGTAGTTGCGGATCGCTACCACAACAGCAATAGCATGTGTCCTCTCACAGCTAGTCCGTTTGTTCCACTAGCAGAATGGTGACTGAAGAAGAGGCATCCGTTGCAATCTCAACCGGATTCATGCTTGTTTCATGTAGCAGGCGCGGTCGATCCTCGGCAGCTCCACGTTGCGTCAACAGCCGCTTGTTAAGCTGAGTCAACTTCTTCACATCTTGGATGGATGAACCCGCCATAAAGAGGGCACCATTCGTAGCACTCCAGGATAGGCGCGTGTGGATCTGATCCCCCTCTTCTGATACTTGCCACATGAGTATTGATCCATCTGAACAACCAGTGACCAGGTAGTTAGAATCCGCAACGGTCCTCCAAGTGATCGCGTTGACACCGTTTGGAAAGTTTTCAATCACGGATCGACACTGTCCTGTTTTGACATCCCAGAGCCGTACTGTCTTGTCCTCGCTGCCAGAAACCAGGACGTCACCGTTGAGTGAGTATTCGACGCAGAGAACCCAATTGCTATGACCCGTTAGCGTTAACTGGAGCTCTCTTGTTTCCACGCCCCATAGGATAATCGTCTTGTCACAACTGGCTGAAGCAATCTGATTCCCCAGGGGCGAATATACGACATCCTTGACATATTTGATATGACCAATAAGCGGGAGATCACAATCACCGGTTCTAGCATCCCAAAGTCGTATGGTGCAATCGTGACCGCAAGTGGCGATCTGGTTGCCGTCCGGAGAATACCTGACACTTGCAACCACGTCTGTATGGCCCTTCAGCGTCCCTTGACACACTCCCGTATCCACATTCCATAACCGCACTGTCCAGTCATTACTGGCAGAAGCAACCACATTTCCTTGAGGGGAGAACGCGACGCAAGTGACCAGTTCGTTATGGCCGGTTAATGTCCGGAGGCATTTTCCATCTTCCACATCCCAAAGCCGTACCGTCTTGTCACGGCTCCCAGAAGCGATGATTTCTTGACTTGAATATGCGATGCTGAAAACCGAATTCTCGTGACCCCTTAAGGTCTGGCAGGGAGTTCCTGTATCCACATCCCAGATCCGTATTGTTCTATCCTCGCTACATGAAGCGATCGGATGACAATTGGATCTAGGCAAACACTTGACGCCCGTAACTCGCCTACTGTGGCCACTTGAGACAAAACGGGACACTCCAACGGAGATATCACAGAGTCGCGCTGTCTTGTCATAACTGCCAGAGGCGATCTGGTCGCCCCCCGGCGAATATACAACGCTCCAAACGCCTTGGGTATGCCCGCGCAATGTATGACGGCAAACTCCAGTTTCTGTGTCCCATAAACGTACTGTCGCATCCTTGTCTCCAGACGCAAGTTGGCTTCCACATGGTGAATACGCAACGCCATAGACGACTCTTTCATGCCCAGTCAGATAGCGGCAGGTCTCTTTCTTCACATTCCAGAGTCGAACTCTTTTATCATCACTGGCAGAAGCGACTTGATCCCCTCGAGGAGAATATTTGATATCCCGGATTATACCCATTTCTTTGTCATGATCAGACAAGACTAGGCATATCCCTTTGTCAACGCTCCACAGTCGTAATGTGCAACCCGAGCCTCCAGAGGCGATCTGTTTCCCGTCCAGTGAATACGCAACGCATGAAATCTCTGCTTGGCCAAATAATGTTTGACTACAATCCTCCAAATTCCAAACACGCACTGTCCCATCGTCACTGGCAGAGGCAATCTGATTTCCGTGAGGGGAATACGCGACGCGATTCACAGAACCGGTATGGCCGATAAGAATCTGCTGTAATGATCCCGCCGCATCCCACAAGCATACTCTGTAATCCTCGCCAGAAGAAGCAATCTGGCCACCATTCGATGAATAAACAACGCATTGAACGGCCCCATCATGACCGCTCCAGTTGTTGGAAATTTCCCAGTCCGATGTCGTATATACGCTGATATTGCCATTAGAAATGCCGATTGCGAATGAGCTTCCATCCGGTGAATAAGCACACGAGCGCACTTGACCACGTCCCTGAAGAAATGGCAACTCGCCAAATTGCACACCTTTCATCTGTGCTCTGCTCAGATCCGTCTGTCGCATCCAGGCGCCTCGAAGATTGACCTTTCTTAAATCCGCACCTTGCAACTGCACTGAATCGAATACACCATAGCTTAGATCGGCCCTTGGGATTTGAATGCCCCGCAAATCTGCACCAACGAATTGGACACCAGCCCGGACAAGAATCGTGATCGCGTTCGCTGCTGCTTTACGCCATTTCCTGTCCGTCTTCGAGTGCTCGATAAAGTCCAGCAATTGCTCCTTGAACACACTTTCCTGTTGGACTCGCTCTTCCAGGAACTGCAAAAGAGAGTGGTCGTTCACAAAGTCCCTCCAGACTAAAGGTGAATCGGAATTGGGCTTCTTCACAATCATGGTTTGCTCATAGCCATCCTCGACATCAACACTCAATGTTGAGCTCATGCTTCCTCGACGACCCAACACGGACTTGGATGATATCTTGTTCCTCATATCCCGAGGGTCAAATATGGCGAGTGTCAGCGCGTACTCCAGCAACGATCGGTGGATGAAACGGTGTTGATTGCCACTTCGCGTCAGAGGACAGGCTTCATGAAGGAGTTGCTTGTCCCTGAATTTGAAGAACCCATCTTTCCACGACCCTTCATCCATCAACTGAGAGTACCCTACAATAGGGTGACCGCCCTGTTCCTTGTAGATCGCCACGGCAAACTTTTTCATGTACCAGATTCCGTTCGCTGTAAATCCTTCAGCGATCAGTCTCTCAAACTCTTCTCTCGCTTGAGGTCCCATATCCTTCTCTCCAAGTCGCTTCTTGCCGCGCTCCAACCACTGCTCAACAAAGTAGTCATACAACTCTACTCTTGTCACACGAGTTGTGGAGTGATGTTGCCCTGGATCCACCATGCGAGGAAGAACATCCAAGCATAGCACCATCAAGAAAGGATTTGTCACAATGTCTTTCAAGCCAGGAATGAGATCCAACGCTTGTTTGTAGCCCTCCACTTGCCACAGAGGTTGGTTGTTAGAGACATATTGGTGGATGTACGCATGAATCATGTCGAGCGAGAATGGAGTGATGACAGCCTCTTGATACAACGGCGAATCCGACTGACGATTGCGGTCGCTTGGTTGGAAGCGATCTCGGTAATCGGCTCCAAGGTACTTGGTACGACAGCTGATGATCATTTGAACGTCCCATTCTCCTGGTTGACTCAATCTGTTACTCATGTACAGATTGTGCGTCTGCTGGCTTTCAACGTATCCATCACAGATCAAAATGAACTTGCGATAATGCTTCATCTCTCGGATCTGCTGTTCGTTGAACTCTGCCTTTCGTAGGTGTTTGGCGATCAAATCATGTTCAGGCTTTTCAATGGTAGGCAGGTTGATATGGAGCGGGATTCGATCAGTCTCGTTCTTGTATGGCCACCACAACTCATGCTCGAGCTCAAGACTGAATGTTGATTTGCCTGCACCCGAGTCTCCAAGAATCAAGAAGACCTTCTTATCACTCTTTAAGAACTCCTTGACCCTGTCCATGAGTGGAAACCGAGTGTCATCGCTTGCTTGTACTTTCGACTTTGCTTGAGGTGGGACATACACGTTCTTGTCTCGCCCCTTGGTGCGTTGCTTTTTTAATAGGCGTATGTTGACATCGACATCTGGTCTACTCTGGACACGATCGAGCAACGATGGTGAGGCAAGTTCAGGTTGAGTAATCTTCAGAGGATACGACTCTGATCCTTTCTGTCGGCAATCTTGATATAGGGTCCGTTTTTTCTCGTCTCCACTCATCTCTAGCTCACGTAGCTGTTTCTCGGCAACTGCAGTATGTACTAGGCGTATCGCAAGGATGAAGTCAGTTAGTCTACATTATCAACTTCTCTATGTTCATGAAGCAGGAATCGAGCCAGATACTCACACTGCAATCCTCCTCCAGACGACGAGGCCAACTGCATGAGGATATTGAGGATACACTGCTTGATGCTAGTATGTCGGCCCCACATGGCATCCTCTCGGTAGATTTCTCCAAGGAATGCAATCGCGCTCCGTCGAATGTTCAAGTCCCACATTGAATTTGCCGCGATCTCTCCTAGGCGCTGGCATACTCCCCATTGAAAAGCTGGATCGAGTCGACATGGAGCTTTGCACACTAGTTCCCTGAACGTCGCGAGCTCTCCATCTCGAATCAAGATGTCAGCTCCTCGAAGTGCCGAGTACCAATCTCGCTTTCGATCGAAACTGAGCCCCTCCTTG
>Ga0247824_10000257_pt1 | contig 24486 bp, 14 predicted proteins | sample 13C_PalmiticAcid_FD_194412 | JGI IMG/M metagenome (GOLD analysis project Ga0247824, IMG submission 194412) | Soil microbial communities from agricultural site in Penn Yan, New York, United States - 13C_PalmiticAcid_Day48 | ecosystem: Environmental > Terrestrial > Soil > Agricultural land...
CCACCCCATATCCCAGGCTTGCTAACCTCCCATCCAGCCCTCATCACCATCTCCACCCGCGCCTCCCTCAAAAAGTACCACAAGTACAACCTCGTCCTCGGCCTCGGCGAGGACGGCACCGAGTGGGAGTTCCAGGGCATCGGCACCGAGACGGAAAAGATGCACGCCCGCCGCGAGCTCGAGGTCCTCCGCGACAAGCTCGAGCAGGTCGAGTCGTGGAAGGCCCGCCACGCCGAGATCGAGCGCGAGCTCGCCAAGGTGTGGGTCGCCGGCGGCGGTGAGCAGCCGCTCGAGGCTCCCGAAGGGTCGGATGGTGCTGCTGACGGCAAGGGAGAAGCAGAAGAAGAAGGTGTTGTTGGGCAGGAAGAGGAGAGGGAGGAGGGGGAGGGTGACGGAGGCGATACGGAGGCGGAGGAGACGCACGACGAGGCGGACTACCAGGAGGCGCAGGAGGAGGTGGCGGATGAGACGGAGACGGAGACGGAGGAGGGTGAGGCCGAGCAGGGGTCGGGTGTTATTGTATGAGTGTAATGTTTTGCTCTGTGCCGTGTGTGGGTGGCTATCTACGGTGGTTGTATTTGAGGATGGACAGCGTGTTGGGCATGGCCTTTGGCGACGTGGTTTGGCCTAGTAGTTTGGTGAAGGAGCGGTTTGGAAATGGAGTCTTTATTCAAACAGATGGATGGCTTCACAGTTTTCATTTGTGGTTTTCGTTCCTGGTTCTCATCTCTGATTTTCTTGAGTCCTAAACAACATGCCGGTGATGTAGATGGTCGTTTAGAGGCGGTGGATCAGAAGAAGGACGAAGACTCATCGGACGAGGTAATGTGCAAGTGAGTTGGTTTGGTTGTGATCGAAAGCAACCAACGTCTCACGGGGGCGCTTTGCTATCTACTAGAAAGACTAGAGCACATGACCGAGAAAGAAGGGGTATACCCAAACTCAAGTCTCTAGAACTTCAGAAGTAAGGTTCATAACACATGCCACATATCCAAGGGTTTCACTTCTACCAGTGTTATTTCATCCGACACCTCGGTTGTGGGAAGCCATCCGAAATCTTTTCCTTACGGATATCTAAAACACCTCCGTCAAGCTTACCTAGGGCATTGAACCATAACACCTCACCCTATCTTCCTTCAAACCCCGGAGAACCAAAAAAATCTACAATATCAGTTCATGCTTAGGTCTTGAACTGTGCAAACCGAAATGCTGCACGCCAACCATCAAACCACCTGGCCAACTCAACAGAGAAGAACAACCAATTCAGGCACAACACTCAATTCACCCCATCCCCTGCTAAGCCTGCTAAGTAAAGATGGACGGACGGACTCGGACAAATGCAGCGACACTAAACAATGCCCTTCAAACCATGCTCACCCCGCCCACCAAAGAACCATGAAAGAGGAATCAACACCGACTCCTCCCCAGCAAAAGTACCTTAGAAACACTGCCGAGTGCCCAGGTTATCCCATCCCATGAAACCCAAACCGACCCCATTTCACAGAGACCCAACCAAGTACACCAGCCCAACCCAACCCAGCCCAGCCCATTCAGAAAAAGAAAAAAAAAACCCATCACATAAACCCAGCCCCTATTCCAAAAAAACCACCAACCTGGCACAGCAGCAGGGAACGCCAAAGAACCCCTCAACTTTCAACCACGCAAAAACAGCACACAATTATGTAGAACCAGATCCCGCCCGCGCAACCACTTTTCAGCCCATGCCCCTCTCATCAAAGGCAGGAAAACGCAACCATACAATGAAGGTTGATGATGACGGTACTGATGAGGATGATGATGCCGCGCCGCCGTCATGGACAAAAAAACGGGGTTGAGGTATGGGTATATATAAGGATGGATAGGCAAAGGTAGGTCGGCGTTGGGTATCCCAGCAGTAAAGAATCACGAAGAATAAGAGTGAAATAATACACAAAAAGCAATGACGGTGCAGGAGGTGGTTCACGTGCAACGTTCCGTGTTTAGTACGGGAGAGACTCGGGCGTGTTCACCCCTGACCCGGCCGAGGCCGATCCGACGTTTGACGGCGGCGGGTGTGGGACCGCCACGTGCAGGCCGTTGAGCAGTGGCGCAGGCGCTGACACCGCGGTGGTGGCGGTGGTGGTGGTAGAGATGGCGGGCGCCTCGCCCGCGTCGTCAAGGGGTCCGAAGCGGGCCTCGTACTTTTGCAGGAGGGCGAGCCGCTCGGTGAGGGCATCCAGGACTTCAGACATTGGCGCGCGCAGGTCGTTGAGCTGTCTGACGGGGTTGTCGGCGAGGACGAGGTGACGAACGGCGAGGGTGGAGATGCATGTCTGTGTTCTCTGGGTTAGCGTTCGTGCTTTGGGTTTCGTTCTGAGAGTGATGGAACCTACCTCGATCCGGCTAACCTGGTGCTCCATAAAGTTCACCAGGAACCGTTCAGTCACCTCGCCACCACGCTGCTTCATGCGCTCCATCAACTCCGTCTCTGGCGGCTGTAGCCCACGCCCACCCTCGTCCTCGAGCGTGCTGCACAGCATTTCGAGCCGGAGCGCCACGTGCCAGAGGCTCCAAATGTCGTCTGGGTTGATCGCCAACTGGCTGTCCGGGCTGAGCATGGCGGGCTTGTCAGTCGTCGATTGCGCTCGCTCGTGGAGGTTGTGCTGGTCGATGCGGCCCGCGAGCACGTGCGGGTAAAGCGAGTAGATGTACTCTGGGTTTTCGAGGCCCTTGAGCTTCTTCTCGCCCATATCCTTGACTTCAAAGCCCTGGCTGCTGAGGGAGCGGAGCTCGTTGCGGATCGCGCGCGCAAAGACGTCGTCGTCGAAGCTGTCCTCGGTCGGGGCGGTCGATTCTTGATACGTCTCGAGGCAGCGTTGGATTTCCATGATGAAATCGGACGATACGGTGATCTGTCCGCCGTCGGCGCACGCCGAGATACGGCTGGCCTTGTTGACCATCGGTCCATAGTAGTCCATGCGCCGAGTTACCGGATCCGGCTCAGCAAGCGGCTCACCCCAGTGGATGCCCATTCGAACCGACAGCCCCTTGAAGATGAGCTTGTTGTCCCTGTCGAATGTCGGTTGGCAGCTGACCGAGTTAAGCATCTCGTTGGGCCAATTGACCGCCAGCAGTTGCGTCTGCACGGCAAAACACCACAGGAGCGCCGATGTGGCAGTCGGGAAAGACACCATGAAGGCATCACCTTCCGTCTTGACTTCGAACCCGCCGATGCGTCTGAGCTGTCGGCGCATCACCTCGTTGTGCAGCTTGATGGCCGACCTCATGGCCTCCGGATACGTCTCCCACAGCTGTGTCGAGTTCTTTATGTCTGTAAAGACGATCGCGATCATGCCTGTCGGAGCAGGCACCTCGGCTTCGAGACGTTGCAAAGTGGAATCCAGTGGCCCTTCAGCCTTGGCTCTTTTGCCTCTGCGTGTCGCAACCGGGAGAGCAGTCTCGTCCTGGGGGAAGTTGAACCACGACATGCTTTGGCCCCTGTGCATCCGCGAGCGCTCGCGGCGTCGTTTGAGGTCCGCTACGCTGAGCATCATCACCATGATTTTCTCCTTGGAGCCGTACGCCATGGCGAGATCGCGGATCTTCTGCGCCGCCCGCATCAGGTCACCCCGCACGGAGCGGGCAACGTCGACCACGAGCTCCGGCGTCAGATATTCCCACACTTCTCTCGTGGCGATCAGAATTGTCTCGTCCTGGTCCCCTATCGTATGATGCTTGATATGCGGCGCCGCTTGCACTGCGGGCATCAGGTCCACGTAACCAAAAGCGCGAGAGACAGCAAGGAACTCGTTCAGGCGTCCTTGGCGCGAGACCCAGCCGCCTGCATCCCGGATGCGCGAGCGTTCAGGGGGGTCCGCAGGGTCGTGCTTCTTCGTTAGCATCTTGGCCTGGCCGTCGGTCTGAATCAACATGGCTTGCACGTCGCCCACGTTGGCGACGTAGAGCTCTTGCTCTTCGAGGTAGACGATGGTGGCGACACCGCCAGAATTGAGATCCTCTTTGCTCAGAACGAGCGGCGCTTGCGATCCGCGGTGCGCCATAAGTGGCCTCTCCTCCGTGTGTTGGATGGCGGCGGTGACCAGGTCCTTATTGAGTGCCAAGAAGGCGCGCCTCAGGGCATCCTCGGCAGTCTCGCCCTGTTTGGTCTTCAGCTCCCTCAGTTCATGGGCAAAGAATTGACCAAAGTTCTCGTGAAGATACTTGGCGATCTTGGAGCCGCCGCTGCTGGATGCCTGGCCATCGAACAAGCCGAGCAGAGTCTCCGACTCGGACGAATTGAACCGGGGGACCACGAGGTCGATGGTGGACAGATGCTCGTTTTTGCCGAGCGTGTCGGCCATGCCGTAAGGCATGTATCCCGCCAGCGAGCTGGATGTTCGGACACGGCGGTCTTCGCTCTGGTCGGGAATGCTCGGCTGCGTGAGAGTCACGTCTATCAGGCCCAGGACGCGGAGATTAAGGAGACGGTTGAAGTCAGTGTACTGTTCGCGGTTCTGGGCAACCACGCCCGGGTAGGTCTGCTTGATCTCCAGCCGTCTGTTCCCGGAGAGGTTGAGGTACCTCAGGTTGGGGTTGAGATTCCAGTTCCAGTCGTAGGGGACGTTTGCAATGTTGTATTTGAGCGAGTTGCTACCGCAATCCAACACGGCGAGCCTTCTTGCCCGAGAGATGTCAGCGGGGAGATTGGTGAACTTGTTGTTGTTGATGTGGAGCGTTTGTAGGAGAGAGTAGTCTTCCAGGTCATCGGCGGGCAGACTTGTCAGCTCGTTACCCGAGAGGTACAATTCGGTCAGTTGCGGCCAGCTCTTGATTGAGCGCTGTGGCATGTCGCTCAGCTCGTTGTACGAGAGGTTTAGAACGCGAAGCTCGGAAAGAAGCGTGATTTGGTCGAACACGTCGTCGTCCAGCTGGTTATCGGCAAGATACAAATTCCGGAGGGAGCCGGCGAAGGTGTTGGTCAGGAGAGCTGTGAGACCCGAGTCTTTCCTGAGGCCCGGACCCAGCGGCGTTGTGCTGCCTTGTGTGCTGCGGGAAACCACCGACGTTTTCCGACCGCCCTTGCCATACAAAGAGACCATGGAGCCCTTTCTATCAGCGCCCCCGGGAACCGGTGATGGGCCCACGCTGAGAAGCGTGCTGGAAGCCTGGCTTGGGCGCCTGGAAGCATCGCCGTTGAGCTCCTCGACGCTCGGCATTGGGGACAGAGCGCGCGTTGTACCGGACAGCTTACTGTTGAGAGAGCTGGATGTGCTCCCGGCGTCTTCTGGGGGCTGGGGGGCTCGGGACGCGTGTTTCGGAAAGTGCTCCAGAATGTTTGAGGATGCATTCAGCGTGTCCAGCTTGTTGGCCCACCATAACTCCATAGGGAGCTTGCGGAGGTTGTTTCCGCGAACGTCCAGCACACGCAGCTCGGTGAGACACCCAACCTCGCTCGGCAGCTGGCGTACTGAGTTGTGCGCTATGCTGAAGTGTTCGAGCTTCCTGAGATTACCAATTTGGCTGGGCAAGGAGACGAAATAGTTCCTGTCGAGCACCAGCGACTCGAGACTCGGCACGTTGTTGAACGTCTCATCGATGCTGGCCACTTGGGCGTTGGACAGGTTGAGGAGCTTGAGCGTCGGGACAGGCGCCCTGATCTCGAACTTGGTGACGGGGTTCGAGTTGAGCTTCAGGCTCCGTAGTCTTTCGAATGTGCCAACGAACTGGGAGACAGAATTGTGGTCGGCAGTGAGAATCTCCAATTTCGGAAGCTGTGCGATCACGTCAATGCTCGTTATCATGTTGTACTTGATATCGAGCTCGCGAAGATTGCTCAAGTTCTTGAAGGAGCTGGGGAATGCCCCTGTTAATCGGTTGTTGGTGATGACGAACTTCTCAAGACTCCTCAGAGCCCCGACCGTGTCTGGCAAGTCGCTGATGAGGTTGAAGCTGAGGTCCAGGTCGACGAGGCTTTCTAGGCCACAGAGGAATGCGGGGAACTTTTCCAGGAAGTTTGAAGAGATGTTTAGTGTGCGCAACATGGAGTAGGCGCCGAAGTAGGAGGGCAGGTGGTTGAGGCGATTGTTGGCCAAGTTGAGCTTGAGCAATCCAACGATGCTGCCGAGATCGGCATGGTCAAGCTGCTCTAGGCGGTTGTTTGATACGTCCAGGAACGTCAGCTTGTTGGCCCAGCTCAAGCTCGGGGGCAATTTCCGAGCTTCGTTGTTCGTGTACTTGATGTCGCGCAGGCTGGTGCAGGACTGGATGAAGTCCCGCGGTACGTCGAGGGACAGATTCCTCGACAGGTTGAGAGATATGATCTCGGCAGCTCTCGAGTAGAGTATAACCGGGATCGCGCCCAGGTTACGCCCGGACATGTCGACGTGGGTATACTTTTGCATCCGGCCGAATCCCACGTCGTGGGCGGTCGAGTGGAAGCCACTCTCTCGCGCCGACAGGAACATGAAGCGGCACAGGTAGCTGTTGTCCTCGCGGCCAATGTCTTCTATCCTGTCGCGATCCTCGTATCCAACTTGCTGAAGCAGCCGCTTCTGCATCAGCAACGGCCGTTCGACAGGGCTCAGCACCCTGATTAGATCGTGCTTCTTCAAGACGATGTTGTAGTTCTCCATCCCGTCTATCACGTACGATTTCTTGACGATCTGGGAGATGAGGTCCGAGACTGTCGCGTCCAGCGCCATCTGAAGAGTGGCGAAGGTTCCGTCTGCTCTGAACACACGGATGCAGTAGTTGATCAGCTTCTCCTCGGGCCTTGGCGGGCTCCCAATGTCGTCGGCTTCTGGCACATGAGCCGAGATTTCGTCCCCGCGACGGACCGCCCAGCTGTCCGGTGCGTTCCAGGCGCCGCTCGGGTCGGTGGGCTGGATGGGCAGCTTGTCAAAATCGATGTCGTTCAGAAAGTCGGGGTCCATGGGCGTTAGTGGCAACGGCCTGCTGAGGATTCCCTCCATGTCATTGAGGTTCGTGTCCAGGTGGAACATGGTGCCCCCGCCATCCTGCCTGTCGGTAGGGCCGATGTTCTCGTCGATATCGTCGTGTTGCTTGACAACCCGGGTCTTTTTGGACGAGAAAGGGAACTTGTTGTTGAAGGTCGCGCCCCGCACATACCCGGGACGCAGTCCATAAGCGTCACGGACGTCGGGCGAGCCTGGCCATTCCGCTCCCTGGGGCGCTCCTTGGGGCGGCTGCCCTTCGCCAAAGGGAAACTCCTGTCTGGGCGGCCGTGGCTGAAGAGATTGGGTAGATGTGGGAAGCTTCCTCAGATCGGCCGGCTCGTCCTTCTCCCTCCTCCCACGCAGACGACCGAGAAAGCGCCGTTTGTGGTGGTGCCCCGGGGATGTCTGTCCATCAGCGCTAGGGTGCTTTGAGCTCCAGTAGCTGCTGCTGGCGCTTGGAGCTGGGCTCTGGGCGCGCGACCTCGTGCCGTACATGGCGGTGGACCCGCTGCGCTCCTTGAGCGGGACTGCGGTAGAGTCCTCCCGGCTGATAGATGGGCGCAGCGACCTCGGATCTTCGTTGCTCTTGTTGTGTCTGTGATGGTGGCCGGGCAAGTGTACGATTGAGTGGCCAGACCGCCCGGAGCCGGAGGTTTTGGGGGGGTTCTGCACGGAGGAGCCTTCGGTGATGTAGCGGTCGCGGTCGGGGCCACTAAGGAAGTCTCGGACGGGCGCTTCCCCGTATCGCGCAATGTCCTAGGTGATCGCGCTCAGAGTCAGACGGCGCATGGTGTTTTGGACGGGGTGAAAGAAAACCATGGGCGAACGGTTGCAGGCAGGGAAGCATGGGGTAATTGACAGGGCAAAATGCCCAAAGAAGAAAAGGGGAAGGATATAGTTTCGGGGCTAATGTGGGTTGTGGGGTCATAGCACGTACATCGGCTTCTTGGTACAAAAACGGCACGACTTCCGGGGCCGGCACTGGAGTGCGCGGGCGCGATGACGGGGAGCCGTCCCTGCCATGGTCAGTAGCATTGGAGTAATTGCGATCGCGGTGCGGGCGGTTGTAGCTGTACGAATGCGAGCGGTGCTCCTTGCCGGCGCCAGGATGTGCGAGGCTGATCTCGGACGAGTCTCTCCCCGGAAACTCCTCTCCAAAAAAGCCCTGGAGCTTCCGGATGCCTCCCCTTGGCCCGCTGGCTCTCGACCCTTGGCTGCTTGCCGTGGTGGCGATGCTCGCGATGGACGGCCGCCTCTCGTCGGTAAAGTATGCGGCGTCGGGAGACTCGGTGCTGCCAGCAGGGGTGGCTCGGCTAATCGACGTGCGGAGGCCGGGGGACAGCTGCGAGTTGAGGGACAGGTTGTCGGTCGAGTCGTTATAAAAGGTTGTAGGTATGGGGTCGGCAGCGGGTGCCGAGGCGGTGCTGCTGCTGCCGGTGATCCAGGGCGCGATCTGGCCGAGGGAGCTGCGGGTCGGGTTCGACTGCTGGGCGCGCGACGACCGGCCGCCGGCGGGGTCGAGAATGGCCAGATCGCGGCGGTAATCCAGCAAGTCGCTCATGGAATGCTCGCGCATCGAAGTGTTGGAGTTTGGCGAGGTGGGGGACAAGGCGAGGCGCGAGCCGTTGGTGGGCGAGACCTGGCCTTCGGATTCCTTGACGGAGCTGCTGTTGGCGGCGCCGACACAGGCATCGCATCAGTGCGTGTTCATCATCATCCGACAAGGTGGAGGTGGCAGAGAAGCAGCAGCAAAACAAGTGCATCCGGGATCGCAGGCGGCGAGCGGATGGCGGAGATGGCTACTCACCTGGCGAGATTGCCACCGACGTTATCGTCCATCTTGAGGCGCGACGGGGCCGCTCGTCGCGATGCATGCGGGGCGAACCTGGACGAGGCATTGTTCCCTGCGCCTGCAGCGTTTGGGAGAGACGGGGTGGTGGGCGTCAAGGGCAGCGGCTTCACTGTGACGCTGGATCTCGCGCTGTCGGTGCTGGAGCCCGTCAGGGAGCTGAAGCGGGAGGTGTCGTCGGCCCGGGGCATTGTCACCACCTGCAACCTGGAAGCAGCAACCCGCGCGCGGTAACAAAGGAATGGCGGCGGTTCAGTGGGCGACTGCCATTCCACGCAGGGTTTCGACGGCGGGGCGGGTGTTTGTTCAGGTCATTGCCTTTGGTTGCTGTCGCTGGTTTTTGGTTTTTGTTGTTGCCGTCGTCGCCGCCGTTGTCTGTGTCACTGGCGGCTCGTAATGTGATGGCTCTGGGATATCGCAGCTAGGTCAAGTCTGTAGGTTGATGAGACCGGGCGAAAAGTGCAAGGCGGCTGCCCGCTCTGAAGCACACCACACCCCAGCGGCAGGTTTGCGGGTCTGTGGGCCGCTACGGTGGGCCTGGCTGTGGATTGGGATGTGCTCATTCCATCAGCGCCGCGTGGGCGGGCTGAGGCGGGCTGGGATGCGGAGGGGAACCCCTGTCTGGACTTTGTCGCTGCGCCAAATGCACCAACCACACAGAAGGCAGCCCCAGGACGGGAGCTTGGGTGATCAATTCAGTGTTGGCCCCCGACACAGCGCAAGGATGAGATCCTGCAACTTGGTATTTGTTTGGTTGGAAGCGGTGGGGAGAGATGCAGGATTGGAAAGACTTCTCAACAAAGCAGCCGAGGTTTGTGTTCGCCTCTTCTTTTGCTGCCCGCCAACTGTGGAATCGAGGGAATTAACGTTAAGGTGCCGATGGTACGGGTACGCTCTGGCGACGCGGATCCCGACGCGAACATGTGGATCCTTGTCGACCGGAGTCAAGGCCGTTTGTCCATCAGGCCTGTCCTGGGCCACGATTGGACCCGAGAAAAAAAAGCTCTGTTGAAGATATACAGTCTAACGTTATACAGTGACTCGATTGAGGTCTTGAGGTCATCGTGGCCAACAATGAGCTAGATACTATGACCACATCCCACCGTTTCAGTCAAAAGCCTGCAACACCACCAGCTTGTTGTAGACAGCGTACCTGGGTGCCAGAGGAGAGGAACCCAGTCAGATTGGCGGTGTCATACCGTAGATGATAGCATGCAAGAGCAGAGACAAGCGAGCATGCACAGAATTTATGCAGACGTCGGTGAATGGAGGATGCAGTTGCTCACTGCAGTCGCTCACTGCAGTTGGGGTCAGAAAGCCAGTTCCCGCGCTGCCACCGCCCCCAAACGGGATGTCTCCAAGTATGGGTGGTTCACTGCAGTCCGTCGAGTCAGGCTGGATGCAGGTGGACGGCAGGGACCAAGTCACCAAAGCGGCTGAGAGGCAACATGAGGTCAAGAATCAAGATTGCGGCAATGACAGAGAAATCACGCCCAACGAAAAGCTCGGGCCCGAGCCATCGTTAAACTCTCCGTTGCCGCAAGAAGCGCGGGAAACTTCGGAAATCTGCACAAAAACTTCGGAAACGAGGCTTTGCTCTTTTTGCTTTCATCACTCTTGTGCCAAGAGCGTAGGGATGTCCAAGAGCTCATCAGCCCACCAGCAGGGCTCGAACCAGCGGGTGTGGACCGTGCGCAGTGCCGAGACGGATCTGGCGCTCGCGTATCGATTCAAAGTCCCGCTTTGGCCTTTGCTCCACCAAGATCTCACCAACCACCAGAGCTCTTAATGAGAGCACGGGCCAGTCCCATCGTCATGAACACGCGCTCCCCGATTTCCCAGACCAGCGACATCCAAGACTTGTTTCGCGGTAGGGGATTTCACGCGCGTCTTTGCCTCAGCCCAATGTGGCGCATCCCGCCGTCGAGATTGGCCGACATCTCCTGATCACCGTAAGGGTATCTCACCTCGGTCTCGGTCGCCGTTTCGAGCAGGGTTTGGCGAATTGTTTCCCTGTCCCGTCTTTGATCAAAGACACTTGGTTAGGCTCCAGGTTCCAGATTCCAGATTCCAGATCCCAAAATTCCAAATCCAGACAGCAGACCTTAAACTCCATATGGAATTTCTTTGTCCCATGACACGGCCACCTCACTCCCATGAAATCTGCCATCCCTATATCTTCCTTTTACGACATCCTGGCCCGGATTACAGACCCCTCTCTTCGCCGGAGCATTTCCTTCGAACGGAGAAATGGGATCGTCTGTGCTGCTGCATGTCATGGTCGAAAACCAAACAAGGTTACTGTCGGCTCTGCACCTTGCAGGTTATCGTATTTACCCGACTAACTCGGTATCCAGATGAGGGGCAGTTAGCCATGAGAAGTAGCATTGGGCTGAGGACCCCTGAATCACCGGGTCAGGGGCGCCACAATGCAACATCTGTAAACCCGTTCCAGCGCGGTACGTACGTAGGGAAACTGCTCTTTCTGATGGCTTCCACATGAGTGCCAAGCTACATATCATTGACATGTTGCCTACCTATTTGTTCGACGAGGAGCTATCTCGAGTGCAGGCCGCTTTTGGCAGTGTGCAACGACCCTGGCTCAGTCTTCAGCAGTCAACAAAGATGGACTCAAAACAGTGACAGACATCTAGCAACTTTGGCTTCCGTAACACCAATTGCTACCAAGTCGCTACCTTCTACTACTTGTTACAAGTCTGCGGGTATCTTGCCCCCCTGAGGCCCTACGGCCCACCATTCACCGTGAAAACCCAAACAAAACATCAACTGCACGTACACAGCACATACGCCGATCGTAGTCCCATCAATCCTGAAGCCAGTCCTAGCACATGATTCTCCCTTGCTACCTGCCCAACTTCCAGCTCCGTCATCCCTCAATCCTCATCATCATCCGAGTCCGCTACCACCACATCGGCAATCTCGTCGTTCAACAGCTCCCCAACATTGACACTCTCCTCCAAAATCTCCCTCGCTTCCTCCTCCCCCACACTCATATCCCCCATGATAAGCCGCACCGCCAACTCGGGCACCAACACAGACTGCAGATACATGATGTGGCCCCTCGCCGCGATCAGCCGGTCCTCCACCGCCCGCTCCCGCAGCACCGGCGCGAACTCGCCGATCAAATTCTCCGTCATGTGCCGCAAGCCGCGCAGGCCGTAGTACCCCGGCGTGAGGTTCGCGTCCGACCGCAGCAGCGTGCGGTTCCGGCCGGCGCGCACCGCGTCGCCAAACAGGTCGGCGTAGTGCGAGGGCCCGCCGTCCTCGAGGATCCGGCGGATGAAGCCGTGGTGCTCGGCGATGCGGTCGTCGAGGCGGCACCAGTCGATATCCGGGTAGCCCTTCTCCACCCACGTCTCCTTCGCCGAGCGCAGCTTGTGCTGGTCGCAGAACCTGCGCATGTTGGCGACTGTCATGCGCGGGTTGCTCGCGTTGTACTCGTCGAGGTGCTGCCGGTCGACCTTTTTGCTGCAGAACGGGCAGACGGGGGTCGGGTCGATTGGTTCAGGTTCTGTCGGGGGCGACGAGAAGGACCCGCGGATAAGGTTGGATGTGTCAGCCAATTGGGAGCTGACAAGGTCGTACTTGTCGTTGGCACCTCCAAGGAACGAGTCTGGGAGTGCGTCTGGGATCGTGAACACCGGCCGCTGTGACTCCTCTGCGTTCTCGCCGTCTCCGAAGAGCGAGGGGTAATCGTCGGCTGGCATCTTGAAGCGCCGTTTTCGGACCGGGGAAACATCCGCTGGTAAGTCGAAATCGGTGTCTGGAATGTCCTTGAACTTCCGACCTGGCGACGTGAGGCACCCCCCGAGTTCTGATGGTGATGAAGGGAGCTTGAGCTTGTATCTGTCCGGATTTTCCGACTCTGGTGTTGATTCCTTCGGTGGCCGTTTGAGCTTTCTTGTGGGCGACGTCCTTTGCCTGGCATTGCTAACAATGCTCTTCGACTTTGTACCGTAACGGCGCTGACCTGCGACGCTCTTCTTCGCAAAGATGTCTTGTTTAAATTGACTCTCTAGCTCTTCCCTGCTTGGCGAGCTTCTCTTCGGCTTCTTTGAGACGGGAGAGCTCATCACGCTGTCCGTATCAATAGCCCCCGGTTGCACAACGGTACCCTTGGGTTTTGAGAAGTGCTTTATCCCAGACACGGGCCGAGTTGATTCTCGGCTCCGCTTAAGCTGCTCCGCTGGTGTTGAACCCTTTTTCCTGGCTTCGTCGTCTTTGGCCTCCCGAGCGGGCGATGGTTTCGCCTGGTAGGGGCTTACGAAGCGACTTGGTCGGATGTTCCCTCTGTCCGGCAACCCATCGTCACTCAGATCGGAGCTGCTCAGCGGAGGAGCGTCAACATCGACCTCCCTCATTTTTTTGGAGATGGTCGGTTTGCGGATGCTCTTCAACAGCGGGGGGACAGACTGTTGGCTGCTGAGGCCTACAAAACGCCTACCAGTCATCTCGGCGGCTTGGTGACGAGGACGAGGAGGTTGCAATCTTCCATGGGCAGTCTGCCCAGTCAAACCGGTGGCAGTGGAATGCCGAGCGGAAGTAGTTGGTTCTAGAGAATTGTAGGAGGCGGCGTAAAGTCGAATCTCGGTCAGGTAGGCTTCCGCAGAGAGAACTTAGGTATATACTCAACACGGGAAGTTGCGTTTGAGAGAAAGAAAGCCGGATTGAACCAGGATCAAACCCGGATCAAACCTGGATGCGCCAGGTCAGGTCATATGAGCTGACGTAGAGGGACGGGATGAATGAGAAGCCCGACGCTGCAAGAAGGACAGATTGGATGCAGCAAGGAGGTGGACGACTTTGTCATGGGGTGTAATCGTGCATCCAGAATGCATCTCATCGCAGTCCGGCAGGCGCGACATTGCCGTTCTGGACGTGTTTGTATGCAAGTGGGTCCAGCCCCTGTCTGGAGGCTCCACTTAAGCTTGCCTGCAGCCTGAGCCTCCAGAGTGCTTCGCGACGATTGGACAGCACGAACAACCTCCTTCTTACACAGAAACTCGACCTGAACCGCACCCGATCGCGAACGGCCTCTTGTGGACGGTAATTTTGGACACAACAACGCGATGGCCTCCAACAGGAAATACGCCGCGTTGCCGGATCTGGTACGCCCGCAACGTTGGAGCAGACAACGCCCCGCGCTAATCAGCCCTTCTGCGTTTAGGACTCGGCACCAGACATCTACGAAACCCCTGAACTGACCGACGACCATTCGACAATTCCAGTGAGTCTATCTGGAATATAGCAGGGCTTGACTAACATCCTGCAAAGCCGACCACGGTGCGATCGCCATCCGAGGACGAGTATGATGACGACGAGGTTGACGCTACGGGGATCTCGCGGTCACGTCTCAAGATAAACCAGGCCCGATCAAAGTTTATGCCGGCGGCGGTAGACGCGAGCGACGTAGACTTCTCAGACCGTCTTTCCAGCAAACGAAAGTCGTACAAAACATCGACGCGACGTCGCCGGATTCTTGAGGATGGCACCGAGGAGCTGGGCGACTTGAGCGACGAGGACGATGCTGGGAATTTGGCGCGGAAGATTGCTCGACTAAAGAGGGAAGTCGAGGAGGCCAAAGCGGAATATGGGAAACAGAAGGCGGCAGCAAACCATCCCGAGGATGAGGAGGTTGAAGAGGACGACATCGAATCGCTCAGCCGCGTGCTGGACGAGATGTCGAGACTCGACGAGTCTCTAGCGCGGCGCACCCTCCCTCTCCCTCCACCAGTCAGTCTTGGGGAGAAAGCTGCCGGGGAACCCAGGGAAACTGCTGGCTACGCGATGTCTTCGGCGCCGAGCTATGAGCAGACGTACGCCTTATCCAAGGCTGCGGACTTTGACAGCCGTCTCCTCGTTTTAGAAAAGGCACTGGGTGTTGGGTCGTCGGCGATGCCCGAGTTCGACTCCAACGGTCTACCACGCGCTGTCATCCCTCTTCTCGAGCAGTTGCACAAGCAGGTCTCGACCCTGTCCGAAGCCTCAGTTCCCTCGCTGGATGGCATCAGCCGGAGGGTTCGGGCACTGGCGCAGGAGGCCGAGAACCTTGAAAAGGCCCGACGGAACGCCAAGGCTGCCAACGACGCGCTTGCTTCGACGGGAGCCGGACCGGCACCTGAGGCTGCCGGTTCCCTGGATTCTGAGCAGACATCCAAGATCAATGCTCTTTATGGAACCCTGCCGACCATTGAGAACCTGGCGCCGCTCCTGCCGCCTCTGCTTGACCGACTGCGATCGCTGCGGATGATCCATGCAGACGCTGCGTCGGCATCTGAGACACTGGAGCGTCTTGAGAAGAAGCAGGCCGACATGGCGGACGAGATCCAGCAGTGGCGGGAAGGTTTGGAGAAGGTGGAGAGTGCTGTCAGGGCGGGAGATGCAACCATGGTCAAGAATGTGGACGTCATGTCAGGGTGGGTGAAGGATCTTGAGGAGAAAATGGCGAAGTTGTCTTAGCGAGCAGTCAAGTGATACCCATTGCAAATACCTACCTTTTTAATACTCATTGTACTCCAAAGAATGGGCCATGGCGACGACTCGTCTGGGGAGCTCTGATGCTTGCCTGTGGGACCGGCACAGTGTGGGCTTGTGGAGGGGTTTGGGGTGGGCCGGCCATTGGCCAATCAAATCACTCAGGAGCATGCTTGCAGCGAAGATAAATTCTCCAAGAAAAGCTGGTTCTCGACTTTCCCTCTTCATCACAACCAAAAAGCAAAGGGTCGCAGGCAACACATCTTGCATGCCTTTTGCCAATGGCCACCAATAGATACTAGGCTACACGGAAGGCTGGTATCGTCTGGGAACACCATGTCTTGAGCAGCTCTGGTAGGGTGATGCACGTGATAGCGAGCTCGCTCTAAGCTGGAGCTTGCAATTCCTCGGGGTGGCTTCCCCTCTTGACCAACACTCGACAGCGCAAGAAATCGTAAGTCGGACAATCCCCCTCACGTCCCCTCATTTCTTCCTGGTTGGATGATGCACCAAACTGCATATATACCACTGAAATTCTTTGATGGTTCTTTTACACCAAGATCTCTGACAACCACCTCAACTCGTCCTGTTTTATCTCGCAAGCAGCCTGGCAACCCCAAAGCTAACGATTCTGCCAAAGTTAGGACGATGACTCCGAAAGCCCCACCAGGCCACTTCAACATTCTGTACTTTGCCAGCGCCGGCTCGTACACATCCAAGAATGTCGAGGCGCTGCCGGCGCCGCTCCCGTTGAGGAAGCTCTTTGCCACGCTCGAGGAGCGGTACAAGGGGATTCGGGCAAGCGTGCTGGACCACAGTCTGGTCACGATAAACCTGACTTATGTGGACATGCCGGAAGATGAAGCTGGTGATGGGGAGGCAGAAGACGTGGTGATACAGGAAGGCGACGAGGTCGCGATCATCCCTCCGGTTAGCTCGGGGTGACGAGCAGTCAACGAGCAACAAATACAAAGTCATGGAACAATCTCCCACACAACCCCTTCGTTACACCTACTCTTGCAGACCCCCCAACGGAACGTCAAATTTCCGGAATGTGTCCTCTTCGCCCGCCGACATGCGTGATCTCAACCTAGCGGGGGTGATCCCTTGGGGATGTGGCTGTTCCTTAGACCAGAACCATATGCTTCTCGACCGCCGTTGAGGCAAGCGGGCACTGGTTGTACTTGAGCAGCCCGTCTCCCGAGACAGCAACACAGTGGCAAGGACGTTGAAGCTGGTGTTGGTCCACAATGAGACGGTACCTTCTTCCCACTACTGGGGGATCGATATCCTGGCGCACGCAGAGTTGCCTGTTCCCGAAAGGATGTAACAGTAAACCCGGCTGTCGCAACTCGCCTGTAGCCAGGCTGCTTTCATGTTTTTCCATGTACCTTCTATTAACCGACTGGACAGTGCAGGCTTCGCTGGACACCTGGTGTTACTGCTTGTTGGCAGGTCGTTTCAAGAGTCTTCCAGAGATGCTGGCTTGCTCCTGTCTGCTTACTTCCGCCCGCTTGCCTCCGCCGACTTCGCTGTTGTTGTCATCGACTGACTGCATTTTGTGTGATGTTAAAACTAGAGGGGCTTCAGACGATAGGGCCTCTTAGTATGTGGTTCCCCAATCTGGGACCTCTTCCCGCCCTTCACGACAACTGATTTTTATTACCAGGTGCGTGAGGAATCTGCCGCTGTTCAATAACCAAATGCGGCCTTTCAGCTCGCTCTCTGCTGTTCTTCCTCCCTTACTCATTCTCTTCTTTCTTCATCTCTCGCCTCCTCCAACAAAAAACACACACTGATGAAACGAGACATAACCAAAGGCGCACACACTGTGAAGCGAGTACAGACATTTACAGCCAAAACGCCCAACTATTATCGGCTTCCAAGTGGTGCCTGGAAAACAACAAAAAAGAAAAAGAAAAAAAGGGGAAAGGAAGAAAGTCATTGACCATGCACAACGGAAAAGAAAGAAAAAAGAGATGATTGCACCTGATTGCTCAGGTTGAGAATGGATACACCCGGGATCGAACCGGGGACCTTTCACAGGGCGCATCGCTGGTTAGCAGGTGCGAAGCGAAAATCATACCACTAGACCATGTACCCAACTGGATTGTTGAGGGGACATTCCTTAATGTCCTACTTATCCCACTAACCCCGCACAACGTTCGGTTGTGGAGAATAAATCGAGGGAATCCGCACTGGAGCCTCAACAAATAAGTTGGGTACATGGTCTAGTGGTATGATTTTCGCTTCGCACCTGCTAACCAGCGATGCGCCCTGTGAAAGGTCCCCGGTTCGATCCCGGGTGTATCCATTGCTCACCAGCAATTAGTTTTGCATCTTTTTCCATTCCGCATGTCGATGACTTTTTGTTTTTGCTCAGGGGAAGGGGGGATAAAGACTGCCGACATTAGTGTCAAGTACAGGATGGACGCATTTGGCCCTTGTGTGAATCTCTCGCCCTGGACATGTGAGTGTGTGTACCTTAGGTCCCTCTAAACTTCTCCAAGCTGTAAGCTTGAATTGACTAGATATTTTGTATCTGCCTAAGCCTTGACAATGCTCCTCGCCCTCCGCCTCTCGTCTTCGTTCAACACCCACATCATCTCCCCGTCCGCTTCCTCCCCCGCCAGCTCCTCCCACTCCTCGTCCTCCATGTTCGCCACCATCAGCACCTGCGCGGTCCGCCCAAACACCTCCCGCACCGCATAGTTGCCCTTGCTGATGGTCCCCACGATGCCGCTGAAATCCCGCTCCATCCGTATCGCGCCGTACGGGCTCGTCCGGCCGCCCGCATAGCTCCACACCCTCTTCTCCAGCACGCGGGCGAGGTAGTCGGCCGTCAGCTCCAGCAGCGTGGTGTACGTCTTGGGTGTCATGAGGCGGGCGACGGGCCGCATGAGCGCGTCCCAGCCGTGCTCGAACACGCGGGGCACCTGGTCGAGCAGGTCGTCCTCGGCCTGCCCGTTCTGGGCCGCCACCTCGGCCAGCTCGTCCTCGGTCAGCGCGTAGTCGGCGTCGCGGAACGTGTCGGTCAGCACGGGCCGCAGCCGCGGCTTGATCACCTGGCTGAAGAGCACCTTGATGCCCTCGGTGAGGAGCTCGGTGGTCTTGGCGGAGAAGGAGGTGTTGAGGTTGGTGAGGCGCGCGGCGACCTCGGCGGCGTCGTTCTTGAAGGGGAAGGCGTCTTGGAGGGATTTGGTGTGGGAACCGCCGTTGGCGTGTTGCTGCTCTGGCGGCTTGAGGAAGTTGGAGACGATGCGGGCGAGGTACTCGTTGGCCAGGTCGAGGCTGTTGATGAGGACGATGAAAGAGATGATTGTGGCTTCGGGGGGGAAGTTGCCCTGGACGGTGGCTCTCGGGTAGGATTCGTCGCGCATCTTGCGCTGGATCATGCCGACAAAGTCAGAGCCGAGGAGGCTGGAGATGGTGGGGAGGACCGAGTCGATGACGCCTCGTTGGGATGTTGAGATGGATCTCCGGATGACGGTGTTGACGATGTACATGACCACGTCAACTGCCGAGATGATGAATGGGGGGTTGCTGTCTATTGACCTGCTCATGCTCAACGACAGTCCGCTGGGTGACTCGTCCAGCTGAAATGCCTTCTCGACAGAGCGCCGGAAGAAGAATGTGGTTAGCACATTGTACGGCCCCACGAGTTTGCCCGAGACCTTGCGGCTCAGGTTGGCTTTGGTCAGGACGTCCGGGATGGTGAGCGGGGCGTCCTCAGGCGTATCAGGGTCCTGGAGATGGTTAGCTGTGGCATAAGATTTGAATCTGTGCGTCCACTCACCTTGCACTTTCCAGCAAGGAACCGGGAGTAGACGGACCACTTCTCGAGCATCACGGCGATCTCGACCAGTAATCCGTCCACCTCCCTCATGTTGACGCCCTCGTCCTCGCTGTTCCGCGCATCGTTGGTGCCGCCACCAACTGCGGGCGAGTTAACACGTGGTGTCCCTCCAAAACCGCGGGTTTGTGGTAAGAAGCTCTGCACCAGGAATGAAAAGGGGTAGCTCCTGACGTCGGTGAGCCTCCGGTCCACGGTCCGGTCGTCGCTCCACGAGTCCAAGATAATCCCCCCCTGGACGTCCGCCTCCATCTGCAGCCTCTCAATCACCTTGACCATCTTGCCCGTCCCGTAGTGCCGCTCGACCAGCCCGCCATGCGCCTCCACGATGCGCGCAATATGATCAAACAATCTGGTCAGGGCATTCGCGAAGAAGACCCCGTCCTTCCTCCCTTGACCCCCGCCAGGAGCCGTCCCCTCCTTCAACGATGCCCTCGCCTCGCCAGCCACACCCTGACAGATATACTGCCCATACACATCCAGCCCGACATCGCCCCTCCCGATCAGCGGAAACAGCTTGAAAAACCGCGTCACCTTGGCCGCGTCCCCCTCGGCCGCCGCCTTCTTGAACTCCCTCAAGAACAGATTACACAAGCTCTCCCGCGCCTCCTCCAGCGTGATCCACGGCGGATCGGGCACCTCGACGGTCGGCACCACGGCAGCCGCGAACCCGCCCCGGACGATCTCGTCGGGCACGCGGGCGGCGCGGCTGATGTACCCGGCCGCGGCCTCCCAGTCCTGGGGCGCGCCCATGCTGCCGACGACGCCGGCGACGCAGGCCTTGAGCTCGGCGACCTGCTCGACGACGCGCAGGGTGTCCTCGACGCGCTGCTTCTCGAGGTCGAGGGCGCGCACGCGGCCCGACAGGCGCGAGGCCGTCTCGGAGGCCGAGACGAGCATGTTGTTGGAGATGCCGCGGGCGGCAATGACCTGGGCGCCGAGCCCCGCGCGGAGGTTGTCGAGGCGGGAGAGCGAGCGGGCGAGGTCGGCGTGGGTGGAGAGGTGGGAGGCCAGGCGGGCTGTGAGGGCGGACTCGCGCGTGTGGAGGGAGGAGAGGGCGGCGCGGATCTCGGAAGGGGTTGTGGCGGTGCGGAGGGCCGCGGAGGGGTCGGTGTCTTTTTTGGGAGGTGGTTTCGGGGCGGTCGTGGTCGTGGTCGTGGTCGTCGTCATCGTGAGGGTCGTCATGGTGGGAGGGTTCGGGGGGATGCTGCTACTGTTATTGATGGCGGCAGACATCTTGGTTGTTGAATGGGTGGCGGAGCCATTGGGGAAGGCTGACATTGGTATTGCCGTCGCGACAATGGCGGAGCATTGCTGCTGTGCGGCAGAGTGGAAGGTCGGCTGGTGATGCCCCGCTGAAGCTGTTCCTGGAGGTTGCTTCAGTTGGGATGTGGTCCGTAGTGGTACGGTACAGTACAAGGCTTGGACAATTCACCATACTAAATTGATTCGGGATTACATGAAAACTGTAACGCATGTATTCGTACTGTGCACGATAAGACCACAATCATCAACCATTCGTTAACCTAGCAACTTCCACCCAACAAACACCTTTCGTCAGCATCATCCAAACCAATTAGGCAAACAAACAAGAAACCAGGCCAGGAAAAAAGGAGCAAAATCAAACGCAGAAAAGAGAGAGTAACTCGTCAGCACACAACCGGGTCTACTGCCGCAAGATTTCCTTCGCAGCCGTCAGATCGGTAATCTTCCTCGCCAGCCTCTCGCGATACTCCCTGATGCTCGGAGACTCGCCCGCGATGGCGTCGAGCTGGTCAGGTCGCAGCCCGATCACCCAGTCCTGACTAAAAACGCCAAGCGGCGTGGACGGGCCAAAAAGCAGGCGGTAGTTGACAGCCTGGTTCAGCACATTGTCTACGAACCGCTTCCGCGCGATGTCGTAGTACGCGCTGAGGTCATCGTGGAGCTTCTCGACAACGTCCTCGATGTTGGACTTCTTTTCGGTCGCGCTCTGCACCTGTGCGATGGTCACCAGGTTCCGGTCGTTGTCGTCGATAGAGATGCGCTTCAGCCGCTCCGCGATCCGCTCGCCGCGGGACCGCTGCCGGTTCTCGTTGAAGTGGTAGTCGAGCGTGTACGGCTTGGCGTCGCGCTCAGCGGAGACGAGGAAATCGGCCGCCGTCATGCCCGCCTCGTAGCGCCGCAGCAGCTCGTCGAGGATGGCCGACCACAGCTCGTCGCGCACGTTGGTATCCACACAGACTTCGTGGAGAGCGGCCGTGATGAAGCGGTGGATCGCCACGATGACCCTCGTCATGAACGTCTTGCTCATGCCCGGCCACTTGCTCGACTGCTCCCTCCATGCGCTCGCCCAGACGGCGCTACTAAAGGTTCCGAGGTCCATCGCGCGTGACCGTGCGTACAGGCCGCCGATCCAGCGGATGATGCCGCCTCCCGGCTCGCTGACCTCGAACTCGTGGCTGATGATGTTGTCAAGCTCCGGAAAGTCCTCGGGTTCGATGTCTTGGGCAAACTTGAGGATGCTGTTTGTACTCGGGTCGGTGAGCAGGCCATGCTCATCGTCATCTTCATGCTCCTCCTCATCCTCGGCAATGGTCGCGAACTCGCGCAAGGCTGCCATTTTCTCAAACTCCTCGTTGAACGCGTCGGCGAGATTGACAATCTGTGTCACGAGACGGAGCTCGATCGAGTTCTCAAACGCCGCGTCGCCAGCGTACTGAGCCTCGAGCGCCTGCCTCACCTGGTCCTGAAACCGCCCGGCGATGCCGCTCAAGAATCGGCGCTGCTCGTGCTCGTCCTTGCGGGACGGACCAAGGGCGTTTTGCTCCCTCTCCGCGGCCTGGAGCATCTCATTGATGTCCTTGCGCAGTTTCGGGAACTCGCGCCGGGCCATGTGCCCCAGCAGCTCGGCGAGGCGTGCCTTGAGGGCTTTGACTCCGACTCGTTCCGGCGGGAGGCTGCTCCAGGGGTCTTGTTTGAAGAGATCCTCGCGGCGCCCAAAGTCGGTATCGTCTTGGTCGGCACCACGGCTCCTGACGAGGTAGTAGCCCAGCGTGAGCTGCTTCTTCTTGCCGCGCACAATGTTGCACACGGACGCCATGGCGCTCCGCTCCGTCACCAGATCCGGCTTGGTCAGGATGCCCAGCGTGCGCTCCCCGTTCTTGTCGTACTCCTCGGCCATGGTCAGGATCTCCTGGTTCGAGATGTCGATGTTGCTGGGGAGCACAGCCAGGATGACGGTGCGGCTGTCCTGGATGTACCACCTCACCATGTTCTTGACCATGGCCATGTCTTCCTTGGTCGTGACGCCCTCGGTGGGCGTGCGGAAAATGCCCGGCACGTCGATCACCGTCAGGTAGTCGACCGACGGGCCGCAGATCTCGATCTTGAGGACGTCCTCGCTGAATACGCTACCTCCCTGTGAGGCCTGGCTTGTGCGGGCCGGCGCTCTGGGGTTGAAGCTGGCGTCGGTCGTGTAGCCGTCAGAACCATCATCGGTGGTATAGCCCGAGTCGGGATTGCCCTTCATCCGGATACCCATCCTGGCATTGACCTTCCAAGCATGTCAGCGAGCACACCCCTGAGAAACAGTATAGGGTTCAGAAGCTAACCTCGTGCAGAATACTGGGGAACTTGGCACGGAACTCCTCGGGGGTCAGCCCCTCGGTGCGGTATCCCTCGACGTGCTTCTTGTGCGCCTCGGACGCGTTCGGCCCCGGGATGATGCTGACCTCGACCCGGGACACGTCGTCGCGCCGCTGCGTGATCTGGGTTGCATAGCGCGTGCAGAGTTCCACGTCCCGCGGGAAGGGGATGCCCGTCAGGCTCTCCAGCAGAGACGACTTGCCAGAGCTTTGGTCGCCCACGACGACGAGCTTGCCCAAGGTCAGCGACGAGAAAGCGGAAAGGGGGGATCTAGGTGGCATACCTGTGGGAGCGGGACATGCTTGCCGATGTTTCTCTCGCGAAGCTTGTCGATCTTCCGCAAGAGCGAGGCGCTGACGAGCAGGTCTTGCTGGGCAGCCTGGGGGTTCTGCGCCATGGTGGAAGCCGTTTGTCAGGAAACGAAGTGTGTGGTTTGATGTAATGCCCGAAGGTTTGTGTCAAGTCGAGTAATCGTGGTCAAGTCAACGTTTTGAAGAGTGACAACCAAACTCTGAATGGGCACAATCCTCGGCCGTCGAAACAGCTGCCCTCCATCATTCTTATACACATCCGAACCTATCTCTAACATACACTACTTCTCGACACGACGCACGGGCAGAGCATCAACTCTCCCCCAAGGCAGACTAAAGTCAGTAACACACCTCTGCGCCGCAGCGCTAGGTCCCTCCCCTCAATTCGCCGGCAAGGCGTTTGGGCAGGCCGCTGCGGTAGGCCTCACACACCTAGCCATGGGGGCCAGGCGGGTTTCTCGTCCGCACGTTGACGGCCGCTCGCGAGCCAATGCATGTTTCCGACGTCGTGGGCCTCAACTCCAACTCAAAAAAGCACACAGCCTCGTGGTGCCCTGACTCGCGCATTGGTGCGCGGGGCGCGTGTGGGCGTGTAAGTGCGCTTGGCCTGCCTGGGCCAAGAGCCCTTGCAACCAGGGGACTGCATGAACGAGGCGCCCTTTGCTGCTCTTGGCGGGGCTTTCTTGGACGTTGAGCTGAACCGCTAGCGCTTAAGATGGAGGGTCGTTGGTGTTGCGTGTGGGTGGCAGCTTGTTGTTACTGGTTGCTTCGGCGCGGCATCCAGGGGTTAGGCGCGTGTCCCGCATCCCAGGATGACGGCGAGAGTGAGGCTCGGGCCGCGCGTGGCGCAGATCCCCAGGTCCCGCCGCTTTGGGGATTGGAACCTGAACGGCCATGAGTTCGGACTCTCGGGATTGGATGCAGGACACTAGCACAGCGTTGGAGGGAGCATGATATGTCAGAGCTTGTTTCATATGGAGGGGGGAGAGGTGAAAGGAGGGAGGCACAGACACTTCCAGTTCTTGAGCAAGTGAGGGGGGAACTGGAAAGCGAGTGGAGAGTAACAGTAACCGGAAGAGGGTTGGCCTCATGAGAACGCCCATACTTTGTGAGATTGTTGCGATTGATCACAACCTTTCCTGTGTCCTGATCAATCCACCACAGCATATCATTCGAGTACAGCATTGTAGTATGTACAGGCTTTATCCAGTCCCAGGTAGTGAATACACACCCTGTTGAGCGTACACTAACAACCCCAGCACCTCTCCCACACGCCGATCAAACCAAGACCTTCCCAAACCACAGACATCTATTCTTCATCATCTACGACAGCCGTAACCGATACTCATCCACATCATCAAAGAACCCCGCCCGGTCTATTCACACCGCCTGACTATACCCACCACCCACAAACCC